>Ga0308157_10005983_pt1 | contig 14842 bp, 14 predicted proteins | sample PhyBR1_FD_201035 | JGI IMG/M metagenome (GOLD analysis project Ga0308157, IMG submission 201035) | Phyllosphere microbial communities from UC Gill Tract Community Farm, Albany, California, United States - DLSLB.R1 | ecosystem: Host-associated > Plants > Phyllosphere > Unclassified | place: USA...
ACAGGGTCTTGATCTCGCCTGCGAGGTCCATCGCGGTGACATCATCGAAGAGGATCTCGGCGCCAAAGCGCTCGGCCTGCTTCTGCATGTTGTCCATCAGGTCCGGGCCCATGATTCCCTCGGGGAACCCTGGGAAGTTTTCCACGTCCGTGGTGTTCATCAGTTCGCCGCCGGCGGTGACTGACCCTGCGATGACCAATGGTTTCAGGTTCGCACGCGCGGTGTAAATCGCAGCGGTATAACCCGACGGGCCGGAACCGACGATGATTACGTCGCGGATAGCTTCGATGGCGTCAACGCTCATGAGTAGGTGCCTTTCATCTAGCACGTTTGGAAGTCGAGTGGGTGTTCTTTGATTGGGGATTATTTGGTGCCTAGAAGGCGCTGAGCCAGCGCTTTCACCCGGGCATGGATATCGTCGCGTACGAGTTCCATGCGTTCGCGGCCTTCAATGCCGCGCAATGACGGCTCGTCGGTTTCCCAGACTTCAATGTGTACGCCCTCCAGCGTCGGGACTTGCGCTTCAGTGCCTAGGACCACCACGAACCCGGCATCGTTCATCATCTGCTCGGTGAGCAGCTTTGGCGTTTCGGCGCTGATATCAATTCCAACATCCATCAGTGTTCGGGCTGATAAGTCATTGATCTTGTTTCCTGGCCGGGTTCCTGCCGAAGTGACCGTGACCCACTGTCCGGCTTCGTGAGTCATCAGGCCTGCTGCCATTTGTGATTTGCCGCCGTTTTTGACACAAACAAAGAGCACTGAGGGGTGCTGCGGTGATTCATCGAGCGTGTTCAATTTCTAGCCCTTCGGACGCAGTGTCGACGCGAGGGAATCCAGTGCGCCAGGAATTAACGAGTAGTAGGCCCAGACACCGCGCTTCTCACGATGAAGGAGCCCGGCTTCCACCAGGATTTTGAGGTGATGCGACACGGTCGGCTGTCCAAGGCCCAAGGGTTCGGAGAGGTCGCAAACGCACGTTTCAGCAGCAGCGCTGGTAGAGACGATCGATAAGATGCGCAACCGGTTGGGGTCAGAAAGCGCTTTGAAGCGTGCGGCCAGCACCTCAGCTTCTTCTGCCTGCAATGACTGGTCGCCTGGCGCGGGGACACAGCACGGTGCTGCTTCGTCTACAAGAGAATGCTTCGCGAGCTGGGCTGAAGGCGTTGCGACCGTAGTAGCGCTCATTGATTCGCCGTCACTTTCATGAAGTCCCCATCGGGAGATTGACAATTATCGATATATGCCAGCATACTCGAAACATCGAACATCGTCGATGTCTATTTTTTGGAGAGTACTCGCCGTGACAAATGCTGCCGCCCCGACGGACACGGGGCACATAACCGCCAAGCTCTCAACCCTTGACCGGTTCCTTCCCGTGTGGATTCTTGCCGCGATGGCCCTCGGCCTCGGTTTGGGACGGCTGATCCCGGGCCTGGGCCAAGCGTTGGAATCCGTCAAGGTCGCCGGGGTATCGCTTCCCATAGCCATCGGCCTGTTGGTGATGATGTACCCGGTGTTGGCGAAAGTCAGATACAACGAAACCCACCGAGCGATTGGCGATAGAAAACTCATGATCACCTCGCTGGTGATTAACTGGCTCCTTGCCCCGGCGTTCATGTTCGCACTAGCGTGGCTCTTCCTTCCGGATTTGCCTGAATACCGCACCGGCCTGATCATCGTCGGACTTGCGCGATGCATTGCCATGGTCCTGATTTGGAATGATCTGGCCTGTGGCGATCGTGAAGCCGCGGCCGTACTGGTGGCCATCAATTCCGTCTTCCAAGTCATAGCCTTCGGAGCCCTGGGATGGTTCTACCTCCAGGTTCTGCCTAGCTGGCTTGGTTTGCCCACAACCAGTGCTGAATTCTCCGTCTGGTCCATCACCCTCTCAGTGCTGATTTTCCTAGGAATCCCGCTGGTGGCCGGTTTCTTGACCCGCACACTCGGAGAAAAAGCCAAGGGACAAACCTGGTACGAGAACAAATTCCTTCCCAAGATCGGCCCCTGGGCCTTGTACGGGTTGCTGTTCACCATCGTTGTGCTCTTTGCACTCCAGGGTGATGCAATCATCGCCCAGCCGCTGGATGTAGTGCGCATCGCCCTACCACTGCTGGTCTACTTCGCTGTGGTCTTCGGCGCGAGCATGCTCATTGGCAAGACGTTGGGCATGGGCTACGCCCGCGCTACCACCCTTGCCTTCACTGCCGCAGGCAACAACTTTGAACTGGCGATCGCCGTGTCCATTGCTACCTTCGGCGTCACCAGCGGACAAGCACTCGCTGGCGTCGTTGGACCACTCATTGAAGTTCCGGTCCTGGTAGCCCTGATCTACGTCGCTTTGTGGTCCCGAAAATTCTTCCCTTCATCACATCCGGCCTCATAAAGAAAGCACTCACATGAACACCACCGAAGCAAAACCTTCTGTCCTTTTCGTCTGCGTCCACAATGCCGGACGCTCACAAATGGCCGCAGCATTCCTCTCCCATCTTTCGGAAGGTCGTATCGAAGTCCGCTCGGCCGGCTCCGCCCCAGCAGACAGCGTGAACCCTGCCGCAGTGGCTGCGATGAACGAAGTCGGCATCGACATGTCAGCAGAAACCCCCAAGATCCTCACCACCGAAGCAGTCAAGGAATCCGATGTTGTGATCACCATGGGCTGCGGAGACACCTGCCCGATTTTCCCCGGCAAGCGTTATGAAGACTGGAAACTAGATGACCCAGCCGGACAAGGAGTCGACGCGGTGCGTCCCATCCGCGACGAAATCCGTACCCGCATTGAAACTCTGATTTCCGAGCTTCTTCCCACCAAGTAACACCCGCCGCATTCCAAGGAGCAGAAGACCATGAAACAGACCTATCCCGTCGTTGTCATCGGTGCCGGCCCAGTCGGTCTGGCTGCCGCCGCGCACCTCCTAGAACGCAACCAAGACGTTCTAGTTCTCGAAGCTGGGGCCGCCGCTGGCGCAGCCATGGCTTCATGGGGCCACATCAAGCTCTTTTCGACCTGGCGCTACAACATTGACGCAGCAGCACGACGTTTGCTCGAAACCCCCACTGATACTTACTCCGGTCAGTGGGAAGCTCCGCGCGAAACCCGCCTCCCTACCGGTGCCGAGATGGTCAGCGACTATCTGGAACCGCTAGCGAAGCATCCTGCACTCGCACCCAAGATCAGCTACGGACAGCGCGTCACTCACGTCACCCGCATCCACCCGGATGGAACGAGCGTTGACAAAACGAACTCCAACCAGCGCAACGACTCACACTTCCTCGTTCGCACCATGACCGATACAGGCCCCCAGGAGATCATTGCCCGGGCCGTGATCGACGCATCCGGTACCTGGAACCAGCCCAATCCGGTAGGACGCTCAGGCATTGAAGCCATCGGAGAAACCGCAGCACGAGAAGCTGGCTTCATCACCTCACCACTGCCCGACCCCTTGGGAACCGACGCTGACCGCTTCGCGGGAAAGACGATCCTCGTTCTCGGGGCCGGACACTCAGCAGCCAACACGCTGATCAGCCTAGGCCGTCTGCGCCAAAAACACCCCAGCACCACCATCTTCTGGGCACTTCGCAAGACCGCGAACCCAGTACGCCTCTACGGCGGCGGAGCAGCCGACGAACTGCCGGCCCGCGGCCAATTAGGAACCTCCCTGCGCCGCTTCGTCGACAACGGAGACATCCAGATCCTGGAGAATTTTGCGATTACCTCACTGGAATCCGGAGCCCGCCTCACGGTACATCTGAGTGATACCAGCAGTGTCGACGTGGACTTCCTCGTACCAGCCACTGGATTCCGCCCGAACCTGTCAATCCTCTCGGAACTTCGCCTAGACCTGGACCAGATCGTTGAAGCCCCACGAGAACTTGGCCCATTGATCGATCCGGAATTCCACAGTTGCGGGACAGTCACTGCCCACGGCGAAAAGGTACTTGCGCATCCAGAGCCAAACTTCTACATCGTTGGCATGAAGAGCTACGGGCGAGCCCCTACCTTCCTGATGGCTACCGGATACGAACAGGTCCGATCCATTGCAGCAGCCCTGGCAGGTGACCGCGCGGCGGCTGATCAAGTAGAACTCGAACTGCCCGAAACCGGGGTTTGCACCACTGATTTGAGCGGTTCGTGTGACGCCCCCGCACCGGCCGACGCTGCGGCTTCCAGCTGTGGAACTCCAGAAACCACAGCCGATTCTTGCTGTAGTACTCCTGAACCCGTCACCATAGGCTTCGCCACTGGAACCTTGCACGGCCACACCGAACTACTCTCCCAAGAGAAAAGATAGGGACCCATCATGAGCACCTCGCCTGCCTCGATGCCCAAAGAAGCCACCAGCAAAGAAACTCATGTCCTCCAGCGCACGACCGAGCATCTGGCTGCCCGCTACGAAGGAATATTCACTCCCGAAATGGTCGAACGCTACGTATTCGAATCCTTTACAGCGCTGGGAAGGACCGCGAAAATTCGCACGTACCTCGCTGCAATGGCAGGCCACTTCGCTGATAGCCGACTGCGTTCCTTGGCCCTATCAATGAACCGAATCGAGCATGAAGTTCCACAGGTGTTGTTTGTCTGTGTTCAGAATGCGGGCAGGTCCCAACTAGCTGCTGCACTATTACAAAAACTAGCTGGAAACCGGGTGGAGATTCGGTCGGCAGGCTCACTACCTGCGCCAGAACTGCATCCTGAGACACAGCAACTGCTTGGTGAGCTTGGCATGGACGCACAGGATACCTATCCGAAACCACTAACAGATGACGTGGTTCGAGCGGCGGACTATGTGATCACCATGGGCTGCGGTGATACATGCCCGATTTACCCGGGAAAGAAGTATGTGGATTGGCAGGTTGAAGACCCTGACGGCAAGACCAACGAACAGATTCACCAGATACTCGCGGAACTTGAAGGTAAAGTCAAGCAGTTGTGGCGCGAAATCAACGCCAAAAGCAACTAATCCACAATGAACATCATGTCGAAATCATCGATACTGGCCTAGGTGGACATCGCTGAATTTTTGAAAGCGGTGCGCTGAGCTCCTCACAGGAACAGCGCACCGCTTTTGTCCTATTGCAGCGGCGAATGGGTAATTCGGTTCATGGCGCCATTCTTGTTGTTTTTAACCGCCAATCGAAGCCAATAGTCACAATCACGCGTATTTGGTTGGAGCGCATTGCTGAAGGTTCTTCCCGGTGGTTTTGTCTCAGGCTTCGGTGGGGTTGATTTGAAGCCTGACGTGAAGATATATAAAAATCTGTGAAAAATTTTCCAGAGAGTCTTCCGCGGTGACGTGCCTAACGCTAGGGTCGTATTATCCACTGATCTAAAATATTATTTCTCTTCAGATCAGGGATCTTAATCGTTCAATGTGCGTGGGTGCTTTATGTGTTTTTTGCGCTTCGTTATATTCATGTTTAACGGCTTACGGGGATCATCACTGCTACGTGCTAGGGGTTGTGTTTTGAAAATAACGTCATATGCTTGCGGGAATCGCCGCTTCGAGCATGCTGGTCATTGGTTCGGCTATGCCGGCGTAGGCAGATACGGGGAACGGTTCGTTGAATGAGCTGGCAAGTCTCAATCATGGAACCTCGGTCACCGAGCTGAGGGATTCACTGAGTGAATTCGCGCAGGATGAAGACATCAGTTTGGATGAAGCCGTTAATCGGGCTTTGGCTGAGAGCAAGGCTTCGGTGAGGGAAGCAAAATCGGTCGGCTCTCTGGCTAGTCGAGGCGGCGCTTCGGTCGCCAGCAGTAGTGGAGGCAGCGGTACTGTCACCCTAGGCGCTGCGACGCGTAAAGGTGATCTTTTCGTCTCTCCCGCTTCAACGCTCTTCGTTCAGCATAGCCACACAGGAATTTACTACTCAACCGCAACTATTGTGGAAGCTCCCGGGACTGGAAAGAACAGTCGATCGATCGTGAGCAGCTCGGTGAAGGTAGGTAAGGGCGCGGTGAAGCAATACGTGTCAACTACATCGACCAACAGAGGCAAGGCTGCTAACCATGCCTTCAACAAATTGCGCGGCAAGGGATATAACTCCAACTTTGCCGTGAACAAGTCGACGACCGGTTCGAAGATGAACTGTTCGCAGTTGGTGTGGGCGGCCTACAAGGCTGCGACGGGGATTGATCTGGACGGCAATGGCGGTTTGGGCGTTTACCCCTACAACATCAAAGATTCCAAAAAGACGGTGACTTACAAGACTCTTTAAACGTACTGGAAACTAGTATTTGGGCCGGCCTGGGATTGGGCCGGCCCAAACTCTGTATCAGAATGGAACATTCCATGATTTACACACGTCGTATCATCACCGCAGCGGCAGTGGCGACCACGGTTTTTACCCTGGTTAGCTGTTCATCAGCTGATCCAACGTCCCAAAAAGCCGAGTCTCTAGGCGATGCCGAATACGCACTGTGCTTCAGTGCTGCGAGCAGTGACATGGATGGGGAAAGTCGCGATGGCAAGGTTGTGCTGGCAGATAGCGATGGTACTTTTTCGGCAGTGCAGACGTGGGGCATGGACATGTGCACGATGGAGTGGACAGATAAGGGGTTGTTCTTCAGCGACATGAAAACTGACTATCTATTTGATGCCGACGGTTTGAAGAGTTTTGAGAATGCAAAGACTGATAGTCAATACGCCATGCTTGCCACCACATCGGATACTGCAGTGGGACTTTATAATCTGGGCTTCAGCGATGTTGGGTATACGACTCAGGTTGTGACCACTACCAGTTCCGGAAGCTCTTTAGCCGAAGTTGAAGGTAGCTATTTCATTGCTGCTCAGTGCGAGGGGGAGGTCTTCGGGATAGGTTTGGCTACCGGTCCATATTCGAAGACGGGTGATCCTGATACTGAGCCTATGGTTCTCAGCCAATTAACTGGCACGAACGATGGCAAGGAGAAAGTTGTCGGTAGCAGTACTCGGGCTAGAGAGGGCGCGGTACTCAATGATGCGCCATGCCTTGATGGAAAGATCTACTACATCTCTGACGAGAGACGAGGTGGATTGGATGTTGCTGCTAAGGCCGTTTTATCGATTTGGGACACCAAGACCGGCAAGTATGAGAGCAAGGCCCTGAGCTCAGATGAAGCGACTGACCCTTTCATCAGTGAAGATGGTACGGGCCTTCCTCAAGTAACCCGTCAGTCACTGAAGGACGGAAAGCTTGAGTGGTACGGGGCTCAGGATTCGATCATGTCCACGGACATCAAGACGGGACATACGGAACGCAAATTTAGCGTTGAAGGATATAGCGATAATTCCGCTTCATCCAAGGCGATCTTCACTGATACTGAGGTTGTCGTCATGGCAGATAATAATGATGGTTCTCCGTACAGAATTTTGCGTTATGACCGGTCCACCGGCGAAGAAGTGGGGCGGGCCGCGCTGGATGACGATCCGGCAAATCTCAGTAGCGGTCTCTTCTTTAGGGGATTTGCAGTGAGGCCGTAAAGGTCTTCTCTGTTCTTGTTTAGTCGACGATTCGAGTGCGGGATTGTATTCCTAGAGGCCGTGCACGGGCCACGATCACTCGTCGCAAGTGAATTCAGGTACCGCAGCTTGTTGCTTGTGTGTGGGCGGTCGTTTGGTTCCTGCTGTCCACGGAACCAGGAATAAATAGTGGGCCGGCACTTACCGTGAGGTGAACTGGGTCTGAGGTTAGCCTGACCCTTCTATGGGTTCTGTCAAGGGACCAGCACGCGTAGCCGACGAAAAACTTTCCGAACGATGTACCGTTTCAGCACCCGTTTGATTTCCCGGTAGCTCAGCCCCTCAGCCTTGCGTTTCTCCACGTAGTCCTTGGTCTGAGGATCGAACTGCATCCGTACCTTGGCAATGACGTCCACCGCTTGATTCAGCATCCTGTCACCATGCCGATTAAGCCGGTGCCGTACCGTGTTCCCGGAGGATGCCTGCAACGGAGCGACCCCAGCCATAGACGCGAATGCCGCTTCAGAATGTACTCTGCCTGTGTGCGAGTAAGCGATCAGGATCCACGCAACAGTCACCGGCCCGTACCCGAACTCGGCGGCCAGCCCGGGGGCCATCTGCTCATCCAATTCAGCCATTTGTGTCTTGTTTGCGGCCAGTAGCTTGTCGGCGTCAAGCACCGCCGTGGCCAAGCGACTGGCCTCAGCCCTCGCGTAGCGTTGCGCTACCGAATCGGTGGGGTGCTCACGCCAGGCGCTGATCTGTTTGACCTGCATGTCAGTGAGTGCTTTACGCACATCAACACCGAGGTCGATTTCTCGTGCCAGAGCCGTCAGGGCATTGCGGTTCCGGGTGCGTTCAGCGTCGATGCGTTCGCGGCTGGCAACCAGTACGTTCAACGCTGAGCGCGTGCCTTCGGCGCGGGGCGTAAGCAGACGCTCGGTGTCCTGATAAAGAATGCCCATGGCCGCTGCGGTGGCGTCGATCTCGTCGGTCTTGCCCACCCTGGCACGGGCCTGTTTACGTGGTGGTTTGACCTCGACCACGGGGAACCCAGCCATGGTCAGGGCATGGGTGATGGTGGCCCCGTAAGACCGGGTTCCTTCCACCGCGGCCAGCAGGGTGCCGGTAGTGCGTTTGGTGATCCAAGCCAAGGTCCTGTTCATGCCGGCAGGGCTGGTCGGAAAGGCCTGGCAGGCTTCTCTGCTCCCGGTGCGGGTGTTGATTATGGCGTAGGTGTGGGTTCGTGCGTGGGTGTCGATTCCGATGACGTAGTCGTATGTTTCTGCAACGATGGTCATGACGGTTTCGCCTCCTTCATCGGTTGGTAGCCGTTATGGTTGGCACCGGTCCGGGAAAGAGTTCTTGGCAGGCGATTCTCTAATGAGTCACGCACCCGGTGGGGTGCGGACGGCCTTCTATGAAGCCATGTCAAGGGGCCGGGCTGGTGTCACCAGCTACGACGGACACGTCAGGCTAAAGTCACTCAGAATACTCTAAGGACAGAATTAGTGTGAGTCACATCGTGGCTGGTGGCACCTATCCTGCCAGCGGGTCCCAGACCTGCCAATAACCATTAGAGAATTAGTGGACATCCGAATAAGCGGGATGAATCGATCCCAAATTTGAGAGGATGTCACTAATGAGCAATATGAGAAAACAGCGCAGGCCATTTATCGAAGAGTGCGGCCGTGAAGCAGCAGGCCTAGTCATCGATACCGGGCGAACCATCACCGCGGTCGCTAAAGAGCTGAACATCGGCGAGCAAACCCTCGGAACATGGGTTAAAAAGGAACGCTCCCGCCGCGGACTGGACGGCGAACCCACCGGAGCGTTGGACGAGTCCGAGCGTGACGAACTCAAACGCCTGCGCAAGGAAGTATTCGAGCTGCGGGAAGACAACCGGTTCTTGGGAAAAGCTGCGTCCTCCTTCGCGTCGAAGCAACATCGGTCGAACGGTTCGAACTGATGCACGCTCAGAAGGAGAACTAATCCATCCGGCGAATGGCCCGCTTACTGAAAGTCTTTTCTTCTGGATACTACAACTGGTCTGCGCGTCAGCAAGCTGGCGCAAGCCCGCGGACTGTAACGCAACGCCACCGGGATCAGCGAGCCGCTGAAGTATTCAACGAATCCGATCAGGTCTACGGTGCACCGCGAGTGGCCGCCCAGTTAGCGCGTGAAGGTGAGCCTGTAAACCCGAAAACAGTGGCTGCCTCGATGCGCAGGCAAGGGATTGGAGAGATCAGCCCGCGGCGTTTCCGCCCGGTGACAACGATTCCAGGGGCGAACACTTATCATGTGTGGCGCTTCCCATGCCACGATGACCACCTAAGTCACACCAGCTGTGGGAGTGATTCTCGGAGCAATATTCCTAGGCGAGCCGCTGGTCTGGAGCCTCTTCCCAGGCTTGGCCATTGTGATGTTGGGGATTGTTCTCAGTGGATACCGACCTGCGCTAAAAAATAAACCACTAGAAAGCATGAGATGACGGGCCGCCATGGTGTGCCGTCCAAGGCCGTGCGTGATGATTTGTTTCAATGAAGCATCTCTGCGGGGCGATTTCTTCTCAACCAACGTCACACTGGCGGAGGTCAGTGCGGGTTCTGAACCAACATGGTTCAGAACCCGCACTGACCTTAATTTCCACAAGGCTTCATACCCGCAGATACCCCTCGGGTTGCTAGGATCAGTTACTTTCCGTCAGAGAATCCCAGTTAGGTGTTGTCGGCTTCGGAGCCCTTCCCATGCAGCACGTCGTAGAACAGGATCCACTACCTGGGCTCAACGGGCCTTCGGAAGTGACCGCCGGAGAATCGACCCTTTCCCCGCGATACTGAGCCGCCCGCTCCAGAGCGGCATCGACAAGCCCCGACACAAATATCGGATCAATTCCAACAGTCGCTGCCCGCACATAATCAAGTCCGAGATCTTTGGCAGTCTGTGCCGCCTCGGTATCAAGATCGTATTTCACTTCCATATGATCGGATACGAATCCCAGGGGAACAACAACCACACCCTCCACTCCTGAGCTAGCGAGCTCCTCAAGTCGATCATTGATATCAGGCTCCAACCACGGAGTCTGGGGTGAACCAGAGCGAGAACAGAAGACAAGCTCAGCATTCAATGGTTGCTTTTCTCCCAGTTCTTGATTGATCCATTCGATCAGCTGCAAATGCTGTTCACGATACCCAACAGTCTGCCGCTGAGAGGCTTCCTGCATTGCTAGAGGGATCGAATGAGTGACATAGAGTAAGCGGTGCTTCTGCGGATCCAGTACCCCGACTTTCTGGATCAATGCAGTGAGTCCGCGATGCACGCAATCCAGTTCCGCGTAGGCAAAGCCGGGATGGTTGTAGTATTGGCGGATCTTCTCGAAAGATACCTCGATACCTTCTTGGGCCAAGACATTTTGGGTGTGGGCGAAATCTTCACGATACTGGCGGCACGAGGAGTAGCAAGAATACGCGGAAGTGTCGATAGCAAGGAATCGTGAACCTCCCGTCCTTTCGGCGAATTCGCGCACGGTGTCTGTGAGGTAAGGATCCCAGTTGCGGTTGCCCCACAATACTGGCGTCGTGATTCCACGTTGTTCGAACTCTTGACGTAGGGCTTCTAGTAGCTGCCGGTTCTGGTCGTTGATGGGGGACTTCCCGCCGAACCCGTAATAGTGTTCACCTACTTCGACTAGTCGCTCGTCTGGGATGCCTCGTCCCGCAGTGACATTCTGGAGAAACGGAAGAACATCCTCATCTTTCTCCGGTCCACCGAAGGACATGAGGACGACTGCGTTGAAGGGGGTTAGGTTGATGCTTTCCATGCCTGCATTTTACGTACTGTAGAAAAAGCGTAAGTCCCTCATTCAGGGTGTCTCCAGCTTTGCTGAGTTTGCCGTTTCATTCTTGAAGATACCTGGGAGAATAACTAAATCGGTACCGTATCTAGTACCACTAGGAGGCGGCATGTCAATCACCGCCAGCGAAGCGCGACGAGACTTGTTTGGTCTTATTGAACGAGTGAACCTGGACCACGCCGAGGTTGAAATCATGTCCAAGCGTGGGTCCGCAGTGCTCATGTCGAAAGACGAGTACGATTCCCTCGTTGAAACCAGCCATCTGCTGCGCTCGCCCAAAAACGCGATGCGTCTACTTGCAGCCCTTGAAGCTGCGGGCAATGACCAGACTGCAGAACACGGACTCATCGAACCGTGAGCGACAGGCTTCCGACCTGGACCGCCGGTGGGTAGGAAGACTATGTCTACTGGCAGACCCAGGACCGCAAAACACTCAAATGAATCAACGTGCTGATCGAGGACGTGCTCCGTGACGCTCCTTTTGAAGGCATCGGAAAGCCTGAACCGCTGAAGCACGCATTGGCTGGTGCGTGGTCGCGACGCATCGATGACGTCAACCGACTGGTGTATATCGCTGATGACCGCGCAGTAACGATAATTCAAGCCAAATATCACTACTGACATAGCCTTTTGACGTTCTTGGTCTGTTGATGAGCCCCAATACCCTAAGTAGATTCTTCTCGCCGGTAACCTCGGTTATGTAAAGTGGAGGGTGTTGTACTTTCAGATGATGCGAACCCGCGGCCCCTGTTGGTTCTCTGACGTAACTGAGCAATATAAAGCGGGAAAGCTATGTAAGCGACACCCGTTGCCATTAAATTGCACCCAATAGTGTGGCTAGGGACACCGCTGCAAAAGTTATTTTTTGAACGGGCCCCGCCTTCATAGAACCGATGTAAGCAGTAGGCGTGGTAATCGCGCAACTTCTTTCGGGGCTCGAATGTCTAAGCTTAGGGTGTCTCCGACATAGTTGATGATTGAGCCTGGGGGGCTAAGCAGAAATCGTCATTGATCTTCAGGGTCAATGCCCCGAGCAACCTGAGCAGCTGGAAGTAGGAATTCTTGTGCGTACTTATATCTTCGGGGTCGGCATTAGTCCCATGCGCGTACTTATTTCGCAGGTCCGGGCCATCGCTGAACTCGCTCTTGTTCAAGAAATAGTTGAAGTAACTAGCTTCAGGTTTTGTCAACAGCGTTGAACTAAATTCGAGCCACCCCTTTTGCACCAGTAGGAGTGCCGCCGAAGCCTCATCCTCACCATAGTGACCATAGGCTGCGGCTTCGCGGTTGTTGATGTCACTTAGTACTAGAATCTGCACTGGCTGAGCAAATTCCAGCAGATCAGAATCGACGACAACTAAACCCTCGTCGATCAACCAATCGATAGATTCTTTCTGATAAGGGCGGACCGAATCGTAAGAAACTTCGTTCTCTGTTATCAGCTCGACGAAGTTCGGGGCTTTGAGTTCACTGTTTATGTAGGCCATTCCAGACTGATCACTAAAAAGCAGATGCATAGCCCGATCGCAATTATGATTGCTCCCTCGGTGTAGATACTTACGCTCCGTAAGACTTGGGATCGCGGCCCACGGCCGAGGAGCGGAGGTCATTTGTAGAAGTTCAGCATCCAGGACACCTTCATTGCAGTATAAGCTGAACTGTCTTGCAATACTCTCCATCTCTGCGGAAATATGCCTACATCGCTCAAGGAACGAGCTACTAGGGCTGGACGCCGCGAAGTAGAAATTAGCCACGCCGAACTTATCGACCAAATGCTCTCGGAAGAACCATGCCACGGAATCTTCTACTTCGATGCTGTACTGACGTAGGAAATCTGAGTAAAACTGAGTCCCGTTAAGGGTGAGCGCATCAACATAGTTGAACTCGCTCCCTCGGGGGTATGCGTCTTTTCCCGAGATTATCAGTGCGCGGAGCGCTCCCAGCTGACCTTTGAACGATGGCATTGTGAGCAACCCTCGTTCAAGAATGCCCACCACCGAAGCGAAATTTAGAAGTATTCGCTCCGGATCCATGGAAGATAACAGATATTTTTCACTGAGCGATCGGACATAGCTCACGTTGTTCTCGTCACGCTCAACGCGGTCGATCACTGGCTTTCGTTGTTCCGGATCCAGCCTGAGTCCGTGATACGTATTCGTTGTTGTGGTCCTCTTCTCGGCAAGGAGTTCCTCGATAAGGTCCTTATGACGCTTCCTCGCTTCCAACCGTATTTTCGGAGTTACGCCAAAACTATCGTTGTCGTTGCTCTCCGCAATCGCTTGAACATAATTGATATGCGGAGAATCACTTGCTATGTAAGCGCTCAGAAGCTGCTGCAGGTCCTCTCCGCTCAGGCTTGCGGGAAGATGGCATGAAGGATTTGAATCTTTGACCAGCCTCATGCGGACCAGTAGCTCTCCATTATGGGCGTCTGAGAGCATCACCTCTCGAAGTCTTCGATCATGCCGGTTCACGAATTGACGATCTGAAAGCATGACCTCCAGAGGTAATGCAGCATCCGACAGCACTTTGAACAGCATTTGGCCGCCAACCCTTTTAGCGACTTCATGCCTTTCGAGGAGCAGGACTAGGTCTTTGGCATACTGAAAGTCCAGCTCATTCAAATGCTCTTCAAGATTCGACACTTCAATATTTGAGAAGAAAGAGGCAACCAGTCGTCGCGACTCACGCGCCGACAGCGCTAACTCTGTGCGGTCTTGCGCAGTCAGGAAATTCGGGAAGATGTTGTTCTTTTCAAATTCAAGCGCATTATGGAGTTCGAGAGCATCGTTAAGCGAAAGGAGCTTTCGCTCCGAGGAATAACTCTGGATTAGAGTGACTGCCTCCTCCGCAAGCCACCCATTGGATAAATCCCGTATGCCATAGAACTTTAACCTCACGGGTGAATCCACATCTTCCATCCACTAATTGTACTCAATACGTGAGGAAAAAGTCTTTGTGGAAACTTCATTCCGACTGCGCCAGCAGATGATTGCTGGAAGATTGACATCACGATAAAAGGCAAAAGATAAATGTGGATAAGCAAAAATTCGCGTCTCACGATCGAACGTTTTCGGTCTACACGGCATTCGATCCAACGAGGTACCTACCATGTCCTTAAACACTGAAGCACCCCGTGATAACTGTGGGATGCTTCAGCAAGGAAAGACTGATTTTTCAGTTGCGAACAAGATCAAACAACGCGGTAACATTCTGGCGCAGACGCAGTTGACACAATGAAAACCGTGCCACCTACGGCAGTGAGATAACTAGCGCGCCGTACTCACCACGTCGGCATAGACCGTGCGTCGAGCCACGTCTTTCAACTACCAGGCACGAAAAGCTGTTTGATGATTTCACTGGCCGCCGCTCCAGAGGCCGACGTCATCCCAGCCGTCAAAACACCCCGCAAAGTCGCTAGCGCCCCTTTAAGGCTCTTCTGGTCAGGCTCTTCCTTAATCACTTCTTGCAGAATGACCGATCCTGCATCTCGACCAATTTCCTGGTCATCCGGACCGAAATAATCCGAGGATTCCAGCAGATCCAA
>Ga0308157_10005984_pt1 | contig 14842 bp, 17 predicted proteins | sample PhyBR1_FD_201035 | JGI IMG/M metagenome (GOLD analysis project Ga0308157, IMG submission 201035) | Phyllosphere microbial communities from UC Gill Tract Community Farm, Albany, California, United States - DLSLB.R1 | ecosystem: Host-associated > Plants > Phyllosphere > Unclassified | place: USA...
ATCATCGTCGAACTTTCTTTGTTTGTTGAACATGGGCGGGAGAGAGAGGCCGCTAATTTCTATGCCGCCGCCTTTGGTGCGCAGGAAGAGAACACTAATGACATCGATGGCGCTCTGGCCGCTGTCGAAATGCGGTTCGGGAACCTGCCTGTGTGGGTCGCCGGCTCTAATCCCAATCGCGAAAAGTCTCCATCCTACGGTGGCCCTTTCTTTCCGAAAGAACCAGGGGCGGTCAGCACGATTTTCCAGCTCAAGGTTGGCAACATTGAAGGTGTAATGCAGCGCGCCCTTTCAGCCGGAGCTGTGATCCGAGACGAAATCCAGACTGACGTGATAGGCCGCCGCGTGGCCTCGATCTTCGATCCGTTCGCCACATTTGGGCGCTCGTGGAGCGTAAGGCCGAGGGCATGTCACTCGCAGCTTAAATCTGTCGCAAATGTCTGTCGCGAAACTTCGACTTTTGAGAGCGAGTTTCGCGACGAAAATTCCCTTTACTTTTCAGGGCTGGAGGATTTGGTTGATATGTTAGGTCCTGTTGACAAAGTATGGCAACCATATCTTCGCGGCGGCCAGAGCGAGGAATGCTGAGAAGGATTTTCGGGTTTTGTCGTATCGGGTCGCCACGCGGCGGAACTGCTTGAGACGGTTGAACATCCGCTCGATGCGGTTTCGACCCTTGTAGGCTCGAAAGTCGCATGCAGGCGGGTTCTTCCGGTTGGCCTTCGGCGGGATTACCGGTCTGATCCCGTGGATCAGCAGTTCTTCGCGCAAGAAATCGCCATCGTAGCCTTTATCGGCAAGGAACAACCTCGGTTTGCCGACCGGTATTGCCAGCAGATCAGACACGGCGTTGTAGTCCGATGCTTCGCCGCCGGTCAGGACGAAGCCGAGAGGGCGTCCCTGACCGTCTGCGCGAGCGTGGATTTTTGTCGTAAAGCCGCCGCGTGATCGACCAAAAGCCTCCTGATAAGTCCCCCTTTTGCGCCCGCAGCCTGAGAGTGGCCGCGAACCGTGGTGCTATCGATCATGTGCTGCCAGTCATCCGTCAGCCCGAGTTCGACTAGGGTCTCAAGGAGAGCATCCCAAACGCCTTGCTCGGCCCAACGGCGGAAGCGCACATAGACGGAATTCCACTTTCCATAGCGCTCGTGCATGTCGCGCCAGGGACAGCCAACGCGCAGGACGTGAAGCATCCCGTTCAAAAAGCGGCGGTTGGCATGCGATGGGCGAGACTTGCGGCCCCGCTCTCTCGGCAGCAGCGGCTCAACTATCCGCCATTCTGCATCACTCAAATCGCCTCGTTCCAAAACCGCCTCCTAAAAAGCAGTGTTGAATCACGCTTCAAGCGATTTTGGAATCGGGGTCAATTGCAGCTGGTCGGCTTTCGTGTCCAAAGTCTCGCAAATCTCGCCATCGCGAACCTCAACCCAGGCAGATTTCTGACGCTCAGAGCAACGGTCAAATATGGTCCAACCAGGCTGGCCGTCCGCGGTCATAAACGAAGCTATACAAAGCCCGCCTGCCAATTCGATCGAGAGCTCTGGAAGTCGTCCGAATAACGATACATTTTGAACGTCACGACCGATAAGCGACCGAAAAATCTCTTCCCAACCGTTTTCGTCGCTCCAACTTCCGCACACAATCGAGTTTTCATTTTCAATCCGCCAACTCCACTCGATCATGACCGTGAAGTCGCCCTGTGAATTTCCGGCAGTACCGTCGCGTCTCATTTGGGGTGATAAGCGGCCAAATTCCAAGAAAATTGTCGAGCCATGGCCACGCCAAATCGCCGACAACGGCTTTGTCAAAAGCGCAGATCGATACTTATCGAAAACTTCCAAAGGCGCTGGCAACTTGTCCCTCCCAATCCATAAAGGGATGGAACTTCCCGATGATCGAGAACTTTGTCAACAGGGCCTAGGATATTTGCGACGCATCTTGCGTTAGGAGCAGCCGGCGGAACAGGTCCGTTCGATCACATAATGAAGCCGCTCTTGCACCTTCTGTTATTGGGAGCCTGCGACCACCGGCTGCACACAGATGTTGATCAAACCCGATACTCTAAGCGAGAGACAGCGCCCGCTTGACCTCGTCCAGCGGAATCGTTCCGGGCCGCAGTTTTTCTCGTACCATGCGGGCAGCGAGTTCGCAGAACCAGGTATTGGCAAGTGTGGGGACACCATGCAGCCGCCCCAGTAGAACGACTTCACCGTTGAGATAATCGGTCTCGATAGATCCCGTGGAGCGGGCAAGGCTTTGCATGGAGGAGCTCCCCGCACGGCTGAAACCTGCGATCGATGCCATCTTCATAAGCCTTCCACGGTTGGGATCGGTTTCACCGACGCTCTGCCATTGCACGCCCGAAGCGGCGAAAACCACCTCTGCCTCTTCGCGGAGAAGGTCGACGATTGGCGCGATATCGCCTTGGTCGGCGCATGCGGCCTCGACGATGTTGTGAAGGTTTAAGAGCAGCTTTCCATATTTGTTCTTCATCACGTCCGGAACCACAAAGGCTGGCAGGCCTGACGCCGTGAGCGCCTGCGCGACGGCTTCATCGACACTGTCGAAACCTTGCGGATACCGGCCAAGATAGAAATAGCCGAAGTGAGGTGATCCGAAGGCGAGGATCTCGCCGGGCGTGACATAGTCCGCCGGCAGTATGACGCTCACGCCATGTACATTGGCAAAACGCCGCAAAGCGGTGCGTTCGTTCTCGACACCGTTCTGGAAGCAGAAGATCGACTGGTCCTGAAGGCCAGCCGCCGCGAGTTGCTCGATCACTGCACCCATGTGTTGGGTCTTCGTACAGACCAGCACCACATCGTCAGGAAGAAGCGCGATCGCGCTCGGCGATTCCACGCATTCGAAGTGACAGGTCTCGGTTCCCCTGGGAGTCCGCAATGTCAGCCCCTTCGCTTTGATCGCCTTTAGCTGCTCGCCGCGCGCGATCCCGATGACCTTCTGACTTGCCGAAGCAAGCGAGACCGCAATCGTGCCGCCGATGGCACCCACACCATGAATTATGAAGCGCATTTTCAAACACCTTGTGCAAGCGATCCGGACAGGCCCGGTTCCATCTTGAAATTTTAAAAGACTTGGGCCGAAGACAACGAACGTCCAGATAATATTTGCGATTCCGGCCGCATTAAAGATCGACGGCGCTTCGCCAGACCAACCCTTCGATTGTTTCGTTAGCGGAGGTTATTCACGCCCAACCCAGCGTTCATAGCCGAGTTCTCCGATCCGCCATAGCACATAACCCCACACGATATTGTTCCCGGACCCGCTAAGGACGGGAATATAAGCCGTGGTCGATGACGCCAAGTCGATAGCCTAGCGACGCGGGCCTTACCGCATCTTGGCCGCAGGTTCTGCATCGCCTTTCGCTACGCATTCCCCTCTCCAGAAGACTCGCCTAGCCGGCCACCTCCATCCGTTCATAAGCATCAAACGCCGCGCCGATCATTTACCCGATCAGACTCCAATCGGTTTTGATTTGGCTCTCCTTTCATATGTGACGTAGGGCCTGGGAGACCTACGACGTCTTTGCAGGAAGTACATGGTACTTGGGCGATCGCGTTTGTCGCAAATCTCCCAATTAAAGCCGCACTTGTTTTCCTAACTTTTGCAACGTCGCAGAATAGGGAGTTTTGCGGCAGCCGCAATGTCCGGTGTTGGCGCATCTACGTCACAACGGCAGCCGGCCTAAGGGGACTTCGGGGCTCGCGAAATTTGACGAGCGATCGCTTTTTCTCCAAGCGACGAGCAGCCTCTCGACATTTGCATCAGCGCCGTCCTCGGACTGTAGTTCAATGTCATACCGCTTGCCGAAATGAATCGTCTCAAAATCCTTCTTGGCGCTACCCACCGGTCCGTTACCTCTCGCGGCTTCACGCTTGACCAGAATTTCGAGCGGACAATGTACGGCGGCGAAGAAGACATCGTGCTCCGCCAAAAGATCAACGAGTTCTTCCAGCCATCCCTCGGTATCGAGAATGTGTTCAAGGATCAGATGGTTACCCGCATCGGCATATGCCCGCAGCGATCCATGGAACCCGTGGAAAAAGGCCATGCGAGCGTCAGTCCAGCGAAAATCACCACTCTTGAAGCGTTCGGTCGGAAGCACGCCAGCGTCGCGCAGATGATCGATCGATACGTGCCAGAATGGTTTCTCGATGCGTTTCTGCAATGCCCTCGCAATGGTTGACTTGCCGCTGCTCGACGCGCCATGAAGAAAAATAACGTGTGCCATCCTTTCGTCTCCCGGTTTCCAGGCCGCAATTAATGCAGGCATATGACACATCAATGACCGCTGATGGCGCGAAGCGGAAGACCGCAGTCGAAAGCGGTCATTGCAGGACCGGGTTAGGTTTGTCTGAAATGGGGTGAGAAACGGATTGTTGCTTTGAGCCGGAGGCGGCACAAAGCCGCTCAGAATCAGCTGAGCCACACTTGTTTAAGGTGTGTAGCATCACATCTTCACGGTGAAGCGAGAGCGATCTCTTTTAGCAGGCCGATGAATGCGCTGGTGCGAACCCCCTTCGGATTCTGGTTTAAATCTACGGTCTGCACGACCACCAGCCGCTTTGACGGCACGACGGCGATAATCTGCCCACCGTAGCCGGAAGCGTAGAATGCATTCGGACCCCAAGTATCCTCTGGAAACGTCCACCACATATAGCCATAGCCCTGCCGTATCCGCTTCGCCCACGAATAGGCAGTCGTCGATTCCCGGACCCACGACGCCGGGATGATCTGTTTGGTGCCCCACCTCCCATCATTCAGGAAAAGCTGGCCAAAACGGGCGGCATCGCGGGCGCTGAGTCGAATCGGATAGGCGGGATGCTCGGATAGCTTTTCGAGATCGTATCGGCCGTCCTTGACCGAGAAATCCTCCATACCGATCGGTCCAGCGATGCGGTTCCCGAAGCTCATAAAGATGTCCTCGCCGGTCTGTTGTCGGTAGATCGTCCCCAGAACGTTAAAGTCCCAGTTGTTATAGAACCAGAACGATCCGGGCGGGTGACTCCCTCTTTTAGGACGCTTGCGCTTGATGTCGGCGGTTTCGTGGGCCGCAGGATGATAGATACCCGACCGTGACATGAGCAGATCACGCACTGTCGCGGCTTTTTCCTCGGCCGTAAGGCTGGGAGAATTGTCGTCAATACCGAGATCGGAAAGGCGAGTGGAAAGCTTGACCCGACCCTCGGCAACTGCACTACCGTAAAGAGCGCTGAGCAGGGTCTTGCGAACGGATGCCATATTCACTTTGCGCGAGATGTCGCCCCACCGGGCGACCACCCGCCCGTCCTGGACGATCATGAGCGCCGTAGGTCTGAGTGTCTTCGATTGCAGGCGAGCCGCATCGAGCCGCTCCGCCGACCAGCCAGCGGCAGTCGGATCGGTGTCCTCCCACGTCTGGGCGCAGGCCGCGCCTGCAACGAAAATACCGAGGACAAGCAGCAATGCGGCTCGTCGAATGAACATAGCGTCTCCCTCTGAAACTACAGTGTGAGCATCCAATAGTGGCGGCTTTCCGGCGCGTCGATACGGCTGGCAACCATGTCGGACCCCGTGCGTGAAAAGGTGAACACTAACGGGCGAAGTCGGCTCCGAACCTGCCGCCTCTGTGAGTTGAACCAAACGGAAAGTTCTAGGCGAACCGTCAAGCACTTTGACTGGCAGCAAAGGGGTCGGGAGCCGACCTTCATGGATGCTTCCACGAATGACCGCTTGACGCAAGTTGCGGTGGTGGCCTTTCGGCCCTAAGAGGTCATCGTTGCAACAAAGTCGACGACAGAAAATTGGCGGCGCTCTGGTGAGCTGTATCAGCGTTCCAGGTTCTTGATCTCAGGAAGAAGTCGTGTGCGCCTCCCTCATAAACATCAAGGCTAGCAGGCCTGCCAAGGCGTTGCGCCTTCCGTTGCAACTCCCGCCCAATAGACAAAGGAAAGGTCCGGTCGGCACTGCCCCAAATCAAATGCAAGGGCGGAAATGAGTGTGCAGTGTGGGAATAGCCATTTGGGAACCCACCATCGACCAGCACCAGAGCGTCGACATCGGTTCGCCCAACGGACGCCGCTGAAGCGATCTGCGCGCCAAGGGAGATTCCGAGGACGCCAACCCTGCCGCCGTGGCGCGGTTGTCCGTCAAGATGGGAAATCACCCGATGAACGCTGGAAGTCCAGTCCGGCAACCGCTTTGCGTAATACGCGAGGCGTGCTTTCGCGCTGTCCGCGGCAGCGATAGCGTCAAGGTCCGCCTGCGAAAGGACATGAACGAGATAGGCGCTTAAACCCGCCGCCTGGAACGTCTGCCCGATGTCGTTGTAAACGGGTGCGCCGAAGCCCTTGCTGCCGCTCAAGATCACAGCAGCGGGGCAAACCGCCCTTGCGCAATCTCCGAAGCTTTCGACCAGAACTCCACCGCTACCTGTCGGTACGACGAAGCTTTGGCGAGACGATTGAGCGTCGTCTGCCCATGTTGCAGAAAGTGCGATGGCGAGGGTCGCGATGATGATATCAGATAAGCGCATTATCCAACTTTAATAGATCGTTTCGCGGTGCTCGCAAAGTCCGCTGATGGCGCGAGAGAGACCACCGGCTATTGCCGATGGTCAAGAACCTATAGCTCGATCTGCTCGGCAATTCTGAGGGCATCATCCACCTCGACGCCGAGATAGCGAACGGTGCTTTCCAGCTTCGTATGACCGAGCAGAATCTGGACGGCCCGGAGGTTACCTGTCTTCTTGTAAATCTGCGCTGCCTTGGTTCGCCTCATGGAGTGGGTGCCGTAGGCGCTGGCATCAAGTCCGATAGACGAGACCCAACGGTGGACAATCCGAGCGTATTGCCTCGTGGACAAATGATGCGACGTCTTCCGACGGCTTGGAAATAGATAGCTGCCGCCGTTCCTTCGAACGAAGGGAAGCCATGCCACGAGCGCGGTCTTCGTCTGCTCCGTCACCTCAAACTGCACGGGTCGCTTCGTCTTCTTCGGGATGATGGTCGCTCGGTCCCGGATCGAATTACCCGACCATAGGTCCTCAACCCTCAGCTTGACCAGGTCGCAAGCGCGGAGCTTGCTGTCGATGGCAAGGTTGAACAGCGCCAGCTCTCGGGTCGCCCTACTCATTTCGAGCCTGACGCGGATCGACCAAACGTTCTTTGGCTGCAGTGGTCGCTTCTGTCCGACCAGAATTCCCTTGTTCCATGGAGAACGATTACGCAGTGCGACGGTATCCATCCCGAATCCTCCGCCACTCCTCCCGCCGCGTCGCCTCCATCAGGCCGACCAATAGTAGCATATCTCGTCGCTACTCGGCCCAAAGCTGCCATTAACGGCCTATTTGGAGATGCCCGAAACGGGGAGGGAATGGTCAGCCTGCGTTGGGCCGGAGGTATCGTCAGGCTGCTCAAAACCAATTGAGCCGGACTTGTCCAGGTCTGTGCGGCACCACGCTCTTCACGGTGAAGCGAGAGCGATTTTTTTGAGCAGTTCGATGAATGCGCTGGCGCGAACACCGGTCGGATTCTGGTTTAAATCCACGGTCTGTACCACCACCAGCCGCTTCGAGGGCACGACTGCGATAATCTGCCCACCGTAGCCAGAAGCGTAGAATGCATGCGGACCCCAAGTATCCTCGGGAAGCGTCCACCACATGTAGCCATAGCCCTGCCGTATCCGCTTCGCCCAGGAATACGCAGTCGTCGATTCCCTAATCCAGGACGCCGGGATGATCTGCTTGGTTCCCCACTTCCCTTCATTCAGAAAAAGCTGACCAAAACGGGCGGCGTCTCGGGCACTGAGCCGAATAGGATAGGCGGGATGCTTGGATAGCTTTTCCGAGGCGTATCTGCCGTCCTTCAACGAGAAATCCTCCATCCCGATCGGGCGAGCAATCCTCTTCTCGAAGCTTGCAAAGATGTCCTCTCCTGTCTTCTGCCGGTAGATCGTCCCCAAAGCGTTGAAGTCCCAGTTGTTATAGAACCAGAACGATCCGGGTGGATGACTTCCGCGTGCCGGACGTTTGCGCTTGATGTCGGCGGTTTCATGGGCGGCGGGATGATAGATACCCGACCGTGACATCAGCAGATCACGAACCGTTGCGGCTTTCTCGTCGACTGTAAGGCTGGGTGCGTTGTCGTCGATGCCGAGTTCGGCAAGACTGACTGAAAGGTCGATACGCCCTTCGGCGATTGCACTACCGTAAAGTGCGCTCAGCAGGCTCTTGCGGACGGATGCCATATTCACCTTGCGGGACGCGTCGCCCCAGCGGGCGATCACCCGCCCGTCCTGGATAACCATCAGCGCCGTCGGCCGGAGTGATTTCGCTTCAAGACGCGCAGCCTCAAGCCGCTCTGCGGACCAGCCCGCGGCTATCGGATTGATGTCCTCCCACGTCTGTGCGTAGGCATTGCTTGCGATGAGAATACCCAAAACAAGCAGCAGTGCGAATCGTCGTATGAGCATGGCGTCCCTCTCCAGCCAAGGAGTGAGCACTCAATGATGGCGGCTTTCCGGCGGATTGATACGGCAAGGCAGGCCGCTAAGCCTGTCGCCTGCACGAGTTGAACTAAACGTCGAGTTCTCACCAGACGCTCAAAGACCGCAATTGGTGGCGATAAGGGTCGAAAGCCGGTTTTCATGAAGGCTTTGCAGAGTATAGGCAATTGGCGCAAAGCACTGCTTGTTGATGTCGACATTGGCCCCAAAGCGGACGAACGACTGTTTCGGAAGACTAATCCGACGGGAACGGCGTCCTTTGATTTTGCCGCAGTATCATCCGTGTACCTTCTTTCTTTCGTGGTCCAGCCTTGCCAAATAGCGGCGACACAGGATTTTCGAAGGATTGAAATCAATGAACAATGCAGTTTCCAACGTGAAGTCACGGAACATTCTCGTGCTTGGTGCCGGGGAACTCGGCATGCCGGTACTACGCAACCTGGCCCGTCGCGCCAAGGACATCGAGGACGCGAAGATCAGCGTTTTGCTGCGCACCAGTGCCATGGAGTCCGATGTACCGGCTAAGCAGCGCGACATCACTGAAATTCGTGACTTGGGTATCGAGATCGTCCTAGGCGATTTGGTGAAAAGTTCGATTGACGAGTTGGCATCCGTCTTCTCGCAGTACGACACCGTGATCGGCTGCACGGGCTATGCCGCAGGGATCAATACTCCAATGAAGCTCGCCAGGGCGGCGCTGCAGTCCGGTATTCCCCGATATTTCCCTTGGCAGTTCGGTGTCGATTTCGAGGCGATTGGTCGAGGTGGTCCTCAGGATATCTTCGACGCTCAACTCGATGTGCGTGAACTCCTGCGCTCTCAAAGCAAGACCGAATGGGTCATCATCTCCACCGGCATGTTCATGAGCTATCTCTTCGAACCGGAATTCGGCGTCGTTGATCTGGAGAAGAGTACGGTCAACGCGCTCGGAAGCTTCGATACTGCCGTCACGTTGACGACGCCCGACGACATCGGCGTGCTTACCGCTGAAATCGTCTTCTACGAACCCACCATCAGCAACGAGATCGTCTTCCTGGCGGGCGACACCGTCACCTATGGCGAGCTTGCGGACAAGCTTGAGACGGGTTTGAACCAACCCTTTAGCCGGTCCGAATGGACTGTTCCGGCCCTTATGGAAGAACTGGCAAACGACCCCCAAAACATGATGCGCAAGTACCGTGCAGCCTTTGGTATCGGGCGAGGCATGGCATGGGACAAGGCGGGCACGTTTAACGTGCGCGAAGGCATCAAGGTGACGGATGTGTCCGATTGGATCAACGCGAACCTAAGCAGAAAGTGACGCGGCCTTCAGGGTACGAACCGGCATAAGAAAGCGAACAGAGGAGCACGGTATGCCCGCGCTCCTCCAGTTAGCCCGCAGCTTCCAATCACTGTCCGTTGACGTCGTGATGACATCCCGGAGGGGCAACGTTTCTCGCCTGTTAGAACGTCTGCCAGGACGGCTTTTCTGGCGGCCGGGAGTCAAAGTCCTCTCGTGACTTTCGAAACTGCCCGGAATTCTCCACGACCCATGTCCACAACGGAACCATACGAATGAGAAGACCCATTCCAAGTTCTGTCAGTTCGTATTCCACCCGAGGCGGCATCTCGACAAGATCGTGGCGCGTGACGAGGCCATCTCTTTCGAGTTGGCGTAGGGTGCGAGTTAGCATTCGCTGCGTGACGCCGTGCATCCGCCTACCGATATCTGCGTGTCGAAGTCTGCCATAAACGCCGAGGGTATGTATGACGCCGAGCGACCACCTATTTCCTGCGTGGGTGAGAACCTCACGTCTCACCCCGTCTTCGTCCTCGCGAAGGCCATCACAAACCGCTTGAGAATAGCTCAGCATTTCTTCTCTAGTCATTAGTCTTGCCTCCGGGGTGTTCCAGCCGTTTCGTCTTACCAGCCTTCTAACGGCATTTCACCTGTCTCTCCGTGTTGCATACCTCCGGAGGCTCGAGCGGGGATACTGCTTATGGATCGATCGCCGATCGTGAAAAAATGAAAAGCGTCCTGTGCCGATGGCTAAGCATGTCCACACATGGCGCATGGGCGTCATGAGGATTATTCAGAGCAATTTCACGACTTGCGCCACGCTTTCATCGACAGAAAGGAGGAACGTGTCGAGACGTAGATCAGGGGACCACGGCTCGTACTTTCGCTCCTGTATCTGGACCCAGGTTGGATTGGCCCGGCCTTCTATGCCAGGTGATCGTGTCTCGGCCCGATGACGGTGTGTCGTGATGTCGGAGCAGAAAACTTCAACCTCAATGAACTTACAGTCCGTTTCGAACGCGACATTCCTGAAGGCAGCGCGGGTGATTTCGATCGGGTTGACGGAATCGGCGATGACGGTCTGACCCAGCCGCAAATTGTCTGCCGCCAGCCGATAAAGGGCAATGTATCCTGCTGGACCGACATCATGTCCGTCTGCTTGCGCTGAAGAGGTGATGGCTTGTTCTATGGTATCGGCCCGCAGGTAACACGCGCCTATTCGCCGAGCCAGTGCCTGGGCAATCGTACTCTTTCCCGAACCCGGCAGTCCACCGAGAATAATCAGCATCCGCACCTCCCGTAGCTTGAGCGTACTGGATTCCATTTGAATGTCGATGACTGCAAATGGCGCGAACCGGAAGACGGCAGTCGGCCCGAGGCGGGCCTAAGCCTGAGATTGACAGGCAAAAGACTCTATGTGCACAATTGGAGCTCGGTAGATACAGCCTGCTGCTTGCGCCCCGTTGGGGTACGGTGAATGTATCGAGCCACTTATGGCTCCCTTTGCCCGGACGAACGGGTCAGCAACGCAAGCCCCTGACACTCTCCGTTCGTTTATGCAAAGGATCATCTTATGCGCGATTTCCGCGATGCCAAAGCTATGGCGAAAACCTTACGTGAAGCGCTTCATGCCAAGTCCCTAATCCTGACCAATAGCGAGAGCCAGGAACTCATCGCTCGAATCCTTGGCTATCGAGACTGGAACGTCTTGGCCGCAAGAATCCAGGCGGCCGAATTGCCCACGGCATCGGTTCAGCCTACCACGCCTGGTCCGCTCGGAGAGCCTATTCCCCTGATCCCATTGCGGGACATGGTCCTATTTCCGCACATGATCTCGCGGATTTTCGTGGCTCGCGACAAAACCCGCCAGGCCGTTGAACAAGCTATTGCCGGTGACCGCCACGTGGTCGTTGTCGCCCAGAAACGAGGTATGGACGATCGGCCAAACACTCTTGACGCAATCTATCAGACAGGCGTCCTAGCAAGCGTCGTCGATCGCCAAACACAGGTAGACAGATCTCTGAAAGTAACCGTCTGCGGAATTCAAAGGGTAGGCATTGCACGCCTTATCGATGGAGAGTTCCTAGCGGCTGAGGTCGAGCCGATCAACGAGCAGGGCAACCAGTCGCAAAAGGCTACCAAACTTTCGACTGCGGTTCTCGATGCGTACCAAACCTATGCCGAAGTCAACTTTTCTGCGCTTCCATCAGGATCCAAAGTGCGCTTAAGCCTGCCCTCCATTGGCGATCCAGGGCTATTGGCCGATACAGTGGCTCCGCTGTTAACGGCCAGTGTCGAAGAGAGGCAACAACTCCTGGAAACCCGTGACGTAGTAGCCCGTCTTGAAAGGCTCATCAAGATGATGAGCGCAGGTCGTGCCAGTGCCGTCGCATAAGTTCTAGGATGGCGGCTGTCGCAGTATATGTAGCCCTGCGATAGCCGCAATGACGGCTATTGGCGCACAGGTGACGTGTTACGCCGCTGCGAAGCGTTGCCTGCTTTCAGGCGCGTCCCATGATAGCCTCTGTGACCGATACGAAGGCGCTTTGCCGACTGGGCGGAGCCGACCCCATTATCACCGTTCACTATGCGGGCTGACTTCCCGGAAGCAATCATCGCGGGGGGCCTTAGCTGTAAAGGTAACGACGCATGCAACAGAGGAGCGTTGCCATTTCCGCGTTCTCGCGCAGGTCGATCGCGCGCCTGAAGAGGAGCCGGTGGGTCGCCTCGTCGACGCCATTGGTTAGCTCTCATTCAAAGGTGAACCGATGCGTCTGTGAGAACCGGCTGGTTTAGCGAACGGAAGCTTCCGTGAACTTAATGCGGGCCGAACGACCGATTGAAGCCGCTTTGCCCGCTTGCCAGACCCGATCCCATTGGCCGTTTGGCGCCAGAACGCCAACGCCCAAAAGCTGCCGCGAGCAACTAATCCAAAAGCCTGCCTTGCGCTCCGTCCTTATGCCGCGCTCGCAGCCTCCCCAGGACCTGGTGTGAGAGACATGACGGTCGCCAAATCGAACCTTCCTCAGGGAAACTCTCTGCCAGATCGTGCCACTCGACATGAGCATCGGCGGTCGTGCCCTGGACAGCGGCCTCAGCATTGGCCGAAAGGGCCGAAGCCCTGTAGGGAATTAAGATCCTCTGCCTCATGGTCGGGGTTTACTCTGGACCGGCGGTAAGCCGAACTTGCGGGAATAGGCGCGGGAAAATGCGGCGGCGCTGCCGAAGCCGACCCCGGCGGCGACCGATTTGACACTTCGTCCGGCGCGCAGTTCTGCTCGTCCGAGCGCCAGGCGCCAGCCATTGAGGTAGGCGATAGGCGACTGGGCAACGGTTTGCGTGAAGGTGGAAATGAATTGTCCGCGCGACATATCCGCTATGGCGGCAAGGTCCGCAATCCGCCAATTTCGCGCCGGATTGTCATGTATGGCCACAAGGCTGGGATGCAGTCCGGGGTGCGCCAGACCCGCCAGTAATCCCGCATCGACCGTGCCGATCGCTATTGCCTTGCGGATCGCAAGCACGACGATGATCTCGCATAGACGCGCCTCGATAGTACCGCCACCGCAGCGGGCGATCTCGACCTCGGCCACCATCAGTTGACACAAACCGCGCAATTCCGGTTCGTTGGCCAGTGAAAGGCACAATTCGTCTGGCAGTGCACCGACCAACGGATTGGCACTACCGCCAAAATCCACTGTGGCGCCAGCGCATATAGCTGCGCCATCCGGCAGCGACGCCGTGGATCTGGCGCGATAAAGCAGATGGGTCGGTTCACCTGCGCCATGGACATTGATGATCAGGAGGTTAGCGGCTTCAGCACAATCGCAACGTGATGCGCCAAGATGAAAGGCTTTCAGGAAAGCCGTCAACCGATCATGTTTTCGCCCGGAATCTGAACTTTCAGTCATGTATTTCCTCCCTTTCCTGATCGCAAATCTTGTATCCTCCCCGAACAAAGCACGCCAGCACGTCTAAACAGACAAGAGACAGCATGACACAGGATTCTGCAGCCAAATTTGACGCCTCCCGCGCAGGGGAATACGCACGACAAAGTAGGATAGCGCTGGCCGGATATGACGCCTGCCACGAGCTTTCCGCCTGCATGCTGTCGGCAGCTCTGGGCGAAGGAATGGCGGCACGGGTTCTGGTTGTCGGGGCCGGCGGTACGGCGGGCGAAATCATCGCCGCCGCTCGGCTGGAACCGCAATGGTCCTTTGTCGCCGTCGATCCTTCAGCACCGATGCTCAACCTTGCACGCGATCATCTGGTCAGGGCCGAAGTGTCTGACCGGGTGGAGACCGTCCTCGGAACCGTCTCTGATCTGGATAGAGCTCCATCGTTTGACGCTGCAATCATGATCGGCGTGCTGCACCATTTGCCAGGGAACGCCGCAAAGCAGGATGTTCTGGCGCAGATTGCAATGCGGCTGTATCCTGACGCGCCCCTGATTGTGGCGGGGAATTATCGGTCGTATGCGTCTCAGCCCCTGCTCATGGCAGCCTGGGCAGCACGCTGGCGTATGAACGGCGCCGGGCCTGAAGAGGTCCAGGCCAAAATGGGCAAGATTCTGCAGGGTGCGGAGCCGCCCCGATCGGAAGACGAGGTCATTTCGTTGCTGGAGGGCGTTGGTTTCAACGAACCGCTTCGGTTTTTTGCAAGCCTGTTTTGGGGAGCATGGCTGGCCCGACACGTGGGGAACGCTAAGTCAGCGCCATAATCTGCTCCATTTGCAGACAGTTTGGATCAAAGAGACAATTTTACTCTAAGCCATCCGGTATTGGCAAATTGTCAGCCCGAACCCCGATGGCTCAACGTAACGCCGGGGCGAAAAACGTCGTATGAGCACACTCGCGCAGCTAGAGGATAGCTTTCAGGCACTTGAAGCGACAACGCGAGCGACCTGAATGAAGGCGTATATCCGGAAAAGGCCGATGCGCCGAAATACACGGTCCCGCTCGGCTCGGTGCCCTTGGCTCATATGATAAAAATCGGCGAGATTGCATGCAACCTCGCCGTATCTGGCCGTTGACTTGCGCGTTCTATTTACGCGTAAAA
>Ga0308157_10005988_pt1 | contig 14836 bp, 9 predicted proteins | sample PhyBR1_FD_201035 | JGI IMG/M metagenome (GOLD analysis project Ga0308157, IMG submission 201035) | Phyllosphere microbial communities from UC Gill Tract Community Farm, Albany, California, United States - DLSLB.R1 | ecosystem: Host-associated > Plants > Phyllosphere > Unclassified | place: USA...
CCAGCACGGTGGCGTCGGCATTGGCTTCCAGCTGCACTTCGCCGGCCTGCCGGTCGAGCAGCACCAGCTGGCCTTCGCGGGCGACCTGGCTGCCGTTGAGCAGCACGGTGCCGTGCAGGATCACCATTGCCACGGTGTGGCCCTGCGCGAACTGCAGGGTGGTGTGCTGGTCACGCAACAGGCGCATATCCCACACGTCCATCGGCGTATGCGTGCGGGCCGGGCCGCGCTGGCCGCCGAACTCACCGGCGATCACCCGCACCGTACCGGCACCATCGGCCAGCGGCACTACCGGGATGTCGGCGTTGCTGATGTTCTGGTAGCCCGGTGCGGCCATCTTGTCCTTGGCCGGCAGGTTGACCCACAGCTGCACCATTTCCAGCTTGCCGCCACGTTGGGTGAAGGCTTCGGAGTGGAACTCCTCGTGCAGGATGCCGGAGGCAGCGGTCATCCACTGCACGTCGCCCGGGCCGATCTCGCCACCGGCGCCGGTGGAGTCGCGGTGCGCGACTTCACCGTCATAGACGATGGTGACCGTCTCGAAACCACGGTGTGGATGCTGGCCGACGCCGCGTGGGGTCTGCGCCGGCTCGAACTCGGCCGGGCCCGCATGGTCCAGCAGCAGGAAGGGGCTGAGCTGGCGGCCGTGGGTGTTGTACGAGAACAACGAACGGACCGGGAAGCCATCACCGACCCAATGCGGGCGAGGCGCGCTGTACAGGCCACTGATCTTCTTCATCTGTCTGCTCCTTGGGCGGCGCGGTGTGCGCCGGCGATGGGGTAAAGATAGATTTGGGACGATCACCCCGGTAGGCGGCAAAAAATGGTCTGATAGTCCTATTTGGTGAACGCTGGAGCCTCAATGCAGGACCTGAACGACTTCTACTACTTCGCCAAGGTGGTCGAGCACGGCGGTTTTGCCCCGGCCGGGCGGGCGCTGGGCGAGCCCAAATCCAAGCTGAGCCGGCGCATCGCCTTGCTGGAAGAACGGCTGGGCGTGCGCCTGATCCAGCGTTCCACCCGCCACTTCTCGGTCACCGAGGTCGGCCAGACCTTCCATGCACATTGCCGGGCCATGCTGGTGGAGGCCGAAGCGGCGGCTGAATCCATCGAGCTGACCCGTTCGCAGCCGCGCGGCGTGGTGCGGGTGAGCTGTCCGACCATGCTGTTGGATTTCCGCGTGGCGGCGATGGTGGCCGAATTCATGGCGCACTGCCCGGATGTGGAAGTGCACCTGGACGCGACCAACCGCCGCGTCGACGTCATCGCCGAAGGCGTGGATGTCGCCATCCGCGTGCGCCCGCCACCGTTGGAGGACAGCGAGCTGGTGCTGAAGGTATTGGGCGAACGCACCCAGTGCCTAGTGGCGGCCCCTTCATTGCTTGCGAGGCATGGGCATTCGCACGGCCCCGCGGATCTGCACCTGCTGCCCAGCGTCGCGCTCGGTGTGCCGCAGGGCGAACACGTCTGGCGCCTGATCGGCCCCGATGGCGCGATCGCCGAAGTGCCGCATCAGCCGCGCCTGATCACCCGCGGGATGATGGCATTGCGTGCTGCGGCACTGGCTGGTGTCGGGGTGGCGCAGCTGCCGACGATGATCGTGCGCGACGCCGTGGAGGCCGGGGAACTGATCAATGTCGCGCCGGCTTGGGCACCGTCCAAGGAAATCATCCATGCGGTGTTTCCTTCCAGACGTGGATTGCTGCCGTCGGTGCGTTTGTTCATCGATCACCTTGCAAGCTCGTTCGCCGCCTTGGATGAGTGTTGATCGACAAATGCGCGTCCAACGCAGTCACGGAAATTGAACGACGCCTTGGCAACAATGTCCGTTCCCGCACAAACGGAGTTGCTGCATGCGTGTTGCTGTCGTGTCACTGGCTTGTCTCAGCGTTCTTGTCGCCGCCTGTGGGCGCGACGCACCTGCCGATCAAACTGCTCCTGCAGCGCCGGATGCCGCGGCTGCAGTGGCCGCTGCCCCGACCCAGTCCGGCGCGGAGGTGCTCACCGCTGGCAGCATCGAATTCCCGGTGATACCGACCATCGTGGTTCCCAGCATCATCGGCAGCGGCCCAGCGCAGAAGCGGCTTGAGCTGTCGATGCAGTCGCTGATCGATCCGCTTTCAGGCATCACGGTACGCCCGGCAAACTGCGCCACCGATGGTGGGCTGGTCAATGAAAGCGGCTTCACCAACGTCGACGCGCAAGGTAACCTGGAACGCGTCGGTGGCCATGGTGTGTTCAACATCGGTGCCGATGGCAGTGGCGAGGCGGTAACCGGTGACGGTGTGGTGGAAGTGAAGCCCGATGGCAGCGGCAGCGTCGTCAACGATGCGGGCACATTTGAAGTCAATGCCGATGGCTCCGGCACCTATGTGGGCGCGCACGGCAACATCGAGCTGGACGGCAAGGGGGCCGGCAGCTGGGTAGGTGGCTTCGGCAGCATCGAGAATCACGGTGATGGCTCGGGCAGTTGGGTCGGCAGCGACGGCAACATCGAGATCAACGCCGATGGTTCGGGCAAGTGGATCGGCGGCCCTGAAGGTATCGTTGAGAACCGTGGTGACGGCACCGGCACGATCGGCGCGGTCCCGCGCGAAGTGAAGATGGCGCCACTGCCGCCGTTGCCGCCCGCCGGGAAGTTCCCGCTGCTGGACAAGTTCAAGCCCTCGGGCGCGCCGTGTGGCTATGTCATCACCCTCAACGACAAGGTGCTGTTCGATTTCGACAAGGACGTGATCCGTCCTGATGCCGGCAAGGTGTTGGATGTGTTGGCGACGGCGCTGGGTAAAGTGCCATCCAGCGCGATGGAGATCCGCGGCCATACCGATGCCAAGGGCAGCGACGACTACAACCAGGATCTTTCCGAGCGCCGTGCCCAGGCCGTGTTGGCCGCATTGCGCCAGCGCGGCAGTGCCACCGACGCGGCTGCACATGGCTATGGTGAATCGCAGCCGGTTGCGCCCAACGAGGTGGATGGCAAGGACAATCCGGGCGGCAGGCAGTTGAATCGTCGCGTGGAGATTTTTGTAAGAACCTGACGGCTGTTCTGTAGGAGCGGCTTACGCCGCTCCTACAAACAGCGCAACCTGGTGATTACTGCTTGGTGCATGGGCCCCCTGCCGAGTATGGCTCGGCACTACCGGTGATGTGCTGATGACCATCGGCCCGTGTCATGCGGTACGGGCTTGTCGCATCATGGCCCTCTAAGACATACGAGAGGTTGCTGATGCATGTGTTCCGTCCTGCAATGCTGGGGTTGGCCCTGATGGCCGCCATGGGCTTGGCCAACGCGGCGCCGGAGGTGCCGGACGTGGACGCACGCGGCGTCAAGATCAGCGAGGCGGCGTACCCGGGCACCATCCGGCTTGAGGTCGATGCGACCGATCTGGGCCAGCGCGTATTCAAGGTGCGGCAGACAGTGCCGGTGCAGCCGGGCCTGCAGCGTTTCCACTACCCGGCCTGGTTGCCGGGCAACCACTCGCCCAGCGGCCAGATCGAGAAGCTGGCCGGGTTGATCATCAACGGCAATGGCCAGCGCCTGGAGTGGGTACGCGATCCGCTCGATGTCTATACCTTCAACGTGCAGGTGCCCGAAGGCGTCACCGAGCTGCGCATGGACTTCCAGTTCCTCAGCCCCACCGACTCGGCCCAGGGCCGCACGGTGATGACGCCGAACATGCTCAACCTGCAATGGAACGCGATGCTGCTATATCCGGCCGGTCACGCTGCGCATGCCATCACCTACCAGGCCAGTGCGCGCTATCCGCAGGGCTGGGAGGCCGCCAGTGCGCTGACGGTTGCCAGTCGCACTGGCGACACCGTCAACTATGCGCCGACCAACCTGGAAATCCTGGTCGACTCGCCGGTTTTCGCAGGCCGTTACCATCGCACGTTCGATCTGGCGCCGGCCGGCACCCGCCCGGTGCGTTTGAACGTGTTTGCCGACCGCGCAAAGGATCTTGAAGCCAAGCCCGAGCACATCGAGCAGCACCGCGCGCTGGTGACGCAGGCACGCAAGCTGTTCGGCGCCGAGCATTACGACCATTACGATTTCCTGTTCGCGGTGACCAACCAGCTCGGTGGCATTGGCCTTGAACACCAGCGCTCAAGCGAGAACAGCGAAGACCGCGATTACTTCAGCGGTTGGGACGCCAAGGTCGGCAGCAGTGATCTACTCGGCCATGAGTACACCCATTCCTGGGACGGCAAGTACCGCCGCCCGGCCGACCTGGCAACGTTGAACTACAACGTGCCGATGCAGGGCAGCCTGCTGTGGGTGTACGAAGGACAGACCCAGTACTGGGGCAATGTATTGACCGCGCGCGCTGGCATCCGTCCGCAGGATGCTTCACGCGAAGCCTTGGCGATCGTGGCGGCGACCTACGCCGATAACCGCGCCGGTCTGGAATGGCGTTCACTTGGCGATACCACCAATGATCCGGTGATCGCGCGTCGCAAACCCAAGCCCTATCGCGGCTACCAGATGAGCGAGGATTATTACCAGGGCGGGCAGATGCTGTGGCTGGAAGCGGATGTGCGCCTGCGCACGCTCAGCGGTGGCAGGCGCAGCCTGGACGATTTCGCCAAGGCCTTCTTCGGCCAGAACGATGGTCAGTGGGAACGTCCCGACACCTACACCTATGACGATGTCGCCGCGACCCTGGAACAGGTGCAGCCGACTGGTGACTGGTCGCAGTTCCTGCGTGATCGCCTGGAGCGCAGGACGGGGCTTGTCGGCGGCATTGAAGCGGCAGGTTGGAAGCTGGTCTACAAGGACAAGCCCAGTGCCTACTTCAAGTCGACAATGAAGGGCCGTGGTGCCAACTTCATCTATTCGCTGGGTGTTTCCTTGAGCCCGGCCGGTTACGTCAATGAAGTGCGTTGGGACAGTGCCGCGTTCAATGCAGGTGTTGGCACCGGCATGCAGGTGTTGGCGGTGAACGACCTGCAATACAGTGCCGACGAGTTGGAGGAAGCGGTACGTACGGCCAAGGACAGCAAGCAGCCGGTGCGGCTGCTGGTAAGGGAAATGGACGTGTACCGCACGCTGAGCATCGATTACCACGGTGGCCTGCGTTACCCGACGCTGGAGCGGATCGAGGGTCGCACTGATTACCTCACGCCGATCTTCACCGCCCGCAAGTAAACTCGGGACTGTAGTGCCGAGCCATGCTCGGCAGGGGCTTTGCCAGCAGATCAAAAGCTCCCCCTCATCCCAACCCTTCTCCCGCACGCGGGAGAAGGGCTAAAGCCAAAGCCAAAGCCAAAGCAAGGCCAGCCGGCGGTTGCAGTGCCGAGCCATGCTCGGCAGGGGCCTTGCAAGGAAAGCCACAGCGCAGCATGGCTTCGCTCTACGGGTGAGGCCGTCGGCCCCATGCTGTTCAGTTCGCTATCTGTACATCATCGATATAGACATTGAGGTCATAAGCGGTATTGGCGTGATACAGCCAGATCGCATCCAGCGTGACGTTGCTGCCGGTGATCGCGCCACTACCGTTCACCCATGCGTTCCACTGCGCGGCGTCGTTCAAGGCCCACGACACATAGGTCCAGGTATTGGCAGCGATGGCCTTGCTGGTTGAGCGCTCGGTGCCATCACTGTCGTCGATGCCGATGCCAACCGTGGTTCCGGTACCGCCACTCCACACCCAGAACCCAACGACACCATTCGCACGCGTCAACGCCGTGTTGCTGGCCGGTGCACCGCTGCCCGACAACAAGCGCACTGCCCAATCGGCAGTGCTAGCGGTGTTGTCCTTCAGCAAGACGCGCAGCGAGCAGCTTCCATTCTTCTGCGTGGTGCAATCACGTGTAGCCGTGGATGCGGTACTGATACCGGTGGTGCTTCCCGAATAACTGGGGCTGGTATCGAAATGGCCAACACTGCTCTCGAAGCGATCCAGATAGGTAATCGTTCCGGTACCGCCACCGCTGCCGGGATTCAGCAGGCCGTAGTACTTTGACCAGTTCCAGTTGATGCCGGGGTCGGTGTGCGTCTGCCCGCTGTAGTGCTGGTGGCCCTTGATCTTGACGCTGGTGGGCAACACGTTGATGCCGCTGCTGGACGCGCCGCTGTAGGCGCTGGCACAGCTGATCGCGCTATAGGTTGCGCAGAAGTTGCGTACCAATGCTGCTGAAGCGTCGTACATCGCATTGGTGTACCAGGAGCTGTTGTCGACGTAGCCTTCGTGCTCGATGCCGAGGGTGTAGCTGTTCTGGCTGCCGACGTGCCAGGCGGTGTCGGCATTGCGGACCATCTGCGTCACCTGGCCATCGGAAGAGCGGATTACATAGTGCGCGCTGACCTGGGCGGAAGCATTCTTGAACCAGGAGATGGTGCCGGCATAACTGCCTTGCGTGGTGTGGATGGTCACCGCGCTGATTGCCGCGGAACGCGACGCTGCGTAGTTGGAGGTTGAGGCGGCGCTCCAGATCGCGGGGCCATAGTCGGTGCTCTGAATGCTGGCATCCAGTGACGGCGTAGCCGTGCTGGCGCCGATGGCCGTGCTGCGTTCCTGCAGGGTTTCGCTGATGGGATCGATTCGGAACGCGTCGGTTTCAACGCGATCCTTGCTGATGTCCAATCGCACCATCGGCGCGCGCAAGGTCACCAGCTGCGGTGCATCGAAGGCCTGCTCCCAGGCAATTGCACGCTCGGGCACGACAATGCCGCGATCATTGACGCCGCGGTCCTGCGCCAGCAGCACATCGTAGGCAAAACTGGTGCGCGCATAGTCGTCGACGGCGCTGCGTGCAGCCAGGCTGCCGTCGCGAGGTGCATAGCCGGCGTAGCGCATCAGCGCGGGGCGGATCGCTTCAGGTGTCGGCGCGCTGCCAGTGCGGGCACCGGGATGATCCTGGCGGATCTGCGCATCAAGCAAGGCAGCGGCAGCGAGAATGTTGGTTGCCGCGTCGTTGCGCACGGCAGTTGTGGATACGCCAAGCAGCTTGGCGGCTTCGCCAACCTGGTCCTCGAAGCCACCACCGGCATACAAGCCCATCACTCCCCACGACGGCGGCATGCGCAGGTGGGCTTCATCCTGATCATGCGCATCGGGTTGCAGTGGCGACCAGCGGCTCTGCACAAATGCCAACGACTCCAGCGTGCCACGCGGGATGCTGGGATAACGGCGATAGGCTTGCTGGAAGTAGCGCACGTACATCGCCCGCAAGGGCAGCATGCGTGCTTCTTCCATCTTCAATTGCATGTCCAACACCTGTTCGCTGTTGGCAACAGGTGCCTTGATCGCAGTTTGGGCAAGTGCGGGAACAACTGCGGCACTGGTGATGACGGCAGACAGCAGCACGGCGGTATGGCGGTGCATCATCGGTAGGACCCCCAAAGCTTGGAACCCCCTGCGTGTGTGGTTCTACCGCAGCGGTTCTGGACGTGGGTGAAGGTGGAGTTCAATCAGTGATGGGGGTCAAGATGTTACGGGATGGGTGCATGTGGGTGTGGCTGCAATCCAATTCGAAAGGCACCCCTCCCCAACCCGTCCGGCCCGAAGGCGCAGCCTTCGGTCGTTCATCAGGCCGCGCGCCAATGGCGCGCAAGCAGGGCTTCTTCACCCCCTTGCCTTCGGCAAAGGGAGGGGGCAGATCATGCGCCCCGACGCACTATCTGCTGCTGGCTTGCCTTCCCCCGCATGCGGGGAATCAAAGGGCCCGCCCCCGCGAAGGCGGGGGGGCCGAAGGGAGGAAGGGGGCGCTGTTGATGTTGCTCTTTCCGAGCTATCAATTACTTCAGTCTTGCGGTGCCGCTCCACCCGTTCGCCTGCGCTCCAGCCACCAAAGCAAGGAGGCGATAAGCACAAACCCCAGCAGCCAGGGCCAACGCGGCCCCGGGACCGGCAGTGGGGTTGTGCGTACAGCACTGCTGTTCAGTGCAAACGTCGCATCGCGCATCTGCTGCGCATGCAGCGCAACCGCTTTGCCTGGATCCAAGAGCAGGATGCTCTCCTGCTGCCCGCCCGCTTCAACACGATGCCAACCGGCCTCCTGTGGCCACGCTGCAGCACAGTTGTCAGCTGAAGCATCGGGAAGCAATTCGGTTCGATTGCCTGCCTCGGCAATCATCTGCATGGGAGCAACCAAGCTACAGAGACTGATGCGTTCGCCACTCCAGGCCCACGCTGGCAAGTGCAGCGTGGGTGAGTCCGGAAGTGATCGGGCCACGCCCGCCAACGCGGTATTCCATAGCTCAGCGTGGACGTCGGCGTGGCCTGTCAGCACGAGCGTGTAGCTGTCGGTAATCGGCTGTACGCCAACCCGACCCAGCCCAAGCGCTCGCCAACCGCCTATCGCACTGCCATCTGCGCCACGCAACAAAGGCACGACGTCAGTGCTGCCAAACTCCAGGTTGAAGCGCTCGACCGCGAGCGGCATCTTGTGCTGGTCTGCGTCGGTCACAGTGCGCAGCGTGACCGGTTTGGTCTGGTCACCGCCGCGTGTTTCCAAGCCCCACTCGCGCAATGCGCGGCGCGCGTTTGCATCCAGGGCACCGCTGGTACGGACAAGTACACCGAGTCCACCGCGCACCGCTTCGGTGATCGCCGCACGCTGTGTGGACGACAGCCCCGCAAGACGGCGCTCATCAATGAGCAGCAGGTCCAGTCGGGCGAGGCTGGCAGCATCGAGTGAGGCTGGCGCATCACCCATCTGCAGGCCGCCACCGATCAACATGCTGGTCTGCAGCTTTGCGCCGATATCGTTGCCCCAACGTTGCAGGTACTTCAGTTCAGGGCCGGGGGCACCGGCGAGCACGCGGATGCTGGGCGCAGTGCCTGCGCGCACACGCACGGGTACCGGAAGTTGGTCCACTATCTTGCCGCCCGCATCCAACACGCGCAGCGTAAAGACCACGTCGCCGGGCTCGCGGGCGCTGGCGCGCAAGTTCGTACGGCCTGCTGCGTCAACAGCACTGATATCGACACGATGAGCGGCAGGGTCCAGCAGTTCGACGCGGGCATCAGACAGGCCTTGCACGCGGCTGTGCACGGTAAAGGCCGCACCCGGCGCGAGCAATGGCGGCGCCTGCAACTCCACCAGCCCCCGTGGTGCAGGGCCGGGGAGGAAGCGCAGCGGTGGCAGTGCGATATCGCGGTCGCGCGCAGTCAGCCCCTGACCGACGATCACCAGCTCGCGCGTGCCCGGATGCTGGCGCAACGCGGTTGCAAGATCCGGGACCGCTGCCGCTGACAGCAAGGGCGACGCTTCGGGCAGGCGCACATAGGCCGCCGCGGGCACGGCAGCCAGGTCAGCGGCACCAGCCCTTGCCGTGGCTACAACCAGCGCTCCAGCGTGTCCGGGGCGCGATGGTGGCTGCAAGGTGAAGTACAACAACACCCCGGCTGCAAGCTGCAGCAACAACAACGCGGCAAGACGCGGTGCGGAAGGTCGTGGCGATAGCGCGAAGCGCAGGCTGCCCAATACCACGGCCAGTGCAATCAATGCTTGCGGGAGCCAAGCCATCATCGTGCTGGCTCCTGCGGCGCCGAGAGTGCTTCAAGGTAGCGGCGGCCGGCGGCATCTGCTGCAGTACGCCGCGCGGGAGGTCCTTCGGCACGTCGCAGTGCCGGCCATAGCTGGGCCCGCAGTACGTCGCGGCATGTGCGGCAATCCGGCTGCTGTCGCAGCGCGTCGATCGCTGCAACGACGTCCAATGCGTCGGGTACGGCATTGGGGTGTGCATCCAGCCAGCGCGACAAGGCATCAAGGTCTACGTCGGCGTCGCTGGATGCCAATGCATGCCATGCGTTCGCAACGACAGCATCACCTGCAGGACGGGCTGTCAGTTGCACAGCGCGATTGCCGAGGCCGTCGCGCTTGCCGGTCATGCGCCGGGCCATATCGATGGGCGGCAGCTCGCTGCCCACGCGGGCCAGATAGATGCGCTCGGCCTGCTGTATCTGCTTGATGAAGGCCAGCGCCTTGTAAGCGTAAGGCAGCGCCTGGTCCGGATGGCCCTGGCGCAGGTGGCCCTCGGACTGCCACATCTGGTCGAGCGCGGATTTGAGAATGGCGCGCGTCTGCGGGTCAAGCAGGGTGGCGGCCTCGGCGTGGTCGTGGGTGTGACCGTACTCGGACAGCACATCAGTGGCGCTGCCGAATACCGGCGTACTTTCCGGCGCGCCGCCATGATCGTGGCCATGGCCATCATCTTCAGCATGATCCGCATGTCCTTCGGCGTTTGCGGCATCGCTGGTGGGCAGATCGCCGGTCGGCGGTGCCTTCGCAGCACCTTCGGCTTCTTCGCCAAGGAACTGGCCGTAGCGCAGTCGCAGGATGCGCTGGTCCACACCGATCGCATCGGAGCGCTTGATGAAGGTATCGGCATCAAGGTTGCCGCGCTGCTTGAGCAGGGCTTCGGCATCGATGATGATCTGGCGCTGGCTGCGGAAGTAGGCCGGCATCACCTTCTTGATCGCGCCTTCCAGATCGCTGGCCTGCACCTGCTGCTCGCTGGGCAGGCGCAGGATCAGACTGGCGCTGCGCGCTTCCTGCGGCTGCGGGCTGCGGTTGTCGCGCACGCTCAGGCGGGCGACCAATTCGTCGCCAGGCTCCAGGCCCAACGCGGCCAGGTCGGCGCTATAGGCGAAGCGTCGTGCCGTAGCCGGGCCACTGCCGGTCAAGGTGAGCTGGCGCTGTTGGAACATGATGTTCTCGCCGCTGCCTTTTGCGGTGGTGATATCCAGCGTCGCAGTGTTGTTCACGCCGAAATCATCGGTGGCCTCGAAACGCAGTTGCCATGTGCGTTGACGCGGTGCGGCTTGATTGAGGGTCTGCGCGGGCTCGATGACCTTGACTTGCGGCGGGCGGTCCACCACCACATCAAGACGATAGGCGCGTCCAGCAGCTGCCATCGCCGGTTCGGTCTGGATGCGGTAAAGGCCTGCACGCTGCAACACCTCGCTAGCGCGCCAGTAATCGCCATCGCGCTGCAATGTTACCCGGCGGCCGTCGTGGAACTGCAGCCACACTTGCTGCGGCTGTGGTGCGAATTGCAGGCGCCATTGCAGACGGCTACCTTGCAGGGCGCGTGCATCGAGCTTGTCGCCGGCCATTGCTGCCTGGCCGCTGTAGGCCGGAGGCGTGATCTGCAGCCAGCTGCCGCGCAATGCAGGTGTGCTGTCCGCAGCAGCGGTTTTGGTAGCACTTCCACCAGCGGCAACCGGAGCGCTGGCTGTAGCGCGCGGCCACAGCAGCGAAGCACCAGCGATCAGAGCGGCAGCCAACAGGCACAACAGCAGTTGCTGCCAGGGCCAGCCAGGACGCAGGTCCGGTGGATTGCTTTGCAGGCGCTGCTCGATATGGCGGCGCTGGCGTTGCTGCAACGGGTTGAGCGTGGACGCTGCGGCGAACAGCAGGTCGGCACTGTCTTCGAAGCGCGGATGATCGTTCAGGCGTGCAACCAGCCAATGCGCATCCAGGCGCCGCGCATGCCAGACCGCTGAACCTGCAGCGACCAGCAAGGCTGTCGTCACGGTGATGTAACCGGCATCGAAGCCGAACATGCGCGTTGCCAGCACGCCGGCAGCCAAGGCCAGCGGCAGGCCGCAGGACAAGGCAATCAGCAGCGTGCGTCGCCTTGCAGCGCGCAGAAGGGCCGGCGCGTTCATGCCTGGCCCCGGCGACGCGGTGCGCTGGCCAGCCAGCGCTCAAGCAGGAACAACAGGGCGATCGCCAGCAGCAGCCAATGGCTCAGTTCGGTCGCAGGTTGCGGGTAGGGGATGGCGCTGAGTTCCGGCTGCATGGTCGTGGCAAGCGCACGGCGCGGCGTGGGTGCAGCCTGCAGTACCGCACGCAGCCCGGCGGGGAACTCCGCATCAAGCAGCACCGGCAGATTTGCCGGTTGCAGCGGCGCCGCCCAGCGCAACCACTGGCCTTGCGCCGTGCCAATCTGCTCGATTACCAGCACACCGTTGGCGTCGCGCCAGAGCGGCGTGCGCCGCGCATCGATGGGTACCGGTGTACGTGCATCCACCAGCAGGCGCCCGCCGCGCTGCAGCCATGCGCTTGTATCGGCGGGTAGCGACTTGGCCGACAGCCACACATGCAGCTTGTCGTCATCATTGAACGCAGCAGTGTCGTTTGCCGCCTGTGGCTTGGCTGTACGCCACGCGCTGGCAACCGCATCGAGATAGCGCAAGCCTTGTTTGCCAGCTTCGTCGTGACGGATCTGCAGCTGCGGCGGAGCGATGGTCGACTGCTTTTCCGTCGCGGCGGTCTGCTCCAGCACCTGCCACCGTATCGCGCGTGACAGCTGCGGACGTTGCGCGTCCAAGCCGTCAAGCACCGATGGAACAACCACGGTGAGCTGGGCGTCCGCCGGAAGGCTGGCGTCCAGCTCGCGCAGCAGGCTGGATAACGGCTGCGGACCCAGCGGTGCGGCGGTCGTGTCGATGGGCGGGAAGTCCGCTGCCAGCCATAGCCACTGTGCGTCGGCATTGCCAACGCTGCGTTGGGCGGCGGCAAGGTCAACACCAGGGACTACGGCGATGCGCGGCTGGGTATCAGGCACCCCCGTCAGTGCTGGCCGTGCCAACAGGACGGCGAGCAAGGCGAGCAACAGCAAGCGCAGCACCAGCAGCGGCCATTCGTCGAAGCGTATCCGGCGACGCGGACGTGGCTTGGCCGACAGCCAGCGCAGTGCGGCGAAGTCAACGACGCGTTGCTCACTACGACGGGCGAGGTGGATCAGCAGCGGCAACAACAGTGCTGCCAATGCAAGGAAGCCGGCCGGGAACAGCCACAGCAGGCTCATGCGCCGCTCCCGGCACGGCGTCCGAACAGGCGCTGCAAGGGTGCGTCGATGGTTTCATCGAGATAGGCGGTGTCATGGCGGATACCGGCGGCCTGCAGCCGTGCATCCAGCACGCGCTGTGCTTCCCTGAAGCGGGCGAGGTATTCGCCGCGCACCGTTGCGCCATCGCTCAGGAGCTCATCGCCGGTTTCCGGGTCACGGAAACGATGGCCATCGCGGAACGGAAAATCGCGTTCCTCCACCGTCAGCAGCTGCAGATGGATGACGTCGCGACCGGCCTTGGCCAGGCGCTCGGCCAGTTCAACACCTGCGGCATCAAAGCCATCGCCGATCATCACCACCAGGTCATTGCTGGCGATGCGTTCCCACAAGGGCGACAGCTTCTGCTGTGGTGGCCATTGTCCTGCAGCGTTCAACCCATGCAGCTGCAGGTGCAGCCGATCGCGCTGGCGCAGTCCGTTGCCGGCCGGCAGCAACTGCACGCCATCACCGCCGAGTGCGATCAGGCCGAAGGCATCGCCTTGCTGCATCGCCAGCTCGGCAAGGCAGGCGACCAATGCCTTGGCCGCGTCCAGGCGCTGCCAGTCGTGACGTGCCTGATCTGCCTGTGCCATCGAGGCGCTGGCATCGAGCAGCAGCCAGACAGTGATCGGGCTTTCGCGTTCGGACTCGCGCACGAAGAAGCGGTCCGAGCGCGCATAAAGCTTCCAGTCGATCTGGCGCAGCTCATCGCCCGGCTCGTAGGCGCGGTATTGCGCGAATTCCAAACCGGCACCACGGCTGCGGCTGGCATGCGCGCCGATGCCACGGCTGCCGCTGGCACGCTGCGGCCACAGCCGCAGGCTGCGCAGGCGGCTGCGCACGTCGGCGGGAATGAGCGGTGGCGTGGGAGCGGCCATGTGGAACGTCTTGTCGATCAGGCCGGGAACGGCACCGCACGCAGCAGTGCGGCGATCACGTCATCAGCACTCTTGTGCTCGGCCTCGGCAGCGAACGACAGCAGCAGGCGATGACGCATCACCGGCGCGGCCAATGCCTGCACATCCTCGCGGGTGGCGGCGAAGCGGCCCTGCAGCAATGCGCGTGCCTTTGCTGCGAGTACCAACGATTGACCGGCGCGCGGGCCAGCACCCCATTTGATCCAGTTGTTCACTTCGGCTGGCGCGCCATCGCCGGGGCGGCTGGCACGGACCAGGCGGGTGATCCAGCTGAGCAGGTCGGGGCTGATATGCACTTCACGCACGGCGGCCTGCAGGGCCTTGACCGCATCGGCATCCATCACCTTGGGCACGGCGCCGCTGTGGCTGCCGGTGGTCTGGGCGAGGATGTCGCGTTCTTCGGTTTCGCTCGGGTAGTCAACGCGGACATGCAACAGGAAGCGGTCCAGCTGCGCTTCCGGCAGCGGATAGGTACCGGCCTGCTCGATCGGGTTCTGCGTGGCCAGCACGAAGAACGGCGAGGGCAGGGCATAGGTGGTGCCGGCGTAGCTGACAGTGCGTTCCTGCATAGCCTCCAGCAAGGCAGCCTGGGTCTTGGGCGGAGTGCGATTGAGTTCGTCGGCCAGCAGCAGGTTGGTGAAAATCGGGCCCTGCTGGAAGCGGAACGCGCGCTTGCCGGTGCCATGGTCTTCTTCCAGCAGCTCGGTGCCGAGGATGTCGCTGGGCATCAGGTCCGGGGTGAACTGCACGCGCCGGAACTGCAGTTCAAGCGCTTGGCCGAGCGAGCGCACCAGCAAGGTCTTGCCGAGGCCGGGAGCGCCTTCGAGCAGGCAGTGGCCGCCGGCCAGCAGGCCGATCAGCAGTTGTTCGACAACCTCGTGCTGGCCGACCACGGCCTGCGCGAGCGCGCTGCGCAGCTCGCTCAAGCGTGGCAGCAGGGAGTCAAGATCGGGGGCAGTCATGCGGTCACCTGTGGGGTCAATGCGTCAGTGCGTACATCACGATGTTTACGCCGAACTTGGTGTTGTCTTCGGCCAGGAAGCGTTTGTTGCGCCAGTCGTAGTCCCATTCGCAACCGTAGTCCTTGTTGCTGTAGAGCACGCCCAGCCGGCCATCGATCTCGATGCCCTTGAGG
>Ga0308157_10005989_pt1 | contig 14835 bp, 13 predicted proteins | sample PhyBR1_FD_201035 | JGI IMG/M metagenome (GOLD analysis project Ga0308157, IMG submission 201035) | Phyllosphere microbial communities from UC Gill Tract Community Farm, Albany, California, United States - DLSLB.R1 | ecosystem: Host-associated > Plants > Phyllosphere > Unclassified | place: USA...
TGGTGTGGCAATCGCGCTGGTCCGGCCTGACCGAACTGCAGGCCGAGCAGGCGCCACCGCCCGAAGTGTGGCTGCGCATTCACAACCTGGTGCAGGCCGAGAAGCAGCGCGAAGCCATGCGGGCCGCGCGCCAGGGCGCCGTGCCGGCGCAGACCGATGGAACCAACGGCGGCGCGGGCGGCTGGTTGCGCAGCTTGCTGCTGTGGCGCGGTGCCGCGGCCCTGGGCGCGCTGGCCACCGTGGTGGCCGTGGTGGTGGGCCTGAACACGCACCAGCGCCTGCGCACCGAAAGCGGCGCGCAGATTGCCCAATTGCGCCAGCAACTCGAAGCCACGCCGCAGGTGCGCTACGTGGCGGTGCTGGCCGATGCCAAGGCCGACCCGTCCATGCTCGTCACCTTCGATGCGCAGAAAAACGCGCTGGTGCTGCAGCGCGTGGGCGGTTTCCACGAAGGCACCGACAAATCGCTGCAACTGTGGGCCTTGCCGCCCGGCGGCGGCCCGCGCTCTCTCGGCGTGCTGGGCACGCAGGCGCTGTTGACGCTGAACACGCCGGAAAGCGCCGTGAAGAACGTGCCCACGCTGGCGATCAGCCTGGAGCCGCAAGGCGGCGTGCCGAGTGAAACCGGTCCCACCGGACCGGTGCTGTTCAAGGGCGCTTTGATCGAACGCATGCTGTAGCGCGCTGCGGCCATTTCTGACCGGTGGAATCCCTGGCTTTCGCGCTGAACCGTTATCGGTAACACTGTGCTACAGCGCAGGCTGGCGCTGCCTTCCGACGGACCTTCCATGCACCTCAATCCTTGGTTCTCCGCGGTGGCCTGTACCACCGGGTTTTTCATGCTGGTGGCGGCCACGGGCTCTGCACGGGCCGAAACCGGCAAGCTGCTGCTGACGGGTGGCGTGAGCAACATCGCGGGTTCCGCCGGCGGCGGCCTCACCCCCTGGGCCGTGATCGGATCGAACGCCGCCGAGGGCGAGATCGGCATCAGCGCCTTCACCACCCGCACCCGCACCCGCGACTACGGGCTGACCAGCTACGGCGCCGCCCTGGGGTGGAACGAGCGGGTCGAAGTCTCGGTGGCGCGGCAGAATTTCGACGCCGCGCCGGCCGTCGCCCTGAACGGCGTGGCGGCCTTCGGCGTGGAACCCGATCTGCACCTCAAGATGGACATCGTCGGCGTCAAGGTCCGCCTGCTGGGCGATGCGGTGCTCGATGCCGACAACGCCATGCCGCAAGTCGCGGTAGGCGTGGAGCACAAGCGGCTCGATCCCGCATCGGCCGGCAAGGTCATCGAGTTTCTGGGCGCCGACACCAGCGGCACCGACCTCTACGTCACCGCCACCAAGCTGCTGCTGGACCGCAATCTGGTGCTGAGCGCCACGCTGCGCTACACCAACGCCAACCAGAACGGCCTGCTGGGATTCGGCGGCTCGGCACCCGGGCGCAGCCGCCGCAGCCTGCAGCCCGAGATTTCGGTGGCCTACCTGCTGCGGCGCGACCTGGCCATCGGCGCCGAATACCGCTTCAAGCCCAACAACCTGCAAGCCATCGGCGCCTCGGCCGGCCTGGGCGCCGCGCTGCGCGAGGACGACTGGCGCGACGTGTTCATTGCCTGGGCGCCCAACAAACACACGTCGATCACGCTGGCCTACGTCAACCTGGGCCTGATCGTGCCCGGCGTGACAGGCTACCGCCGCCAGACCGGCCTGTACCTCTCGCTGCAGGCGGCGTATTGACGTTCTGACATTGAGCCCCGCCAGAAACAAGGAGGCGCCTGCCATGCCGATCCGAATCCACGCCATGCCGTCTTTCGCCGGGCTCGCCATCGCGCTCGCAGCCGCTGCCGCCATGGCCCAACCCGCCGTGGCGCCGCAGGCTCCACCGGCTCCGATGGGTGCTGCCGCCGCAGCCGCCCCGGCCCCTGCAAACCCCGCAGACCCGACCGGCGCCGTGGCCGCGGGCGCGGCAGGCAAGACCGCGCCGGAGGGCCTGTACGACGCGCTGGGCGGCAAGCCCGGCATTGCCCGAATCATGAATGGCTTGGTGGACCGGGCGTTCAAGGACGCGCGCATCGGCCATCTGTTCAAAGAAACCAAGCCCCAGGCGCTGAAAGACAGCCTGACCAACCAGATCTGCCTGCTGGCGGGTGGGCCCTGCCGCTACGAGGGGGCGGACATGAAAGCCGCGCACGCCGACATGGAAATCCGCAAGCGGGATTTCAACGTGCTGGTCGAGCTGCTGCAGGACTCCATGACCGAGCAGGGCGTCGCCTTCACCCAGCAAAGCCGCCTTCTGGCGCTGCTGGCCCCCATGCACCGGGACGTGATCACTGTGCGCTAGGGCTAAAAAAACTGCATGTGCAACGCATGCAATGAATCCAAAAGTCAAATCTCTTCGTATCTAGGTGTATCTCCATGGCTGCTCTCCGCAGCCCAGTGGAGCTCTGCCGTACGCGCTTAGAATTCGCGCGCTTTTGTGGCTTATCCGCCAATCAAAAGCAAATGGGGCTGCCTTCCTACGACCCGCTGGTCGCAATCCCGTTCCAATTCGTTGCGTACAGAACATTACAAATGGTGACAAAAGACACCATATAGAAGCCATGACTTATTGGATCAACAACCTTCAGATTTCCCGCAAGTTCCTCCTGATCGGGGTCCTTGCTTTCTTCATGTTCGCCATCCCGACCGCGATGGTGATCAACCTCAACTGGACCAACGTGCGCGTTCTCGAACGCGAAAACCTCGGCATCGCGCCTGCCCGTGAACTGCTCAAGCTGGTGCAGCTGACGCAGCAGCACCGTGGGCTGTCTGCCGCATTCCTGGGCGGCGATGCCTCCCTGGACGCTCCCCGCCGCGCCAAGCAGGCCGAGGTCGATGCCGCCATCGCGCGCGCCCAGGCCGCTGTCGCGCCGTTGGCAGACCGCACTCTTTCTTCCGCGCTGGACAAGGCCGCCAGCGACTGGCGTGAACTCGCCTCCGGCGTGGGCGGCAAGGCCATCACCGGCGGCCAGAGCAACCTGCGCCATGCCGCGCTGGTGGCCAGCGAACTGGACCTGATCGACGACGTGGCCAACAGCTCCGGCATCTCGCTGGATGCGGATGCCAGCAGCTACTACCTGCAGCGCGCTGCGCTCATCCACCTGCCGCAACTCACCGAAGCACTGGGCCAGATGCGGGCGCGGGGCGCCCTGGTGCTGGCACGGGGCGATGCTTCACCCGAGGAGCGGGTGCGCATCGAAACCCTGGCCGACCGGGCCAGGCAGTACTACGGCGATGCCCGCAAGACGCTGGTGCTGGCCTCGGGCGGCAACCTGCCACCGCAAGTCGAAACCGCGCGCAAAGCCGCACTGGCTGCGGCCGACGAAGGCTTCAAGCTGGCTGATGAAAACATCGTCAAGGCCACCGCGCTGTCGATGCCGGCCCCGCAGTGGGTCGCGCAGATGACCCGCATCATTGACGCCCAGTTCGCGCTGGTGACGGCGTCGTTCGATGTGCTCAACGACACGCTCGGCCAGCGCACGCAGGCATTGCGCCGCGACATGATGGTGCTGGTCGCCGCCGTGGCCCTGCTGGCGGCACTGGCCGCATGGGTGATGTGGGTCATCACCCGCGCCACGACCCGTTCGGTGGCCGCCGCCGTGCAACTGGCCGAAGCCGTGGCGCAGGGCGACCTGAGCACCCGCGTGCAAAGCCAGGGCCGCGATGAAATCGCCCGCCTGCTGCAGGCGCTCGGCACCATGAACGACCGCCTGAGCGACGTCGTGGGCTCGGTACGTGGCAATGCGGAAAGCGTGGCCAACGCCAGCCTGCAGATCGCCCAAGGCAATGCCGACCTGAGCCAGCGCACCGAAGAGCAGGCCAGTTCGCTGGAAGAAACGGCAGCGTCCATGGAAGAGCTGGGCTCCACCGTGCAGCACAACGCCGACAGCGCCCGCGAAGCCAGCCAGCTGGCGCGCAGCGCCTCGGGTGTGGCCGTGCGCGGCGGCGAGGTCGTGGGCCAGGTCGTCGAGACCATGAAGGGCATCAACGGCAGCTCGCGCCGCATCGCCGACATCATCGGCGTGATCGACTCCATCGCTTTCCAGACCAACATCCTCGCGCTGAATGCCGCGGTGGAAGCCGCCCGGGCCGGCGAACAGGGCCGCGGCTTTGCCGTGGTGGCGAGCGAAGTCCGCTCGCTGGCCGGGCGCAGCGCCGAGGCCGCCAAGGAAATCAAAACCCTCATCAACGACAGCGTGGAGCGCGTCGAGCGCGGCTCGGCCCTGGTCGACGAAGCCGGCACCACCATGAGCGAGATCGTCGCCTCCATCCAGCGCGTGAGCGACATCGTGACGGAAATCAGCGCGGCCACTGCCGAGCAAAGCTCCGGCATCTCGCAGGTCGGCGAAGCGGTGAGCCAGATGGACCAGGTCACGCAGCAGAACGCCGCGCTGGTGGAGGAAAGCGCTGCGGCTGCCCAAAGCCTCAAGGCCCAGGCGCAGCAACTGGTGGACACGGTGGCCGTGTTCCGCTTGAGCGGCGAACCCGGCGCATTGCGACTGGGCTGAGCCTAAACGGCTGAGGCGGCTGCCCCCGCCCCGCCGCCCCTCGCGGCGCTTGCGCAAGCGGGGCAGGGCCGCGCGGGGCCATCTCATGCGGCGTGCGCAGCAGCACGCGGCCGCATGGACAATGGCGGACGTGACCGCCCCACCAGAGCCCGCACCCTCCCTGCCACGCCGCATCGCCCACCTGGACATGGATGCGTTCTATGCATCCGTGGAACTGCTGCGCTACCCGCAGTTGAAGGGCCTGCCCGCCGTCATCGGCGGCGGCCGTCGGGCGCCCGACGAAGCCCTGGCAGCCGAGTTCTCAGGCCGCGAAGCCGACATTCCCGTGGATGCCTTTCCGCGTCTCAAAGACTACGTGGGCCGCGGCGTCATCACCACCGCCACCTACCCGGCGCGCCAGTTCGGCGTGGGCTCGGCCATGGGGCTCATGAAGGCCGCGCGCCTGTGCCCGCAGGCCATCTTGCTGCCGGTCGATTTCGCGTCGTACCGGCGGTTTTCCCGCCTGTTCAAAGAAGTGATTCTTTCCATCGCGCCCGTCATGGAAGACCGCGGCGTGGACGAGGTGTACATCGACTTCACGCATGTGCCCGGCGGCCAGCGCAATGGTGGCCGGTCGCTGGCGCAGCTCATCCAGAAAAGCATCCTCGACGCCACGGGCCTGACCTGCTCCATCGGCGTGGCCCCCAACAAGCTCATCGCCAAGATGGCCAGCGAGTTCAACAAGCCCAACGGCATTTCCATCGTGCACGAGGGCGATCTGGAAAAAACCATCTGGCCGCTGGCCTGCCGCAAGATCAACGGCATCGGCCCCAAGGCCGACGCCAAGTTGCAGTCGTATGGCATCCACACCGTGGGCGAACTCGCCGCGCGCCCGCGCGACTGGCTGGTGCGCCACTTCGGCAAGGCCAGCGGCGCCTGGCTGCACGAAGCCGCCTGGGGCCGCGACGACCGTCCCGTGGTCACCGAGAGCGAGCCCGTCTCCATGAGCCGCGAAACCACCTTTGACCGCGACCTGCACGCCGTGCGCGACCGCGCCGAACTGGGCCGCATCTTCACCGACCTGTGCGAGCGCGTGGCCGGCGACCTGCAGCGCAAAGGCTACGTGGGCAAGACCATCGGCATCAAGCTGCGCTACGACGACTTCAAGATCGCCACGCGCGACCTCACCATCGACCACCCCACGCAAGACGCCGCCACCATCCGCCGCGCGGCAGGACAGTGCCTCAAGCGCGTGCCGCTGGAAAAGCGCCTGCGGCTGCTGGGCGTGCGGGTCGGCAACCTGCTGACCGAGCAAGCCGCGCGTGAAGCGGCCACGGTGCGAAAGGTGCCCATGACACCGGGGCTGTTCGACTGAGAGAGTGTTTTGTTGGGCGACTGCAGACGACGCCGAAGCGGTTTTTCAGACGCACGGCAAGCTTGCCGTTTCAAGAACCTATTTAGGTGGCATGCCCGGAAGGCCGCGCTGATTGCCGGAATTAAAAAGCGCGTCGTCAAATGCCTCTCCGCACCAAACACCCATCGGTAGAGATCGAGCGGGCAATTGCTTTCGCAGCGTCTCGATCTTCTTCACACACTGGTTGTCGTCCGTGAGGAAATGGGAGATACCGGAAATCTCGCACTGTGCAAGAAGCTTCAAATCATCTTTGGCAGTGTCGCGTGGATAGCCGGCGGGACGCGCTTTAGCGCCCGGTGCTGCCAACGATGCAGCAGCCCGCGCGTCGTCAAAATTAAAAGGCAGCACCAGAAAGTTATGCAGTGGAAGGTCCGCAATCGGTTGCCGAACCTCAAACTCTGAAATGACGATGGCCGACAGGTACATGGGAATCAGCCTATCCAGGCAAGCCCGGTAGTACTGCTTCGCCACCAGATGATGTTCTCGGTCTTCTTTGCTGAGGGTGATCAAAAAGCTTGTGTCGAGCAGGGCTCCATTCATCCCTGGCTCCCTCTGAGCTCACGTACCCACTGGGCCGGATCATCTACGTCCGCCCAGGCCTTCTTGCCTTTATCGGTAAACCGCCTGAATTCGTCTTCGTTGAAGCTCGGCTGGTAGTTAACGAACTCAATCAAGGATGCATCTTGCAGCTCGCCTGTGGCAATGTTGAGTTTGGCTCGGATGCGCAGATGAACGGTCTTGTAGACCAAATTGCTACGCTCCGCCAGGATCAGTTCCTTGTCTGTACGCACGGTCAGCCTCTTGCCGTCGGGCAGTACCACATGGGCGTTTGACGTGCCCGCACCGCCAAGATCGGTAATTTCGCCCCGGACATATCGTTCCACGCTGACCCATTGATCAATCTCTCGGGCAACGAAGTCACTGTCTTTGTCAATGACGATGGCTTGAGAAATTGCACTCGTGGCAATTTTGATAATGCGATGAGCCGTTTTTCTGGCGCTGGCCTGCCAACGTTCCAAGACAGCTCTCCGCTTGTGGTCTATGCGCGCCAAGTCTGACGACTCCGCCAGCGCCCTGAGGTCTTTCAGGAGGCCGCCAGAAGAAGGAAGAGGAAACGCAAAGGCAAGTGAGCCTTCAATGATCTGCACTTCAATCTCATCGGTATCTACGTCTTTTTCGCTTCCACGCACCAGCTTCGCTACGTCGGCAGAGAACTCTGCAAGCATTGACAGCGGGACGCGGTCCGGCGAAATCGCATATCCCTGCGATTGATCCTCGAAAGCAATGGTGATGCGGTCGGCAGCCATGCAGGCATTCTCCCACGGGTAAAACGTCCTCTGCCAACGCATTGGCAAAGGCTTCGTTTTCCCTTTCGCAGTCTCGAATTGCCTTAACCCATATCCCTCTGGCGAGTGTCCCGGGAGAGAGCCGCGTGCGATTTTCTTTTGCGCATCCAGGCCAGGCGCAGCCCATCCAGCCCCAAACCGCACACCACACCCGCCGCGTAGGCCACCAGGTCCATCGCCCCGAACCGCGACCCCAGCACCAGATGGCCCGGCGTGGTGCTGCGAATCGCGTTGATCCACGGCGCCTGGTACAGCTGCGAGAACTCCACGGCGAACGACGTGGCCAGCGCCAGCGCCGCCAGCCGCAGCGGCGCCATGCGCGGCCACACACAGGCCCAACCGAACATCACCATCAGCGCCCACAGCGCATCGCCGGGGTACTTGCCCAACGCGCTGGGAAACAGCGCGCCCGGCCAGCGGCGCGAAGCCAGTCCCAGGGCAATGGTCACCACAACGCCCGCCACCAGCAGTGCGCGGTGGCGGGGTGTGAAAGGGCTGGGCTGAAGGGCGGCAGGCGTAACGGGCGGAGCGTGCGGAACGGGCGAATGAACCATGCGTGGGTAGGAAGAGGAATAGAGAAAAAAATGAAGAGCGGGCCGGTATGGCGCCCACCAGGTGCGAACGCAGCGCGCCCGCAGTATCAACCAGCGGCAACGCCCTTCAAGGCCGCAAAGCATCCATCACGAACCGCGTCGGCCCGCTCGCGCCCCGGTCGCTGACCGCCAGGCCCAACTGCCGCCACAGCGCCGGGCTGAGCGGGCGCACGGCAATGCGCGGGTCCCGCGCGGGCTCGTACGACTCCTGCGGCAGCAGCGCCGCGCCGTAGCCCGCCGCCACCAGCGTGCGGATCGCATCGTTGTAGTTCAGCTCGATGCGCGGGCGGCAATGCACACCCGCCGCAGAGAACCATTCCGCCGTGAGCCGGTACAGGCGCGTGGAAGGGTCGTTCATGATCAGCGGCCGCTCGGCCAGCCACTGCGGTGTCAGCCGCCGGGGCGCCTTCCACGCCGCCGGAAAAAACGCCACCACTGCCTCGCGCCGCAGCGGCGTCACGTGCACGCCGCGCACCGGCGCCTGCGGCAGCGCCACCACCGCCAGGTCCAGGCTGCCCGCAGCGAGCCGGGCCATGCTCTCGTTGGACGTCAGCACCTGCACGTTCACGTCCACGCCCGGGTACTGCTGGGCCAGGCGCTCCAGCGCGGGCGGCAGCAGGTGCGCGATGGCGCCCGTCGATGCGCCCACGCGCACCCGGCCCGTCTGCCCGGCCAGTTGGCGCCGCACATCCTCCACCGCGTCATCCGCATCGGCCAACAGCCTGCGGGCGCGGGCGATGAACCCCTCGCCCAACGCGGTCGGCTGCGCCGGCCCGCGCCCACGAACGAGCAACTGCCCGCCCAGGCGCGATTCCAGTTCCGCAATCTGCACCGTCACGGTCGGCGCCGCCAAGTGAAGGGCACGCGCTGCATTCGCCAAAGAGCCCAAGTCGGCAATGGCGACCAGGGTGCGCAGGTGGTCCAGGCTGAGTTCTCGCATTCGCTAAGTTTAGTTTTTATGAATCCGGGGTTGCATATATTTAGCTGGAGCCATCGGCCCTGCATGCCTACGATCGCGCTCCATGGACCAAACACTCTTCATCGACGGCGACCAGGGCACCACCGGCCTTGACCTTCAAAACCGGCTGCGCGGCAGCAGCGAATTTCGCATTCGCACCTTGCCCACCGACTTGCGCAAGAACGCCGCCGCCCGGCGCGAAGCGCTCAACGACTGTGACATCGCCATCCTCTGCCTGCCCGACGCCGCAGCGCGCGATGCAGTCGCGATGATCGAAAACCCCGCGGTGCGCGTCATCGACGCCAGCTCCGCCCACCGCACCAGCCCAGGCTGGGTTTACGGCCTGCCAGAGCTCGACGCCCAGCAAGCCGAACGCATCGCCACCGCAACGCGGGTCACCAACCCCGGCTGCTACCCCACCGCTGCCGTCGCCCTGCTGCGCCCGCTGACCGAAGCGGGCCTGCTGCCCGCCGACTACCCGCTGGTCATTCAGGCCGTGTCCGGCTATTCAGGCCAGGGCAGGGCGGGCGCCGAAGCGCACGAGGCCGGCACCGGCGCGCATTCGCTCAAGGTCTATGGCCTGGCCCTGGAACACAAGCACGTGCCCGAAATCGAGGCCTACGCCGGCCTGGCGGCGCGGCCCCTCTTCGTGCCTGCCTATGGCAGCTATCGGCAGGGCATCGTGCTCACCATCGGGTTGCATGCGCGGCTGCTGCCCGCAGAGGCTTCGGGCGCGCGCATCCATGAATGCCTGATAGAGCGGTACCGCAGTGCGGCGCATGTGCATGTGGTGCCGATATCGGCTGATGCGCCGGTCGTTGAGCTGGACCCGCAGGTGCACAACGGATCGAACGACATGAGCCTTGCCGTTTCGTGGAACGAGCGCACGGGGCAGATCGTGTTGAGTGCGGTGTTGGATAACCTGGGGAAGGGGGCTGCGGGGGCGGCGGTGCAGAACTTGAGGTTGATGGTGGGGGCTGTGCGGGCTTGCGATTGAGCCCCAGATTCCTCTGATGAATTTTGCTTGCGTCTTGGTTCTTTGTGACTGCAATGCAGCGGTTGCGGTCGGTCGCGTCCGCGTGGCGGCTCGCGCTGGCTACCATCAACCAGTCGCCGAGCCAGAGGGCGACAAGACCAACAAAGGGGGAACAACTCGGAGCACAGCGGTAGTAGGCCACCGCGCGCCCCGCTCCTACTTGGGGGGGCGAAGTCCAATCGAAAGATCGTAGAGGCCGGGCGAACACAGCCTATCCAGTCCAAGCTTCTTGCCACATCCCCTCGTTGACACCCAGTTCAAATCAATCGGGCAACATCCACCGCGCATACTGCGTCTAGCGCTTAGGTTCAATTGAAAGTTGGAAGCGTGGGGCCGATGGCGCCTTGATAGCGCCCACTGTATGGTTTCAAGACCTCACTACTGCATCTCATGATGTAAAGCTGCGCTACTGCCGCGCCCGGCCGAAGCGCTACAGAGAACGGCGAATGGTTTATGAGTTCGAGAGTAATCCTGCCAGAATAGCCTGGCTCGACTTGGCCATCATTCGCAGTCGCCGAAACAAACATTCTGGCTAGGCTGCCCTTTGTTTGTATTAGTCCGAAATAGCCGTTCGGCATTTTGTAGGCATCCTGCGAACAGGCAAGTACGCACTCGCGTGGACCGAGAATCAAACTCTCTGTGACCTGTTCTGACTCCTGGAAATATGTCGCGTGGCTTATTGCCGATTCATAATTTATTGGCGGCAGCCCATCCACAGGGGAGCGAAGTCGACGAATTTGACGATCCATTTTAACTTGAATGGAAAATTCCTCGACGAGGTTGGCGCTGCAAATCTCAAACGACTTGACAATTCCAGCCAAATTCTCAGAAACGACGATCATGGTGTTTTGCTTTGCGAGGACGCTGACGCCGAAGATGCGCTGGGCGAGGCGGGTAGCGCCGAGGGGAAATATGGTTGGAGAACGAAGTGCACCATTAGTGCGGCCATCATTGAGCCACCAATTAACGAAATTAGCCAGGTTATCAGTTGATTGATATTCCTGTTGAGCCACTGGGAAATACGACTAACGAGCGGGACAGGCTTCGAAACTAGTACGCTGGCCTTGCTAACTGGTTTCTGAAACTGAGTGGTCTCAGTCGAGAAGAAGATGACTGAGCCGAGCTTGTCGCCCTTTTTTAAGGTGTGCTTGAGAGCCGTGGTATTGAACAACCGAAGTTTCAAATATCCCGTGAACGATGGCTCGACTTTTGCGGGTGCGATCAGGATGCCCTTATCGAGAAACAAACTGCCGGTCGGCACGAGCACGCCGTACATATTGTGCGGCACCCGAATATCCTCAGCCGCAGTAACAACGACAGATCCGTGCCTCAATACACGCATCCCTTCATCGGAAATTTTGTGCATCTCGTTGGACGTGGGACCATACTTCTCACTCCACTGATCACCGACTGTCAGATCAATCGAAAACGCCTCTGCGTTCGCATTCTCTGAAAGCCAAAGCAGGCTTCTATCTGAAGTAGAGTAGTCTTCAAAACTCTTCTGATCCCTCGTAATTCGATTTTTAATGTGTACGACGCTCACTACACTTGCCTTTCTTCGATCGGAGAATCAACGCGCCCTTGATTCCACTGGCCACGATATTTAGTTGAGCCTTTTCGAACCTGCATTAGCACGATATGGCAGAAACGTGCTCCGAGCGCGATTCGAAATCCCTCTGAGTGGCTAACTGAGAGGCCGAAGGTCAATGGACCCTCGTACCCAGGTGGAGTGATGCTGGTATGTAACTCCACACCACTTCGAAAGAGCGTGCTTCTAGGGAAAATCACGCCAGCCATGTTTGCCGGCAGATTCATCGTCTCCATCGTTGTTACTAAGTACCAGCGCTTTTGCTCCAAGGTGAAGACACCGTCGGAGTCTGGGACCAATGGCGTTGCCTTTGGGGTTTGCCGAGTTTCGACCAAAAGTGACCCCTTGCCTTCAATGGTGAGGATGCCGGAAAGTCGAAGGTCGAAGCCGACGCCTTCTGGATCTAGAAGCTCTCTGTCGGAGAGGTTCAAGATTGGCATCTGGCCCTGCTTTGCAGTAATTGCTTTGGGCGGAATGATCACGGTCGTCCTCAGTCTTAGAAAATTGCCCGCCGTCGACGGCCAAGCGCAAATTATCGCGTCTCCGCAGATTCGGTTTCAAAGCGAGTCTCGTCACTGGCCTCCGCATCCATGCCCTGAGCCACTTCTCGGAACCGCGCCATCAGGCGGCCAAGCAGTCTTTGCTGCGATCTGCCCTCGCAGTGGGCCTGGTCCACTGCGGTGGTGAAGGCAGCAGCCAACTCGATTTGTTGGTTAATCGCCGTCAGACTCTTCACTACTCTCTCGAGCTTGGCCTTGCGCTGGTACGGCAGGAGCAACTGTCAGGCGCTTCTTCGGGGAGACAAGGAGGACTGAATGAGCGGTCTGGTGATGGGGGTCATATCTGGCCCCGTTCCGCATTCCATTCACCTCAGGCTTGTCGATGGCAGATGCTTCAAGAAGTGCCCGGCACGAAGAGTAGAGGGTAGCAGGTCAGGTTCGCTACGGCATAAGCCTTAGCAACCGTCCTTGGGCGCCGACTCGTGAAGGCTGATGATCTCGATGAGAAGTCTCGTCCCGCGCTGCCCGCATTGGACCGGTCAGCCAAGCTCGGAACGCGGCTCCCGACTGTCGAACGGCTAGTGATGAGCGCGGCGGGTGGTCGGCGTGTTGGTCGTGAATGACTCTGAACAGCCTGAACCAGCCTCAGAAAGACCCACGCCGCTCTTTAGAAATTCGCTCTTCAAAACCCCGGCAAAGCTCCTCACTCGTTCACTCCCCCACCCTCGAAGGCGTCCCACCCCTCCCAAACTGCTTCCAAGCCCTCCTCAACTGCGTATCCGAACTGAACCCCGCCATCTCCGCCGCCTCCGTCACATTCCGCCCCGCACGCAGCGCGGCCTCGGCGGTGGCCAGGCGAATCCGGCGCAGGTATTGCAGCGGTGCGATCCCCGCGTGGTCCAAAAAAAGCCGGGTCAGGTGGCGTGGCGAGGCGTGGGCCACTTCGGCCATTGCGGGCACGCTCCAATCCGCCTGGGGCTGCTGGGCGACGGCGTCCTGCACGCGGTGCAGGGCGCCGTGCAGGTGGTTGCGGTGGTGCAGGAAGGGCGACATTTCCGGGTCGTGCGGGCCGCGGCGCAGGGCGACCACCATGGTCTGCGCCACTTCGGCGGCGATGGCGGGGCCGCACACGTCGGCGATGCGGTGCAGCACCAGGTCGATGCCGGTGGTCACGCCGGCGCTGGTGTGCAGGGCGCCGTCGGCCACGAAGACGCGGTTGGCGACGACGTCGCAGCGCGGCTCCACTTCGGCCAGTTCGGCCAGGTGCTGATGGTGCGTGGTGGCGCGGCGGCCGGCCAGCAGGCCGGCGTGCGCGGCCAGCACGGCGCCGGCGCACACGGTGACTAGCTCCAGCCGCCCGGCGGACAGGCGCAGGCCGCGCAGCCAGTGCAGCAGCTCGCGCGCTTCGCTGCGCTGCACGTCGATGCGCTGGCCCGGCAGGCCGACGAGCACCACCCACGCGGGATGCGGCAGCGTGGCGGGCAGCGGCGCCAAGCCGGCCAGCGCCACGCCGACGGAGGTGACCGATTCCGGCACCGGGTTGACGAAGTGCAGCACGAAGGCCGGCGGCGCGCCCCGCGCCTGCAGCACCTGGTTGGCGATGCGCAGGGCCTCGGCGGGGCCGGCCCAGTCCAGCACCAGGCTGCCGGGCAGCAGCGCGAAATAGACGTGGATGGGGGCGGCGGTCACGGCATCTGCGGCTGAAGGGGAGGCCGCGGCCGCGGCTGTGGCTGCGGTGTTGCCACTGCTGCTGCGGTTGCTTCGGCCACCGCTGTTGCCGGCGCTACCGCTATTTGCGCCGCTGCTGCTCCTGCTTTTGCTGCCGGTGCCACTGCCGCTCATCGCTGCGCGGGCGGGATGTGGCGCAGGGTTTCGGCGAAGGCGGCGTGCACGGCCGGGTCCACGGGGCGGTGGCGCACGGTGGTGCTGGCGGGGTCGGCGCCCAGATAGTTGTTGCCCTTGTGGTTGTGGGCGGGGCGGATGGGGCGGGGCGCAAAGCCGCCGCCGCAGTTGGGGCAGACGTTGCCGAGCACGCTGTCCACGCAACTAGCGCAGAAGGTGCATTCGAAGCTGCAGATGCGGGCGTCGGGCGAGGCGGGTGGCAGGGCGGTGTTGCATTGCTCGCAGGTGGGGCGCAGTTCCAGCATGGCGGCGTTCTTTCTTGAAGTGGCGGGCGGTGGATGAATGAAAAGAATAGGCAGTGAAAGCGAGGGGTGCGGATGGCGCGCGATGGGGGCCGGATGGATCGCTGCGCGGCGCGCCGTTCAGGCCGTGGCGCCGTCCACCCGCGCCAGTGCCTGGGCGGCGGTGCACACGGTGGCGAAGCGGTCCTGCAGCACGGTGGCGGTGCGCGCGCGGATGTCGGCGGCGGTCAGCGGGCGGCCGTCGGGCTGCACCATGTCCCAGGTCAGGGTGGCGTCGAGGGCGTAGTCCACTTCCCAACCCAGGTCGGAGGCATGGCGGGTGGTGGTCTCGCAGCATTGCTCGGTGCGGATGCCGCTCACGATCAGGCGCTGGATGCCGTTTTGCGTCAGCCAGATGGCGAGGCCGGTGCCCACCAATGCGCTGTGGCGCGCTTTGGTGAAGGTGGCGGCGGGCTCGAAGGCGGCAAGGCCCGCCAGAGGGCGCACGTGGCCGGATTCGATGGCGAAGGGGTTGCCGGCTTCGGCGGGGCCGTCGCTGTGCAGCACGCGCACCACGGGCACGCCCCGGGCCACGCAGCCTTCGATGAGGGCGTTCTGCACGGCCAGGTAGGGCGGCAGGCTCTCGTCGGTGAAGTAGGGGCGGTGGCGGAACGATTCCTGCACGTCGATCACTATCAGACAGGTTTTCACGGAAAGTGCCTTTGCAAGGGTGGGAGTATGACCGTGAT
>Ga0308157_10005990_pt1 | contig 14831 bp, 13 predicted proteins | sample PhyBR1_FD_201035 | JGI IMG/M metagenome (GOLD analysis project Ga0308157, IMG submission 201035) | Phyllosphere microbial communities from UC Gill Tract Community Farm, Albany, California, United States - DLSLB.R1 | ecosystem: Host-associated > Plants > Phyllosphere > Unclassified | place: USA...
GTGGAAGATGCCCTTGTCGGCGATCGTGTCGACCACGGACTGCATCTTGGCGAACAGTTCGGAGGCCTTCGTCTTGTCGCCGGCCAGGACGGCCTTCTCGACGTTCTTGACGGCGGTGCGGTACTTGGAACGCAGCGAGGTGTTGGCAGCGTTCAGCTTCACGTCCTGGCGGACGCGCTTGCGGCCGGAGGCGAGACGGGGGTTCTTTTTCTTGGGCTTGGCGGATGCCATATGTGTATTCCTTGAGTTGTCTGAGGATGATGTCGGCGAAGCACGCGATTATAGCCCACCGCTGAATCCGGCCCGCCACGGGCGCGACGGCCGGCGCCTGCGGGCCAGGGCATACACTCGCGGCCGTGTCTCTGCTCAAAGCCGCCTCCACCGTATCCCTGCTGACCCTGGCCTCCCGCGTGACGGGCCTGGCGCGCGACCTGCTCATGGCTTCGATGTTCGGCGCCAACGCGCTGACCGACGCCTTCAACGTCGCCTTCCGCATTCCCAACCTGTTTCGCCGGCTGTTCGCCGAGGGCGCCTTCAGCCAGGCCTTCGTGCCGGTGCTGGCCGGCCATAAGGCCCAGCATGGCGAGGACGCGACCCGCGTGCTGATCGCCCATGTGGCCACGGTGCTGTTCTGGGCGCTGCTGGCGACCTGCCTGCTCGGCGTGCTGGGCGCGCCGCTGCTGGTGTGGGCGCTGGCCAGCGGGCTGCGGCAGACGGGCGGCGGCTATGACGCCGCCGTGCTCATGACCCGCTGGATGTTTCCCTACATCGGCTTCATGTCGCTGGTGGCGCTGTCCGCCGGCGTGCTCAACACCTGGAAGCGCTTCGCCGTGCCGGCCATCACGCCGGTGCTGCTCAACGTCTGCATGATCGTGGCAGCCTGGCTGGGCGCGCCGCAGCTGGCCGCGCGCGGCATCGAGCCCATCTACGCGATGGCCGGCGGCGTGATGGTGGGCGGCGTGCTGCAGCTGGCGCTGCAGTTGCCGGCGCTGCACCGGCTGCGCCTGCTGCCCCGCATCGGCATGACCTGGGGCCGCGTGCGAAACGCGCTGGCCGACCCGGCAGTGCGCCAGATCCTGCGGCTGATGGCGCCGGCCCTGCTGGGCGTGGGCGTGGCGCAGATCTCGCTCATGATCAACACGCAGATCGCGTCCTACCTGGCGCCCGGCAGCGTGACCTGGCTCTTCTACGCCGACCGGCTGATGGAATTCCCGACCGCTTTGCTGGGCGTGGCGCTCAGCGTGGTGCTGACGCCGCAGCTGTCCGCCGCCAAGGCGGCGGGCGACGCCGAACGCTATTCGGCCATGCTCGACTGGGGCCTGCGCATCGTCGTGCTGCTGGCCGTTCCCAGCGCCGTGGCCCTGCTGACCTTCGCCGAACCCCTGGTGGCCACCCTGTTCCACCACGGCGCGCTGCAGGACCGCGACGTGGGACAGATCGCCCTGGCCCTGGCGGGCTACGGCGCCGGCCTGGTGGGCCTGGTGGCGATCAAGGTGCTGGCGCCGGGCTACTACGCCAGCCAGGACATCCGGACACCGGTGCGCATCGCCATCGCCGTGCTGGTCTTCACGCAGCTGCTCAACATCGTGCTGGTGCCCTGGATCGCCCATGCCGGGCTGGCGCTGTCCATCGGGCTGGGCGCCGTGCTGAACGCACTGTGGCTGCTGGCAGGCCTGCTGCGCCGCGGCAGCTTCCAGCCCCAGCCGGGCTGGATGCAGTTCGCGCTGCAGGTGGTGGCGGCCAGCGCGCTGCTGGCGATCTTCCTGGTGTGGGGCTCGCAGCATTTCGACTGGCTGGCGATGTGGGCCGACGGACTGCGGCGCGCGGGCCTGCTGGCGCTGCTGCTGCTGGGCGCTGCGGTCCTCTATTTCGGCGCGCTGGCGGCTTCCGGGCTGCGGCTGCGCCGCCTGCTGCGCCGGTAACGGCCGGGGCGCAGGCCACCGCGCTGAAAGCCCCTGCGCTTGACGCCCCCGCCGCGCTGACCGTACAACCTTCGCCATGGCCCTGCAATTTTCCGTCCCGACACCGCTCGAATATTTCGCCGCCCTGGTGCGGGACGGCGACGATCTGCCGCTGCTCGAGGCGGCCGCTGCCATCGCCCACGACGAATACCCCGACCTGGACGTGCAGCAGTTGCTGGGTGATGTCGACCAGTTGCAGGCCCGGCTGCAACGGCGGCTGCCGGCCGATGCCTCCGAGTTGCAGCGGCTGCGCACGCTGAACCAGTTCTTCTTCGGAGACCTGGGCTTCGGCGGCAACCTGAACGACTACTACGACCCCGACAACAGTTATCTCAACGCCGTGCTGCGCACGCGGCGCGGCATTCCGATCTCGCTTGCCATCCTGTGGCTGGAACTGGCGCAGGGCCTGGGGCTGGATGCCCGCGGTGTCTCGTTCCCGGGGCATTTCATGGTGAAGGTGCTGCTGCCCAATGGCCAGGTGGTGATCGACCCGATGACCGGCCGGTCGCTGTCGCGCGAAGACCTGAGCGAGCGGCTCGACCCCTACCAGCGGCGCCATGGGCTGGTGGGTGACGACGACGTGCCCATGGGCCTGTACCTGCAGGCCGCTCCGGCCCGCGACATCCTGGCGCGCGTGCTGCGCAACCTCAAGGAGATCCACCGCTCGCAGCAGGACTGGCCGCGGCTCATCGCCGTCCAGGACCGGCTGCTGGTGCTGCAGCCCGAGGCCTGGGGCGAGTGGCGCGACCGGGGCCTGGCCCATGCCGAGCACGGCAATGCGCGCCAGGCGGTGAGCGATCTGGAGACCTATCTCGCCCAGGCGGAAGACGGCCTGGATGCCGCCGCCATCACCGAGCGGGTCGGGTCGCTGCGCCGCACGCTGGGAGGCCCGCACTGATCCGCGCCTGCGCGCGGCGCGGGCCCCGTTGCTTCTCGGTTCAGTCTCCGCTGCCCCGCCGCAGCGCCAGCCAGGCCGCCACGGCAGTGAACGCCGCCAGCACCGCCACGATCACCCAGAAGCCGTGCGGCGCATCGGCCAGCGGCACGCCGCCCACGTTCATGCCGAATAGCCCCGTGAGGATGTTGATGGGCAGGGCCAGCACGGTCACCACCGTCAGCACGAACAGGCTGCGGCTGTTGGCCTCCTGCACGTTCGCCGCCACCTCTTCCTGCAGCAGCTTGATGCGCTCCTGCAGGCCCTGCATGTCGCGCAGCACCACCGAGAACTCCTCCGATGCGTCGCGCAATTCCTGCGCATCGGCCTCCGCCATCCAGCCCGGCGGGCGCTGCAGCAGCCGGAAGAGCGCGGCGGGCTCGGGCGCCAGCAGCCGCTGCAGCCGCACCAGCAGACGACGCAGCTGGCCCAGCCGGGCGCGCTTGTGGTCCAGCCGGCCGGCCAGCAGCTCGTCCTCGATGCGGTCCAGACGCTGGGTCACGCCGCGCACGATGCCCACGAGGCCGTCGGCCTGCGTGCGCATCAGCTGCTCTAGCAGCGCGACGCTGGAACGGGGGCACTCGCCCTCGCGCACGGCAGTGCGCAACGCATCGATCGAGCGCAGCGGCTGGGTGCGCGCGGTGATGACGAGCCGCGGCGTGACGCCGATCCAGAGCGTGGCGAAATCCATCGGCTCGAACGCGAAGTCGAAGTGCACGTCGTTCAGCACGGCGATCAGCGTGTCGTCGTCGCGCTCGATGCGGGTGGAGTGGGAACCGTCGCCCAGCGCCTCGAAGAAGGTCACAGGCAGGTCGGCGTGCCGCTGCACCCAGCGCACGGCCTGCGCATGGCTGAGGTTGAAATGCAGCCAGAGGAAAGGCGGCGGGCCGTCGTCCCCTTCCGGAGCCTCGGCGGCCAGCCACCGCGCGGCGCCGGCCGCATCGATGGCCTGCGGCGCAGCGCCCGCGCGCAGTACATAGCCGCAGATCAGGCCGGCCGCGTCTCCGCCGTAGTGGGACGCGAGGGCTTCTGGGGCGAACATGCGGGAGCTTGTAGGAAAAGGGTCGGCAGGGGCGTGCGATTGGGGCGCGATGTTGCGCCGCCATCGTGACAAGCATGTGACGGCCGTGCAACATGTCATGAGGCTGTCACCGCCCCTCGCCACCATGGCGCGTCTTCTTTCATCGGGCCGCTTTCCTCTCATGTTTCACAACACTTCACTCGACACGCAGGATCTCATGCAGCGCATCGCCAGCGAACTGATGGACGGGTACGACGAAGAGCTGGAGCTGGAGATCGAGGACCGCGAGCGGGACGGCTCCGGCGAGGCGCTGCCCCTCGACAAGGCGGCGCGCCAGGCCTATTTCCGCGAGCTGTTCCGCCTGCAGGGCGAGCTGGTCAAGCTGCAGGACTGGGTGCAACACACCCGCCAGAAGGTGGTCATTCTCTTCGAGGGGCGCGATGCGGCAGGCAAGGGAGGGGTCATCAAGCGGATCACCCAGCGCCTCAACCCCCGCGTGGCCCGCGTGGCCGCGCTGCCGGCACCCAACGACCGCGAACGCACGCAGTGGTACTTCCAACGCTACGTGGCGCACCTGCCGGCGGCCGGCGAGATCGTGCTGTTCGACCGCAGCTGGTACAACCGCGCCGGCGTCGAGCACGTGATGGGTTTTTGCACCGACGAGGAATACGAGGAGTTCTTCCGCTCGGTGCCCGAATTCGAGAAGATGCTGGTGCGCTCGGGCATCACGCTCATCAAGTACTGGTTCTCCATCACCGACGAAGAGCAGCACCTGCGGTTCCTCAGCCGCATCCACGACCCGCTCAAGCAGTGGAAGCTCAGCCCCATGGATCTGGAGAGCCGCAAGCGCTGGGAGGCCTATACCAAGGCCAAGGAAACCATGCTGGAGCGCACCCACATTCCCGAGGCGCCCTGGTGGCTGGTGCAAGCCGTGGACAAGAAGAAGGCGCGGCTGAACTGCATCGCCCACCTGCTGGACCAGCTGCCCTACACGGAAGTGCCGCACCCCGAAGTGGTGCTGCCCGAGCGGGTGCGCCACCCCGAATACTTCCGCCAGCCGGTGCCGGCCGACATGTACGTGCCCGAGCGATACTGAGTGCCTACCGGCTGATCGCCGAGGGCGTGCCCGGCCGCCCGAACTGCCGCCACGCCCGGCGCAGCTGCAGGTCGGAATGGAAGCCCGCCAGCGCCGCCGCCTGCGTCACATTGCTGCCCGAGCGCAGGGCGGCCTCCGCCACCGCCAGGCGAATGCGGCGCAGGTATTCCAGCGGCGCGATGCCCGCATGGAGGGTGAAGAGCCGCGTCAGGTGGCGCGGCGAGGTGTGGGCCACCTCGGCCATGGCAGGCACCGTCCATTCGGCCTGCGGCTGCTGACCGACGGCGTCCTGCACGCGGTGCAGCGCGGCATGCAGGTGGTTGCGGTGGTGCAGAAAGGGCGACAGTTCCGGGTCGTGCGATCCGCGCCGCATCGCCACCACCATGGTCTGCGCCACCTGCGCGGCAATGGCCGGGCCGCAGGCGGAGGCGATGCGGTCGAGCATCAGGTCGATGCCGGTGGTGACGCCGGCGCTGCTGTGCACCGGCCCGTCGGCGACGAACACCCGGTTGGCGAGCACGTCGCAACGCGGCTCGGCCGACTGCAGCTCATCCAGATGCTGGTGGTGCGTGGTGGCCTGGCGGCCCGCCAGCAGACCGGCATGTGCGGCCAGCACCGCGCCGGCGCAGATGGTCACCAGTTCCAGCCGCCCGGCTGCCAGCCGCTGGCCGCGCAGCCAGTGCAGCAGATCGCGGGCGCCCGTGCTGCGCACGTCGATGGTCTTGCCGGGCTGGCCCAGCAGCACGATCCAGGCAGGCTCGCCCGCATTCCAGCGCGCGGGCAGCGGCGCGATCTGGGCCAGCTGCACGCCGACCGAGCCGCGCGTCGTGGGCGCCGGGCCCGCGAACTCGATGCGGAAGCGCTCGGCCTGTCCGGCTGCCGCGAGGCACTGGTTGGCAATGCGCAGCGCTTCCGCCGGGCCGGCCCAGTCGAGCACCAGGCTGTCCTCCAGCAGCACGAAGACGACGCGGATCAGGCCGCTGGCTGGGCTGGCTGCGGGTTGTCGGTCCATGCGTAATCCATCTGCCGCGCCGTGCGCAGCGCCAGTGCCCGGCCGGCCAGGCGCTCGACCAGATGCAGGCTGAGGTCGATGCCGGCGCTGATGCCGGCCGAGGTGTAGAGCCGCCCGCCCGGCTGCGCCACCCAGCGCACGCCCTCGCGCACCTGCAGGTGCGGACACTGCGCACGCAGTTCGGCGATGTCCTCCCAGTGCGTGGTTGCCTCGCCCGTGGTCAGCACGCCTGCGTCGGCCAGCAGGAAGGCGCCGGTGCAGACGGACGCGGTGATGCGCGCCCCGGAGGCTGCGCGGGCGATCCAGGCCAGCGTGTCGGGACAGCGCCGCGCCGCATCGACCACCCCGCCCGGAACGATCAGCACATCGGGCTGCGCCGCATCGGCGAAGCCGGCGTCGGGCCACACGCGCAGACCGGCGCGGGCGCGCACGGCCTGGCCGGTGCGGGCCACGCAGTGCACCGCGAAAGGCGCCACTGCGCCGGGTGTCAGCCGCATGGCCATGCGGACGGCGGTGGTGAACACTTCATAAGGGCCGGCCAGGTCCAGCGCCTCGACATCGTCGAAGGCGAGCAGGGCCACTCGCAGCGGCGCGGGGACGGGTCCCGTCACTCGGTCTCTCCGGCCCGGGCCAGCGCTTCGTCCACGGTGCAGAGCGTGGCGAAACGGCCCGTCAGCACGGTGGCGGTGCGCGCCTTGATCTCGGCGGCGGAGAGCGGCGTGCCGTCCGGCTGTTGCATGTCGTAGGTCAGCGTGGCGTCGGTGACGTAGTCCACCTGCCAGCCCAGGTCCGAGGCGTGGCGGGTGGTGGTTTCGCAGCACTGTTCGGTGCGGATGCCGCTCACGATCAGGCGCTGGATGCCGTTCTCGGTCAGCCACACCTCCAGCCCGGTGCCGACCAGCGCGCTGTGACGGTGCTTCACGAACTGAGCGGCCTCGTGGAAGGGCGCCAGGCCTTCGAGCGGGCGCACGTGGCCGGATTCGATGGCGAAGGGATTGGCGGGCTCGGCCGGCCCATCGGAATGGAACACCCGCACGATGGGCACACCGCGCTCCGCGCAACCGGCGATCAGCGCGTTCTGCGCGGCCAGGTACAGCGGCATGTCGCGCTCGGTGGAATAGGGGCGATGGCGGAACGATTCCTGCACGTCGATCACAATTAGACAGGTTTTCATGGGAGGGCTTCAGCGGGGCGGTGGATGAAGTCCTCGATTCTTCCGGCGCGTGCGGCGTGCGTCCGGCCGGGGGCGGACGAAAACCGATCACTTTCAGACAGATTATGGCGCTGGGCGTTCAAGGGGTTGTTCCGGGCCAGCGGGCGTGGCCCTGGTGGCGACAGGCTCAGCCGGGACGGGGTGGGGTGGGTGTGTTGATGCGATCCAGCCAGCGCAGGTGGGCTGCGGCTCGTCGCGGCGCTCCCTGGCAGCCGGCGGCGCGCTGGCCACCGGTGCGTCCGGGGCCGGGTCGTGACCGGTCAGAACGGGCTGGCTCACACCAGCCGCGCGGCTTCCAACTCTTTCTTCAGATATGCGTAGAAGAGTGGCGCTGCCACCAGGCCGGCGGGGCCGAACACCGCCTCGGACACGAACATCACGGACAGCAGCTCCCACACGCCCATGTGGGTGCGCACGCCCACCACCTTGGCGTTGATGACGTACTCGGCCTTGTGGATGAGGATCAGGAACGCCAGGCAGGCAGCCGCTGCCACCGGCGACACCGACAGCCCGACGATGGTGATCACCACGTTGCACAGCAGATTGCCCACGATGGGCACCAGGCCGGCGACGAAGGTCAGCGTGATCAGGGCGGGCGTATAGGGCAGGCGCAGGTCCCAGAGCGGCAGCACCAGCACCAGGAAGAGCGCGGTCAGCAGCGTGTTGAAGGCGGCGATCCAGAACTGCGCGGCGACGATCTGGCGGAAGGCCTCGCCCAGCAGCGTCACGCGCTGCGACAGGTGGCGCACCAGCGGGCCGCGCAGGGCGTGCGGTACGCGCACGGCAGCCAGCGCGCCGATCAGCAGGCCCACGTAGGCGTAGAGCAGGGCGCCCAGCCAGGCGCGGCCAGCCACCGCCAGCGCGCCCGCCTGCGCACCCAGGTAGTTGGCGATGATGCGCTGGATCTCCTGCGCCCCTTCCGGCAACTGCGCAGCGATGTCGGCGGGAAGCTTCAGGCGCAGCTCCAGCACCGTGCGGGCCATGAAATCGAGCAGGTCGCGGTACTGCTGGGGCGCATCGACCACGTAGGTGCGCGAATGCGACAGGGCCAGCAGCACCGCCAGCACCGGCCCCACCATCACCGCAGCTGCGGCGATGACTTCGGCCGGGCGGCGGGCCAGCCGGGTGGCGCCCAGCCGCTGCGCCAGCCAGCGCGTGAGCAGAAAGCCCAGGCACACGCACAGCAGCCCCGGCAGCAGGCCGCGCCACATCACCAGCAGCAGCGCAGCCGCCATGAGCAGGTAGCTGGCGGCAGCCACGCTGCGCGCCACCGGGGGCGCTCCCGGCACGGCCAGGGCGATGTCGGTGCGGGCGGGCGTGGCGGCTGGTGCGGCGGGCGCGGGGGCCATGGGCCGGCGCGAGGTCAGGCCACCACGACGGGCGCGCCGTCTCCGCGCTCGGCGATGGTGCCGATGGCGTACACGGTCTCACCAGCGGCGCGCAGGGTCGCGGCGGTGGCCTCCGCGGCTTCCGCCGCCACCACCACCACCATGCCGATGCCGTTGTTGAAGGTGCGGTTCATCTCGATGTCGTCGATGCCGGCGGTCTTCTGCAGCCAGGCGAACAGTTCGGTCTGCGGCCAGCTGCCGGCCTTCAGGTGGGCCGCCAGGCCGTCGGGCAGCACGCGCGGAATGTTCTCCAGCAGGCCGCCGCCGGTGATGTGGGCCAGCGCCTTGATGCCGCCCGCAGCCGCAGAGTGCGGGTGCTGTGCCAGCGCCGCCAGCACGTTCTTCACGTAGAGGCGGGTGGGCTCCATGACGGCCTGCTTGAACGGCTTGCCGTCCAGGGTGGCGGGGGCGGCGTCGCCTGCGCGGTCGATGCACTTGCGCACCAGGCTGAAGCCGTTGGAATGCACGCCAGCGGACGCCAGGCCCAGCACCACGTCGCCCGCGGCCACTTCCCTGCCGGTCAGGATCTTGGATTTTTCGACCGCGCCGACGGCGAAGCCCGCCAGGTCGTATTCGCCGGCCGGGTACATGCCGGGCATTTCGGCGGTCTCGCCGCCGATCAGCGCGCAGCCCGACAGCTCGCAGCCGCGGGCGATGCCGCCCACCACGGCGGCTGCCGTATCCACGTCGAGCTTGCCGCAGGCGAAGTAGTCGAGGAAGAAGAGCGGCTCGGCGCCCTGCACCAGCACGTCGTTCACGCTCATGGCCACCAGGTCGATGCCCACGGTGTCGTGCATGTTCCATTCGAAGGCCAGCTTGAGCTTCGTGCCCACGCCGTCGGTGCCGCTGACCAGCACCGGCTCCTGGTAGCGCTTGGGCACCTCGAACAGGGCGCCGAAGCCACCGATACCCGCCAGCACGCCCTCGCGCATCGTCTTCTTGGCCAGCGGCTTGATGCGCTCGACCAGTGCGTCGCCCGCGTCGATGTCGACGCCGGCGTCTTTGTAGGAAATGGGGGTGTTGGAGGCGGAAGAGCTCATGGAATGGAAGGGGCTGGTGGCCCGCGCGGCGGGCCGGAACCCACGGATTTTAAGCGGCTGGGCGCGGCCACCCGGCCAATGACCACGCATGGGCCGGGCCGTCTGCACGGCAGCCGAGTGCAAAGGAAAGCGCGCACCTGTCTGGGCGGCAGCTAAAATCCCTCGCCGCACGCCCGTTTCGGTAGCCAAGGCCGTGCGCCCGGTGGCCGCACGCGACACGCCCCAGGCGCTTCGCCGCTTGCGGTCCTTCAACCCGCGCAGCCCGTGCTGGCCGGCCTCATCCGTCCGTTCATCCGCTCATCCGTTCGTCCGTTCTCCCTGTTCATCCGCTGCCCCCGTTACGCCCCAGTCGTCCCACATGCCTGCACACCGCCTCCCGTCGCCCCATGCCGCCGCGCTGCCCGCGCGGCCTGCGTCGCACGGGCACGGCCGCGTGCCGTGCCCGCCTCGCGTATCTGCCGTTGGGGATGCGCGCGCATGAAGCAGCTGGCGCTGGACATCGGCCTGGCACCCGGCCCCACGCTCGACAGCTTCCATGCGGGCGAGAACACCGCCGCGCTGCAGCACCTGCGCCTGGCCGTGGGCGACGGGCCGGCAGCCGCGCCCCGCTCGCCCGTGCCCACCTACCTCTGGGGTGAACACGGCAGCGGCAAGAGCCACTTGCTGAAAGCCGTGAGCGAGGCCATCCGCGAGCAGGGCGGTGCCATCGGCTGGCTCGATGCCTCGGTACGGTTTCCGACGGCCTTCGACGACCGCTGGACGGCCGTGGTGCTCGACGAAGTCCACCTCTACAACACCGCGCAGCAGGCTGCGGCCTTCAACTGGTTCGTCAATGCGATCAGCCCCGCGGTGGGTGCGCCGCGCTGGGTGCTGGCCGCAGGCGACCTGCCCCCGGCCGACCTGCCGCTGCGCGACGACCTGCGCAGCCGCCTGGGCTGGGGCGACGTGTTCCAGCTGCACCTGCTGGACGACGCCGAGCGCCGCGCCGTGCTGCGCGAAGAAGCCGGCGCGCGCGGCATCGCCCTGTCGGAAGAGGTGGTGGGCTTCATGCTGGCGCGCTTCTCGCGCGATCTGGGCAGCCTGATGGAATTGCTGGGCAAGCTCGACAGCTTCGCCCTGCAGACCCGCCGCGCCGTCACCATTCCGCTGCTCAAGACCATGCTGGAGACGGAGTGAGCGGGCAGCCGCCCAGCACCCGCGCCCGGCCCTTCGCCCGATACATGACCGACACGTCTTCCCGCCGTCCGCGCCTCGCCCTGTTCGACCTCGACCACACGCTGCTGCCGCTCGATTCCGACTACGAGTGGGGCGAGTTCACCATCCGGCTGGGCTGGTGCGACCGCACCGAATTCGGCCGCCGCAACGACGCCTTCTACGCCGACTACCAGGCCGGCACGCTGGACGTGCTGGACTACGTGCGGTTCGCCACCGAGGCCGTGCGCCGGCAAGGCCCCGAGGCCAGCCGCGCGGCGCATGCCCAGTTCATGCAGCAGGTCATCGCCCCGGCGATCCGCCCCGAAGCGCTGGCGCTGCTGCGCAGCCACCGCGATGCCGGCGACGAGGTGGTCATCATCACCGCCACCAACGAATTCGTAACCGGCCCCATCGCCCAAGCGCTGGGGGTGCAGCATCTGCTGGCCGTGGAGCTGCAGCGCGATGCCAGCGGCTGGATCACCGGCGAGGTGCAAGGCGTTCCTTCCATGCGCGAAGGCAAGGTGCAGCGCATGAACGACTGGCTCCAGGCCCGCGGCTGGGGCTGGAGCGACGTCGAAACGACTTTCTACAGCGACTCGCTCAACGACGTTCCCCTGCTGGAAAAAGTCGATCATCCGGTGGCCACCAACCCCGACCCGCGCCTGCGCGCGCTCGCCCAGCAACGCGGCTGGCGCATATTGGACCTGTTCCCTTCCAACCCATGATCAAGAAGTTCATCGACAAGCTGCTGGGCAAGGACTCCAGCTCCGCCCACGGCGGCAAGCACCGCTTCGGCAAGCGGGAAGAGGTGCCTGCGTCCGTCCACGGCATCGACCCCGAGCTGGTGGACCGGCGCGCGGCCGACGTGGTCCGCACGCTGAAGGAGGCCGGTTTCGAGGCCTACATCGTCGGCGGCGCGGTGCGCGACCTGTTGCTGGGCTTGAAGCCCAAGGATTTCGACGTCGCCACCAACGCGACGCCCGAGCAGGTCAAGGGCCTGTTCCGGCGCGCCTTCATCATCGGCAAGCGCTTTCGCATCGTGCACGTGGTGCACGGCCGGGGCCGCGAGCACGAGGTGATCGAGGTCTCCACCTTCCGCGCCTATCTGGACAACACCGCCATCGAGCAGCAGGTCAGCGGCAACGAGAAGACCTCGCGCGCCGCGCTGGCCGGCATGACGCATGCGGTGGACGCCAGCGGCCGCGTGCTGCGCGACAACGTCTGGGGCCCGCAGGACGAAGACGCCACGCGCCGCGACTTCACCGTCAACGCCATGTACTACGACCCGGAAACGCAGGTCGTGGTGGACTACCACAAGGGCATCCAGGACGCGAAGAAGAAGCTGCTGCGCATGATCGGCGACCCGGCCACGCGCTATCGTGAAGACCCGGTGCGCATCATCCGCGCCGTGCGCTTCTCGGCCAAGCTCGCGGCCCTGGGCTTCACCATCGAGCCCAAGACCGCCGGCCCGCTGATCGCCTCGCAGGCCCTGCTGTCCGACGTGCCGCAGAGCCGCATGTTCGACGAGATGCTCAAGCTGCTGCAGACCGGCCATGCCCTCGCCACCATCGCGCAGCTCAAAAAACTGGGCATGGCGACCGGCATCTACCCGCTGCTGGACGTGGTGGTGGAACGCGCCGATACGCCCTTCGTGCAGGCGGCCCTGACCGATACCGACCGCCGCGTGGGCGAGGGCAAGCCGGTGGCGCCCAGTTTCCTGCTGGCCTGCGTGCTGTGGCAGGACGTGAAAACCGGCTGGGACCGGCGCCTGGCGCAACGCGAGCATCCGTTCCCCGCGCTGCAGGGCGCCATCGACGACGTGTTCGATCAGCGCATCGGCGACGTGTCGGGCCGCGGCAAGCTGGCCGCCGACATGCGCGAGATCTGGGTCATGCAGCCGCGCTTCGACAAGCGCGCCGGCACCACCCCGTTCAGCATGGTCACGCACCTGCGCTTCCGCGCGGGCTTCGACTTCCTGCGCCTGCGCGCCGATGTGGGCGAGGTCGAGGAAGCGCTGGCCGAATGGTGGCAGGAGTTCCAGCAGGCCGACGAGGCCCGTCGCCAGGACATGCTGGACCAGGCACGCGAAGAGCAGCGCGCCCGCCAGAAGAAGGCCCAGCCGGTGGTGCGCCGGGTGCCCAAGCCGGCAGCGCCTGCCGCGCCGGGCAGCGTGTCCACCGCCAGCCAGCGGGACGAGGGCGCGCTGCCGGCAGGCAGCCAGGCCGCAGGCCAGGATGAAAACGATGCGCAGGACTTCGCCGGAGCCGACGGCGAGCCGGGCAGCGCCCCCAAGAAGCGCCGCCGCCGTCGCCGCAAGCCCGGTGGTGGCGCAGGCGAAGGTGCGGCGCCGGACGCAGGGCCTGGCCCCGCGCACGATTGACCGGCTGCAGGCCGCCGTCTCACTGCCTATTCCAAACCCCGAACCGAACCCCGAACCGCGCGCCATGCAGCCGCCCTCGCCGCCCACCGACATGCCGAGGGCGCCTGCGTGTGCCCCGCCCGCCGGTGATGCCGCCACCCGGCGCGCCTGGATCGGCCTGGGCGCCAACCTGGGCGATGCGCCCGCTGCCCTGCGGGGTGCGCTGGAGGCCATGGCCTGCTGGCCCGGCAGCCGCGTGGTGCGGGTGTCGTCGCTCTACCGCAGCGCGCCCGTGGATGCGGGCGGGCCTGATTATTTCAACGCGGTGGCCGAAGTGGCCACGCCCATGGCCGCGCACGATCTGCTGCGTGCGCTGCACACTATCGAACAGGCTGCCGGCCGAGAGCGGCCCTACCGCAACGCGCCGCGCACCCTCGATCTGGACGTGCTGCTGTACGGGGAGGGCGAGGGTGCGGTGGAGCGCATCGACACCCCCACCCTGACCGTGCCGCACCCCCGCATGCACGAGCGGGCATTCGTTCTGCATCCGCTGGCCGAGATCGCGCCGCAGCGGGTCGATGCCGATCAGCTGGCCGCCGTGCAGGGGCAGCGGATCGAGCGGCTGGAGGGGCGGTTCTGGGGCTGAGCCGGCCTGCGGCTTACCGCTGGAACTGAAGCTCCGACAGGCCCAGGCCCAGGCCCAGGCCCAGGGCGAGCGGCGGCGGGCCATCAGGCCGACCCTGCAGCCGGCAGGCACGCCCGCCCGCCCGTTCAGCTCAATCGACCTTGGCGCCCGAAGCCCTCACCACCTGCTGGTACTTGGCGCGTTCGGACGCCATGAAAGCGTCGAACTGCTCCGGCGTGGTGGGCACCGGCTCGGCCAGCAGGGCGGCGAAGCGGGTCTTGGTTTCCGGCGTCTTCAACGCGTCGGTGAAGGCCTTGTTCAGCTTGGCGACCACGGCCTTGGGCGTGCCGTGCGGGGCGACCAGGCCCCACCAGGTGTCGACGGAGAAGCCCTTGTAGAGGCTGGAGAGCGCAGGCACGCCCGGCAGCATGGGGCTGGGTTCGAGCGAGGTGACGGCCAGTGCCTTGAGCTTGCCCGCGCGGATGTTCGGCGCGGCGGCGGCCAGGTTGTCGATGTTGAAGTCGACCTCGCCGGCCAGCAGCGCCAGCTGGGCGGGGCTGGCGCCACGGTAGGGAATGTGCAGCGCGTAGATGCCGGCGCGCTGCTTGAACATCTCGCCCGCCAGGTGGCCGGCGCTGCCGTTGCCGCCACTGCCGTAGTTCAGCTTGGCGGGGTTGGCCTTGGCGTAGGCGATCAGGTCCGCAAGCGAGTGGATGTTCAGCTGCTCGGCGCGGGCCGCATTCACCACCACCACATTGGGCACGCGCACCATCTGCGTGATGCCGACGAAATCCTTGGCGGCGTCGTAGGGCATGCGGGAGTAGAGCCAGGGGTTCACCGCGTGGGTGGCGGTGGCGGAGATGCCGATGGTCAGCCCGTCCGGTGCGGCCTTGGCCACCACGTCGGCGCCGATGTTGCCGCCCGCGCCGGGCTTGTTGTCGATCACCACCACCCCCAGCGACTCACGTACCCGTTCGGCCAGGGCACG
>Ga0308157_10005991_pt1 | contig 14830 bp, 11 predicted proteins | sample PhyBR1_FD_201035 | JGI IMG/M metagenome (GOLD analysis project Ga0308157, IMG submission 201035) | Phyllosphere microbial communities from UC Gill Tract Community Farm, Albany, California, United States - DLSLB.R1 | ecosystem: Host-associated > Plants > Phyllosphere > Unclassified | place: USA...
CCGCTGGAATCATCACATGCATTCCGCAGTTCTACGTGCTGCCATCCGCCATCCTAAGCGGCAATGCAGCAGCGATGGGCCTCGCAGTTGCAAACTCGATTGGGTGCATCGCTGGCTTTGCCAGCCCTTACATGATCGGCGCCATCAAGGATGCGACAGGATCAACAAGCGTCGGCTTGATCGTCGTCGCCGGCATACTTGTCCTGGGCGCCGCGGGCGCGCTCCTTATCCCCAAGTCGCTCGTCAACACATAGACCTTCGCTAGCGGCAAACGGCTGGCTGGTCGGAGGGAAACCACTTCCGACCAGCTGCACGACAAAGCCGGGCCTATTCAATCAGCTGCAGAACCTCGGCGAAACGAGGACTGCAATCTAGGCCTACAGGCCGGTTAGAGGATGCATGAGTACGCTAAAAACGCTGGGCGGTGCCCTCGTGGCAACGCTGATGGGGTCTGCTGGCATCGCTCAGGCTCAAGCCAAGCCCGAAGCCGTAATCAATCCGCAAGGCCCTCGGTTACAGCGCTCGCCGCAAGCCCCGACTGCACCGGCAGGTACTGCGGACAGGCCTACAACTACGGGGCAGGGCAACCCTGTCATTCCAGGTGCACCGGTTGCAGCGCAGCCAAACGCACAGACGCCATCCAAGGGATCTCCCTATCTCACCGGCGACTGGGGCGGCGTGCGCACCAGGCTTGCCGCACATGGTGTAAAGATTGTCGGCAACGAAATCTTCGATGCTACCTACAACGTGAACGGCGGTACGCGTCAGATATGGCGCGGCGCCGGCCAGTTCCTGTTCGGGACGACGATCGATACGGGCAAGCTGCTTGGAATCGAACATGGCACTTTTCAGCTTACGATCGTCGACCGGCATGGCCGAGGGCTTCAAAACGATGCCGCTCTCGGGTTGCTGCAAGGGCCTCAGGCCGTGTTCGGTAGAGGTTCGGTCACCCGGCTTAGTCAGCTTTGGTATGAGCACAATTTCGGCCACACGCAGCTGAAGGTTGGCCGCTTCAACCACGGTGACGACTTTGGGGTCGCTCCCTTATTTTTCGAAAATCTCGCGCTGGTGGGACCTGCATCAGGACAGATTACGGGCACCTATCTTCATAACATCCCCGTGTCCGCATGGGGCCTCCGAGTGAGGCACGAGTTCACACCGACGATCCATGTGAATGCAGCTGTGATCGAGTCCAATCCCGTAAACCTGCGCGAGGACCGGGGCTTTTATCTCGGGTTCAAGGGTAGGGCTGGCCTTATTTTCGCTGGAGAATTTCAGTGGACGCCGCAGTTCGGGACGGGTGGGCATCTACCCGGCGTCTATAAGATCGGGTTGTGGCGCGACAGCAGCAACTCAGCAGACATCGTCTCTGACGTCGATGGTAACCCCCAAGCGATGACCGGGCGGCCCTTTCGCCGACACGGCAACCACTTCGGTGTGCACTTCAATGTGGAGCAGCAGCTGACGCCGAAGCGAGCTGACGGAGGCGGGGGGCTTTCGCTCGGGATAATCTACGCAAGGATCGACGATGAGACAAACCGGCTGCACAGCAAAGGCTCGGTCCGTTTCACCTATGGCGGCCCATTCAGGTCACGCCCGAAAGATGATCTCTCGATTGGCGTCGGCCGTACAGAAATTAACGACCGCTTGAGTGAGGTCCAAGAGTTGCAGGTAGAAGCGGGGCGTTTAGCCGAAGCGCAGGGCGATGAATTTACCGGAGAGCTTTCCTACGGACTCCATCTAACGGACTTTCTAACGGTCCGACCAGGAGCACAGCTTGTTCATCACCCGGGCGGCTACGCAAGCCGCCACGATATCGGCATCTTGGAAACACGGGTCATAGTGAACCTATAGAAGATGACTCCTGTCGCCTTGCGGACGCGAGGCCGGCCATCTGTCGCCAATTACTGTCACGGACATCGGACAGGTCTTCTAGGCAATACTAGCTTGATAAACTTCAAACTTCGCCCTGAGGCGTTCGATGCAAAGCTTCAGTGTTCACTAACGGAGACCATATGCAAAAGCGTTCCTTTCTTAAACACACTGGCCTAGGGCTCCTGTCGGCTGCGGTCGCACCGTCGGAACTTTTTGGAAGTGGGAATGCCATGGCGGCAGATATGAATAGTCAACTGGATCAAAGCCGGTCCACAACCAAGCGCCTTGAGCCCCTTAAATACATTGATGCCGGTGTTCTGAATATCGCTTACTATGAAGCGGGTCCGGTAAACGGGCCTGTCGTCATGCTCATGCACGGCTTCCCATACGATATCCATAGCTACGCGGACGTTACGCCTCTACTGACAGCAAGGGGACTTCGAGTAATTGTTCCTTACTTGAGAGGGTTTGCGCCGACGACTTTTAAGAGCCCATCGACGATGCGTTCTGGGGAGCAGGCCGCGATTGGTAGCGACTTGATTGCGTTGATGGATGCGTTGAAAATCAACCGCGCGATCCTTGCCGGTTATGACTGGGGCGGACGTGCGGCTTGTGTCACAGCAGCACTTCATCCCGAACGTTGCATCGGCTTGGTATCGGTAAATAGCTATCTGATCCAAGACATTGCAAATGCCCAGTTGCCCAAGGATCCAAAGCAGGAAGCGGGGCTTTGGTACCAGTTCTATTTCCAACAAGAACGTGGGCGAGCCGGCTTGACGAAGCATCGGCACGATCTGACACGATTGCTATGGTCTCAGTGGTCACCAAACTGGAAGTTCGACGATCCGACGTTCGATCGTACAGCGGTCGCCTTCGAGAACCCGGATTTTGTCGATGTTGTGATCCACTCATATCGCCATCGGTTTGGAAACGTGCCTGGGGATCCCCGGTATGCCGACATGGAGCTACGTCTCGCTAAATTACCGCGAATTTCTGTGCCAACGATCACAATGGATGGAGACAGCGACGGCGTAATCCCAGCAACTGATGGGACGCAGACGGCTCGGTATTTCACCGGACCGCGTACGCACCGGGTCGTAAAAAAGATTGGTCATAACTTTCCGCAGGAAGCACCACGGGAATTCGCTACCGCAATCTTGGAACTACTTCCCCCTAAAAGCTAGATCCCGGGCGGCGAACTGCGGGAGAAGTGAAACCGTGCGTTCCGGTGATTGTTTGCGATCGCTTCCTCCCCATGGTCGTCCATGGGCGGCTTGATCCCGTACCAGAGTGAATAGAGCGCTGGCAGGAACACGAGCGTCAGAATGGTGCCGCCAAGCGTCCCGCCGATCAGCGTGACAGCCATTGAGCCCCAGAAGACGGAGCTGATGAGCGGCACGAAGGCAAGCACCGCGGCCAGCGCGGTCAGGATCACCGGCCGCGAGCGTTGCACCGTTGCCTCCACGACGGAATCATACGGGTTCATGCCGTCGCGCTCATGGTCATGGATCTGGCCGATCAGGATCAGCGTGTTGCGCATGAGGATCCCCGCGAGCGCGATCAGCCCAAGGATAGCATTGAACCCGAACGGCTGCCCGGTCAGCAGCAGCGTCGGCACCACGCCCACCAGCCCCAACGGCGCCGTAAGGAGCACGATCGCCATCGCGGAAATCGTCCGCACCTGTAGGATGATGACCACCATCATCATGACGATCATGATCGGGAAGATCGGCGCGAGTGCCTTGTTGGCCTTGCCCGATTCCTCGATCGCACCCGCCATCTCGATCTTGTAGCCCGCAGGCAGGCGGTTGATCAGCGGTTGCAGCTTTTCAAACATGTCCGTCGAAACGTCGGGTGGCTGCAGGCCGTCGGCGATGTCACCGCGCACCGTGATGGTCGGCAGGCGGTCGCGCCGCTGCAGGATCGGGTCCTCCATACGCACCTCGAGACGGCCGATCTGACTAACGGGCACGCGTTGCCCCATGCTGCCCGTCAGCGTGTAATCGCCGATGCGGGCAGGATCGAGCCGGTCGGTGCCGGCCGAGCGCGCAACGATATCAACCGTACGGATGTCTTCGCGTGCCTGGCTGACTGTAGCCCCCGTCAGCAGGAACTGAAGCTGCTCGGCGACATCGCCGGAGGTCAGGCCAAGGGCGCGTATCCGGTCTTGATCGAGCACGAACCGCAGCGCTGGCGCCCGTTCACCCCAATCGGTGTTCACAGTCCGCATTGAAGGCTCTGCCAGCAGTACGCCCTTCACCTTTTGCGCAACGGAGCGGACAATGGCGAGATCAGGGCCGCTCACCCGGAAGGCGACCGGGAAGGGCGAGTAGGGCCCGAAGGTCAGTTTGGTCGTGCGGACGCGAGCGGACGGTGCAAGGCCATGCACGACCGCCTCACGGACGCGGATGCTGAGCGTGTCACGCGCCTCTTCATCAGGCGTGAGGACGATAATCTTGGCAAAGGACGGGTCGGGCAACTCGGGTGAGAGCGACAGGAAGAAGCGCGGTGCGCCACGTCCCACGTAGCTGGTAACGATCTTGGATTCTGGCTGCTTGCGTAGCCAATCCTCGACCTGCCGAGCGGCAACGGCAGTCTGCTCGATCGCGGTGCCCTTGGGCATCTGCACCTCGACCAGCACTTCGGGACGATCGGACGCGGGGAAGAACTGTTTTTTTACCAGCGCCATGCCCGCACCCGCAACCAGGAATGCGCCCAGCACGACGAGCGTCAGGAACAGCTTGCGCCGCACCGCCCATGCGATGATGCCGCGCACCCTTTTATATCTCTTGGTCTGGTAAATGGCGCCGTGGCCGCCTTCCACGGCCTTGATGTCGGGCAGCAGCTTGACGCCCATGTAGGGCGTGAAGATCACTGCAACGAACCATGACGCAATCAGCGCGAATCCAACCACCCAGAAAATGTTGCCGGCATATTCGCCCGCGGTCGACTGCGCGAAGCCGACGGGCATCAGACCGATGACGGTGACGAGCGTGCCCGCGAGCATCGGCGACGCGGTATGGCTCCAGGCATAGGCCGATGCGCGGACGCGATCGTATCCCTCTTCCATCTTCACCACCATCATCTCGATCGCGATGATCGCGTCATCGACCAGCAAGCCAAGCGCGAGGATGAGCGCGCCCAGCGTGATGCGGTCGAGCGCACGGCCTGTCGCCCACATGATGACCAGCGTGATCGCCAACGTCAGCGGAACCGCCGCGGCGACGACGATACCCACCCGCCAGCCCAGACTGATCAGGCTGACGAATATCACGATCGCCAGCGCCTCCAGGAAGGTGTGCATGAACTGGCTGACGGCTTCATCGATGTTGACCGACTGGTCGGTCACCCGCGTCAGCGACATGCCCAGCGGCAGCCCCGCATTGATCGTCGCCACTTCCGCCTTGAGCGCCTTGCCGAGATCAAGACCGTTCCAGCCATCGCGCATCACGATGTCGAGAAGCAGTGCAGGCTCGCCCTGGCTGCGCACAAGGAAGGTCGCAGGATCTTCATAGCCGCGCTCGATCTTCGCGATCTCTGACAGGCGCAGGGTCTTCCCATTCGCAACGACCGGGACGCTGCGAATCTGCTCCAGTTCATCGAACCCGCCATCGAGCCGTACGACGATGGCTTGCCCCTTGGCCTCGATCGAGCCCGCCGGCGTGATGAGGTTTTGTTTTGCTAGCGCGTCGAAGATGGCTTTCGGCGACACACCGAGGTTGGCGAGCCGTTCTTCGGCGAACTCGACATAGATCCGCTCAGGCCGCTCTCCGACGATATTGATCTTGTTGACGCCGGGCACGTGCAGGATGCGCTGTCGCAGCAATTCCGCCTCGCGCACCAGCAAGCGCTGCGGCTCACCCTTCGCCTTCAGCGCATAGAGCGCGAAGGTGACGTCCGCATATTCATCGTTCACCATCGGTGTGATAACGCCCCGCGGCAGCATGGGCGTTTCGTCCATGATCTTCTTGCGGGCCTGGTAGAATTGGTCGGGCACGTCCTTCGGAGGGGTCGTGTCGCGCAACGTCAGCGTGGTGAAGGCAAGGCCAGGACGCGTGAATGTTTCGCTGCGATCGTAAAAGCGCAATTCCTGCAGCCGCTTCTCCAGCGGTTCGGCAACCTGGTCCTGCATCTCCTGCGCGGTCGCTCCCGGCCAAGCGGTGACGACGGTCAATACCTTGATGGTGAAGCTCGGGTCCTCAGCGCGACCCAGCTTCAGGAACGCGAAGGTGCCTGCCAAGATGATCGCGATGAGAAAGAACAGGGTGACCGACCGCTCACGCACCGCGATCGCTGACAGGTTAAAGCGGCTCGGCTTCTCGCCTTCGCCCTTCTTGCCTTGCTCCGTAGAGTGGTCCTCGCCATCCTTTCGATCAGGCGAAACATCGTTCGCGTCGGAGGCCGGCCGGTCGGGACCGACATTCTGGTCGGGCGTGTTGCCATGCTCGGATCGCTTGTCACCATCGTCCTTCGGTCGATCGCTCATTGCGTCGCTCCCGGCGCGGGAACCGCAATCCGTACAGGCTGTCCTTCATGGAGCATATGTGCGCCCATGGCGACGAAGCGCTGGCCGGATGTCAGCCCACTCACGACCGTCGCGGTCTCCTCTCCCACCGCCGAGAGCCTTACTGATCGCCACGTGACCGTAGGTCGCTTAGGATCGCGGATAACCCAAACGCCGGGACCACGTCCGATGTCGTGCAAAGCGCCGAGCGGCACTTCGGTGCTCGTGGCGGCGCCTTTGCCACCGATCGCGACGGTCACCGTCGATCCGAACGGCACCGGGGGGCCAGTTCGATCGAGGACGTAGCGAGCTTCGAAGGTGCGCGAGGCTGGATCGGCCGCATCGGAGATTTGCCGCAGTCTCGCGGGCAGGGTTGCGCCGTCATAGATCCGCGCCTGCGCCGTCGAGCCGATCGCCGGACGGATTGTCTCCGGTAACTGTACCAGCGCTTCGCGTGCGCCCGCGCGGGCGATCCGAACAACGATTTGCCCAGCCGTCACAACCTGCCCCGGTTCGGCAAGCGTTTCGACGATGGTGCCGTCGGCGTCTGCCAGCAGCGTCGTGTAGTTGGCTTCGTTGCGGGCAACGCGCGCTTGTGATCGCGCCGTGATAAGCTGCCCGCGGGCGCTTTCCGCGGCCGCGCGTGCCTGGTCATAGGCGGAACTCGACACAGCGCCCGCACCGACAAGGTCGCGGTAACGTCGTTCATCCGCAGTTGTCTGAACAGCGCGGGCTTCAGCTGCGGCGACCGCACCAGCAGCGGCTTGGGTGGCCAGAGCCAAGTCGTTGCTGTCGATACGCATAAGCGGCTGGCCGCGCCTGACCGTCTGGCCAGAGTTGACGAGACGTTCGATGACTTTGCCCCCGACGCGGAATCCAAGGTCGCTCTGGACGCGCGCAGCCACCACGCCAGTAAACTCCCGACTGCCACTCACCGCCAAGGCCGGCGTCGTCACGCGAACCAGGGGTGGTTCAGAACGCGGGTCGGCTTCTTTATCGCCGCACCCTGCGAGCAACGCGATCGCTACGGCTGGACCACGAGTGACGATAACTGAAAGACGCTTTGACACGCGCATGCCTCCGATATTCGAAGACTCCGATGTAGCCTTATGACCAATGTGTCAACACGTCACATGTCGCTTAAGGGGCCAAGCTGCGGAGTATGAGACCCGTTACTTCGTTCTGCGCGTCGGGCATCAAAGCGAGGTTGCGCTGGATATGGATCGGATCAATGAATGGCGTCATCGCATAATAGATGGCACGACAGGTCTCATCGAGTGGCGTCTTGCGCTCGAACTCGCCGACGTCGCGGCCATCGCGTACGATCATCTCGACCATCGATCTGAGTACCGCCTCATAGGCCTTGGCCGATTCCCAGTGCTGGAGGGAGGCCATCTCCGCGATCTCGTACATTTTCGTTTCATTGAAAAGCATCTCTACGGTCTGCGCAGTGATGGATCTAAACATTTTTCTAAAGCGGTCAGTTGGCGATCTGCTTTCCTCCATCGCCGCGCGGATTCCCGAAATGATACCGGCAAGCTTTGCCGCACATATTGCTTCTCCGATCGCCTGTTTCGATTCAAAGAACCGATATATGTACGCCTTCGAGAAACCAATATTGCGGGCAAGGTCGGCAACGGTCGTCTTGGTGTAACCGTAATGCGCGAAACAGGCACTGGCCGCCTCGATAATCTGATCACGCACTGCGTGCTCGGCGGGTCCACGGATTTGCATGTCGGAAGCGATATCGTCGGTCATCGATGGACAATACCATCCTCAGCTTGATTGACAATGAATGACCAAGATGTACATCGGTCACGGTCCAAGGAATGCCAATGATGCACCGTAAACGTCATACTCTTCTGCTCGCTGGTATGCTCATGACGGCGAGCGGCTGTGCGGTCGGACCGCGCTACGTAGCGCCCGTTCCGCAATCCCCAGTAAGCTTCAATGGCGCCGCAGCAGTCGAGGCTCGGGCAGCAGGCATGAATACCGTTGACATGGCGGCTTGGTGGCAGTCCTTTCAGGATCCGCTTCTGGTTGCCTACGTCGAGCGGGCTTTGGCACAGAATCTGGATCTCCAGCAGGCGCGTGCCCGCGTGTTACAGGCACGTGCCGCACTCAGGGCGTCCAATGCCGCGTTGCTGCCATCAGGGCAGGTTACTGGACAGGCCGGTGAGAATTATCAGTCGCTCGAAACGCCGATCGGTCGAATTGGCAGTGCCTTTCCGCAGTTCGAACGGTCCACCGAAACCTACGAACTAAATGTCGCGGCGAGCTGGGAACTCGATTTGTTTGGGGGACGGGATGCAGCCCGCGATGCAGCGCGGGCGGAATGGCAGGCCTCGACTGCCGGAGCCGTGGCGTCGCGCCTCACCGTCGCAGCGCAGACGGCCGATACCTATATTCAGATCCGGTCGCTCCAGGCGCGTCTAGACGTGGCGAGGACGCAGACGCAAACGCAGCAGCGCCTCGTCGATCTCATCGCGCTCCAGTATCGCAAGGGGATCGCGGCGGAGTTGCAGGTGCGGCAGGCGGAAGGTGCCGCGGCGCAGGTGCGTGCCGTTCTTCCGGCTCTTCAAAACGAGTTGGATATCGCCATGAACGCGCTCGATATTTTGGTCGGCGATCAACCTGGTTCCAGCCGTACGACATTAACTGTTCCTGCCCCGATTCCTGCCCCTCCTGGGATATCGACGGCAGGAGGGCCGGCGGAGCTGTTGCGCCGTCGGCCCGACATTATCGCGGCGGAGCGTACGCTTGCGGCCAGCAACGCACAAATCGGCGTCGCCATCTCGGAATATTACCCCAAATTCACGTTAAGTGGGTTGCTCGGCACCGCGACCATGGGGGTCGGCGGGCTGTTCTCGGGCAACGCGACCCAGGCGAACGGCATCCTCGGCCTGCGCTGGCGCTTGTTCGACTTCGGTCGCGTTGATGCCGAGATCAAGGCCGCACGCGGCCGCAATGCCGAGGCGCTCGCGGCATATCGCCTGACCGTGCTCAAGGCGTCGCAGGACGTGGAAAACGCGTTCTCAACGCTGGTGCAGCAGGAGACGCGCGCCGCAACGCTGGCCCGGGGCGAAACCGCTTTGAGCCGCGCCCGCGAGACCTCCGATCGCGCCTATCGGGGCGGGGTCGTCAGTCTGGTCGAGGTGCTCGATGCTGATCGCCGTCTGCTCGAGACGCGCGACAGCGCGATCCAGGCGCGGACGGCCGCAAGTCGGGGCGCGGTCGCGTCGTTCCGCGCTCTGGGCGGCGGATGGAACCCCACCCAAATCGCCAGTCGGTAATACAGCTGGCGCGTTCCCGAAGATGCTATGATGTGACGGACATCAGGAGAAGCGGCATGGATGAAAGGTTGGACGGATGAAGCAGGGCGGTCTGGACGAGATGACGGGATTGGAGCAGGTCTGCGCCCTTCTGGCCGCCGGTAGGCAGCCGCCCTTTGGAGAGCGGCTTGGCGTCTCGCTGATCGAAGCCGATCATGGACACGCCGTGTTCGAAGCAACGCCGGACGCGACGACCTTTAATCCGATGGGTTCGGTCCATGGCGGGTATATGGCGACGATCCTCGACAGCGCCTGCGGGATCGCTGCACATACTGCGCTCAAGCCGGGTTACGGATACACGACACTCGAACTCAAGGTGTCGTTCATTGCACCGCTGTCCGATCGCAGCGGCACGGTGCGCGCGGTCGGCCGCCTGTTATCGATCGGGCGTCGCGCTGCCTTCACCGAGGCGACCCTTCACGACGCGTCCGGGAAGCTCTGCGCAACTGCCACTTCGACGTTGCTGGTCTTCGAGCGTCGTCCGTCCCCCTCCAACGGCCAAGGCTAACGACGCCGTCGATCCTATCCGATCGATCAGCCGAAGTTCGCCAAGCGCCATGCCCTGAGCCGCCTTGCCGCTTCCTCCCATTGCGGCTCAAGCATTACGGTCTGGGCATGGCGGGGGCGATCTGCGAGGGATTCAGGCGATGGCGGCAGCAGCAGCCTCGTCGGACTCGGTGGGCTCACCGCGGGCTTTCGCGGTGCGATGCGTGTTCCAAGCACGGGGCAGATATTCCTGCGCAAGTCTGAACAGCTTGTTGTTCCACCCAAACACCATCGCCGGCTCATTACCTTCAAAAGCGTCCACTGCGCCCTTGGCAACATCGGCAGGATCGTCGATGCCGATTATATCGATAACGCCGCGACGTTCGCCGTGACCCTGCCCGTCAAGATTGGTTTCGGTGATGCCAGGCACGATGCAGGCCACCCGCACGCCCGTGTCGCGGTTTTCCTCCCGGATCGCCTGGGAGAAGGAAACGACGAATGCCTTGCTCGCCGCGTAGGCCGCGGTCCAGGGCACCGAGGAAAAGGCGGCCGTCGAACCGACATTCAGGATGCCGCCACGACGCCGCTCGACCATGTCGGGCAGGAACTTGAGAGAGAGATCGACGACGGCACGGACCATCGTATCGACCATCCGGAGCGAGGGATCGTGCTCGGCATCCTTGGCAAAGACATATTTGCGCGCGAGGCCTGCATTATTGACCAGGATCTCAATCGGCCAGCCGATGGCGTCGACACTCTCGCGGATCGAGGCAGCTGCGTCATGATTGGACAAGTCGATCGCGATCGTGTGCACCTCCACCTCGGCACTGATCCCACGCAGCTCCTCCACCGTTCGATCAAGCTTCTCCTGTTTGCGTGCGACGATCACGATCTTCCGCACGCCCCGCCGAACGAGTTCCAAGGAGATTTCCTTGCCGATGCCAGACGTTGCTCCGGTTACAAGCGCTGCGCCTTTGGCATAATCGAGTGAGGCGAGGTCCATGCTTTGTCTCCAATTATGTGTTTGGCGCTGGGGTAACGCCACGCTTCTCCAACCCGGATCTTTGACCCCGTCTGCAGCGTAACGTCATTTCACATTCGACCAGTGACCAGACGCATTATTGGTAGCAATGTTCCGCTTCTACGGGACGGAACCCGTAATTCGACTTGGGGACTCAGGAGGAGGAAATGCGTTCGACGATTTTCAACCTGCCTAAGAGCCTTGTAACCGGACGCTAGGTCGGTCACGAACCTAACTTAAAATTCTTTGGGTGTTTGATTACCCAGTCCGGCCGTTACTGCGAATAAGGCATCGTACGTGGCGTCGCGAGCGGCATGAATGAGATGGGTTGGAGGGCTTCAGCACTCCGTCACTTTCCCGGCAAACGACTGAACTGGCGTCCGTCAACGCAGTCTCGATAGACGTTTTGGCCCTGCCCCAAGCTCGATGACACCGAAGTGCAGAAACCATTCAATTTGGCCTGCGTACAGGCACCTCGCGGATCGTCCGCGCGCGTATGGAGTACAACAATGCCGACGTCGTTCTCACGAACCCTGCTTGCTGTCACCTTTGGCCTGGCAGTCGTAACCACACCTACCGTTGCTGTGTCGGCACAGCAGCATGGAACACAAGCCCAGCGGACGTCGAACGAGCGTGCGACCGCGAACCTGCGCGCGCGTATTGGGACCACAGGTGAGCGGATTACGGAGGCTCAGCGTGGTGGCGCAATCACGAGCGCTCGCGCTGCCACGCTTCGGAGGCAGGTGGGGCAGACTCAAGCGAGCATGAACAGCCTTTCCCGCCAACAGGGTTTCGTAAGTGCCGCGGAACTGGCCTCGTACAATCGTACCTTGGGTGCAATCGACGTGGAGCTTGATCGTCGCGGCGTCGCGCGCAGTTATGGAAACGATGGGTTGGTAGCATCGGACAGCATGGGTCTGGCCCGAGACCTTCGCTACGATTGCCAGAATAAACCGGTCGCAATTGCCATTAAAGGGGATTGGCTCGACCGCTCCCTCGAACAGCTGCGCTTGACGACCTGCTGCCCTATTTCCGGTACCGACCTCGCGCGCGGTAAGCGTTCGCAGCCGGTGGGAGGCACGATGACCCCGACAGCCGCCTTACAGGCGATGCTCAAAGGAACAGGCCTCCAAATGCGTTCTATCAAGGGCGGCTTCCAGATCATCCGCCTGCCTCGCTGATGATCTACCTGACGAGAGGCTATCCGCGTTTCTTGCGTCAGTAGTATCCAATTTCGTGCCGTTCGGTTTCCGCCGAGCGGCAGAAACTCCAGCGAAGCGGCCGGTCACTTTTGACCGCCTACTTTCCATCGCAAGCCTGTCGGAAAACACACGATAGTCGCCAATCGCGGTTGGCGACGGCGTTTTACGGCGATCGAGATGGTACCGTCCGAAATCACCCGTTTGTCGCACAGTCGTGATTACGACCGGGTTTTCCGCCCATCATGCCGCTGAACGGCTACAATGGAAAAGAAAGTGGCCCGGTTGCTTTTGGGAAGGCAGATGGCGTTAGCGAGGGTCGCCTGACGCTGCGGCCTTTCTCAAAAAGGATGGTAATTTGGGAAAGGCCGACCGATGACGGTTAAGAGAACAAACGAACGGCGTCAGCGACAGCTTTGCCAGCCGTGTCCGTGTCAACAGTCCCTCCGAGGTCGCGGGTCCGCGAGCTGGGGTCGGACAAGGCATGTTCGATTCCCCGCATCACTGCGGCGGCAGCCTTCGCCTCGCCCAGATGATCGAGCATCATCGCGCCCGCCCAGATCTGGCCGATCGGGTTCGCTATCCCCTGTCCGGCAATGTCTGGTGCCGATCCGTGCACCGGCTCGAACAGCGACGGGAAGATGCGTTCGGGATTGATGTTACCCGACGGCGCGATGCCGATCGTACCGGTGCAGGCCGGTCCCAGGTCGGACAGGATGTCGCCGAACAAGTTCGACGCCACCACCACGTCAAACCGATCGGGGTTCAGCACGAAGTGCGCGGTGAGGATGTCGATGTGGTATTTGTCCCACGTCACATCATCATACCCGGTGGCCATCGCCTCGACCCGCTCATCCCAATACGGCATCGAAATCGAGATGCCGTTCGACTTGGTTGCGGACGTCAGATGCTTAGCCTCGCGCTTGCGGGCTAATTCGAAAGCGTAGCGCAGGATGCGATCGACGCCGATCCGCGTCATGATCGTCTCCTGCATCACGACCTCGCGCTCGGTGCCGGGGAAGATTCGCCCGCCAACCGAGCTGTATTCGCCTTCGGTATTCTCGCGTACCACGACAAAGTCGATATCGCCCGGCTCGCGCCCCGCCAGGGGCGAGGGGACGCCGGGCATAAGCCGTACGGGGCGAAGGCTGACATATTGGTCAAATTCGCGGCGAAACTGGATCAGCGATCCCCACAGCGAGATATGATCTGGCACCGTCTCGGGCCAGCCAACCGCGCCGAAGAAGATCGCGTCGTGGTCGCCGATCTGTGCCTTCCAGTCGTCCGGCATCATCTGGCCGTGCTGAAGGAAATAGTCGCATGAGGCGAAGGCAAAATCGTCGAACTGTAGGTCGAACCCGAAGCGGGCGGCTGCAACCTTCAGCACCCGGATGCCTTCGGGAACGACTTCCTTGCCGATGCCGTCGCCCGGGATGCAGGCGATGCGGTAGATGCGTGACGGCGACATGGCCGGTTCCTTCTGAGTAGGACGATTAAAGCCCTGCCGGCCGCGGCGTGACGACGCAATCGATGGTCGCAAGATCGGCAAAGCGCGCGACGCAGCGCTGGCCAATCGTCACCTTGTGGACACCGGTCAGCGCGCCGGTGCTGACGATCTGGCCGCGTTTCAGCGGACGCCCTAGCGTGGCGGCTTGTCCGAGCGCGAAGGCAAAGGCAGGAAGCGGCCCGTGGGGACCGGCCCAGAGAGGGGCATGACCGGCCGGTTCGTCGTCGATGGTCACGTCTGCCGCCTTGCCCGCTAGTACGGCGAGATCGACGGAGGGTCCAAGGATCAGCCCGCTATTGTTGCCGAACAAGGTGATCGCCGCGAGCGGGCCGAGCGTCGGCAGCGTCGCCAGAACGCTGCTGGCCGCCTCCACTACCAGGTGCACGCCGTCGATCAACGCGCGAGCGTCCTCGATCGACCAATCGCGGCGGTCCGGGTCGGCGTCCTCACCGAGTATAAGGCCAATCTCTGCCTCGAACGCAGCATTACCGCCGTCGTACACCGGGACTTTGGAGACGAAACCGGCATCGACGATCGTTCGAGCGAAGATCGGGCCGATATATCGGTCGGTCTGCAACCGGTTCCGCCAGGGATCATTGATCAGGGCGACCTTCCAACCGCCGACCACGTCTGTCCATTGATCGATCGCCAGCGCCTGGATGGCATAGGCATCCGCCAGCGTCTCCGGCAGCTCGCCCGGATAGGCTGCAATGGCCGTCCCGTCGTGACGAGCTGTGACAAAGGTGTCGGCTATGCCTGATGTGGCGTAGTGCATGCGAAGGTGATCCCGTTCCTGCATCACGCGTCTACCTGCACGCTGTCGCTGGCGACCAATGCCGTCATGTTGACGATGCCACGCGTTGTCGTCGAGGAGACGAGCACATGCACCGGTTTCGACATGCCGAG
>Ga0308157_10005992_pt1 | contig 14830 bp, 13 predicted proteins | sample PhyBR1_FD_201035 | JGI IMG/M metagenome (GOLD analysis project Ga0308157, IMG submission 201035) | Phyllosphere microbial communities from UC Gill Tract Community Farm, Albany, California, United States - DLSLB.R1 | ecosystem: Host-associated > Plants > Phyllosphere > Unclassified | place: USA...
CGCTTAACCTTCCGGACACCGCCTTCCCCATGAAGGCCGGCCTGCCTCAGCGCGAACCGCAGATCCTGCAGCGCTGGGACAGCATTGGCCTGTACCAGAAGCTGCGCGAAATTGGCAAGGATCGTCCCAAGTTCGTCCTGCACGACGGCCCGCCCTATGCCAACGGCAAGATTCACATCGGTCATGCGCTGAACAAGATCCTCAAGGACATGATCGTCCGCTCCAAGACCCTGTCCGGCTTCGATGCGCCGTATGTACCGGGCTGGGACTGCCATGGCCTGCCGATCGAGCACAAGGTCGAGGTTACCCACGGCAAGCACCTGTCTGCCGACCGCACCCGCGAGCTGTGCCGCGAGTACGCCGCCGAGCAGATCGAAGGGCAGAAGACCGAGTTCATTCGCCTGGGTGTACTGGGTGACTGGGACAACCCGTACAAGACCATGAACTTCGCCAACGAGGCCGGTGAAATCCGCGCCCTGGCCGAGATGGTCAAGCAAGGCTTCGTGTTCAAGGGCCTCAAGCCTGTGAACTGGTGCTTCGATTGCGGTTCGGCCCTGGCTGAAGCGGAAGTCGAATACGCCGACAAGAAATCCCAGACCATCGACGTGGCCTTCCCGATTGCCGACGAGGCCAAGCTGGCTGCCGCCTTCGGGCTGGATGCGCTGGCCAAGCCAGCCGCCATCGTGATCTGGACCACCACTGCGTGGACCATCCCCGCCAACCAGGCGCTGAACATCCACCCGGAGTTCAAGTACGCCCTGGTCGATACCGGCGAGCGTCTGTTGGTGCTGGCCGAAGAGCTGGTCGAGTCGTGCCTCAAGCGCTACAACCTGGAAGGCTCGGTCATCGCCACTGCCCAGGGTTCGGCCCTTGAGCTGATCAACTTCCGCCACCCGTTCTACGACCGCCTGTCGCCTGTCTACCTGGCCGACTACGTCGAACTGGGCGCCGGTACCGGTGTGGTTCACTCCGCGCCTGCCTACGGTGAAGACGACTTCGTCACCTGCAAGCGCTACGGCATGGTCAATGACGACATCCTCACCCCGGTGCAGAGCAACGGCGTGTACGTCGAATCGCTGGAGTTCTTCGGCGGCCAGTTCATCTGGAAGGCCAACCCGGCCATCGTCGAGAAGCTGAGCGAAGCCGGTGCGCTGATGCACACCGAAACCATCAGCCACAGCTACATGCACTGCTGGCGCCATAAGACCCCACTGATCTACCGCGCCACCGCGCAGTGGTTCGTGGGTATGGACAAGCAGCCAGGCACTGGCGAGCCGCTGCGTGAGCGCGCCCTCAAGGCCATCGAAGAAACCAAGTTCGTACCGGCCTGGGGCCAGGCGCGCCTGCACTCGATGATCGCCAACCGCCCTGACTGGTGCATCTCGCGTCAGCGCAACTGGGGCGTGCCGATCCCGTTCTTCCTGCACAAGCAGACCGGCGAGCTGCACCCACGTACCGTCGAACTGATGGAGGCTGTGGCCAAGCGCGTCGAACAGGAAGGTATCGAGGCCTGGTTCAAGCTGGATGCCGTCGAACTGCTGGGTGAAGAAGCCGGCCAGTACGACAAGATCACCGATACCCTGGACGTGTGGTTCGACTCCGGCACCACCCACTGGCACGTGCTGCGCGGCTCGCACGATATCGGCCACGCCACCGGCCCGGTCGCCGACCTGTACCTGGAAGGCTCCGACCAGCACCGTGGCTGGTTCCACTCGTCGTTGCTCACCGGTTGCGCCATCGACAACCACGCGCCGTACCGCGAACTGCTGACCCACGGCTTCACCGTGGACGAGAACGGCCGCAAGATGTCCAAGTCGCTGGGTAACACCATCGAGCCGGAGAAGGTCAACAACACCCTGGGTGCCGACATCCTGCGCCTGTGGGTTTCGGCCACTGACTATTCCGGTGAAATGGCGGTTTCCGAGCAGATCCTGCAGCGTAGCGCCGACGCCTACCGCCGTATCCGCAATACCGCGCGCTTCCTGCTGTCCAACCTGTCCGGTTTCGACCCGGCCCGCGACCTGCTGGCCCCGCAAGACATGCTGGCACTGGACCGCTGGGCCGTGGACCGTACCCTGCTGCTGCAACGCGAGCTGGAAGAGCACTACAGCGAGTACCGTTTCTGGAATGTCTACTCCAAGGTGCACAACTTCTGCGTGCAGGAACTGGGCGGCTTCTACCTCGACATCATCAAGGACCGCCAGTACACCACCGGCGCCAACAGTGTCGCCCGCCGTTCCTGCCAGACCGCGCTGTACCACATCAGCGAAGCGCTGGTGCGCTGGATTGCGCCGATTCTGGCGTTCACCGCTGACGAAATCTGGCAGTACCTGCCGGGCGAGCGCAACGAGTCGGTGATGCTCAACGGCTGGTACCAGGGCCTGAGCGAGCTGCCGGAAGGCACCGAGCTGGACCGCGCTTATTGGGACCGCGTAATGGCGGTGAAGGCATCGGTCAACAAGGAGCTGGAAAACCAGCGTACCGCCAAGGTCATCGGCGGCAACCTGCAGGCCGAAGTCACTCTGTACGCCGACGAAGGCCTGAGCGCCGACCTGGGCAAGCTGGGCGACGAGCTGCGCTTCGTGCTGATCACCTCGGCCGCCAGCGTGGTGCCGTTCGTGCAGGCACCGGCGGACGCCGTGGCCACCGAAGTCGAAGGCCTCAAGCTGAAAGTGGTCAAGTCCGGCCATGCCAAGTGCGGCCGTTGCTGGCACTTCCGCGCCGACGTCGGCAGCCACCCGGAGCACCCGGAAATCTGCAGCCGTTGCGTCGACAACCTGACCGGCTCGGGCGAGGTGCGTCACTATGCCTAACCCGGCAGTGGGGCGCTTCGGGCGCCTTGCATGGCTTTGGCTGAGCTTGCTGGTGCTGGTCGTCGACCAGGCCACCAAGCTGTATTTCAACAACGCCCTGACCATGTACCAGCAGATTGTGGTCATCCCTGACTACTTCAGCTGGACCTTGGCCTACAACACCGGCGCCGCTTTCAGCTTCCTCGCTGATGGCGCTGGCTGGCAGCGCTGGCTGTTCGCCCTGATCGCAGTGGTGGTCAGTGCCGTGCTGGTGGTGTGGCTCAAGCGCCTGGGGCGCAACGAAACCTGGCTGGCCGTGGCGCTGGCGCTGGTGCTGGGTGGCGCCATTGGCAACCTGTACGACCGCGTCGTGCTGGGCCATGTGGTCGACTTCATCCTGGTGCACTGGCAAAACCGCCATTACTTCCCGGCCTTCAACGTGGCCGACAGCGCCATCACCGTTGGTGCGGTGATGCTGGCGCTGGATATGTTCAAGAGCAAGAAGTCCGAGGATCCGGTCCATGACTGACACCCGTATCGGCCAGAACACCGAAGTCACCCTGCACTTCGCGCTGCACCTGGAAAACGGCGACACCGTCGACAGCACGTTCGACAAAGCCCCGGCCACCTTCAAGGTTGGCGATGGCAACCTGTTGCCGGGCTTCGAAAACACGCTGTTCGGCTTCAAGGCCGGTGACAAGCGCACAGTGGTAGTGGCCCCGGAGAACGCCTTCGGCCAGCCCAACCCGCAAAACGTGCAAGTCATGCCGCGGTCCAACTTCGAGGGCATGGAGCTGTCCGACGGGCTGCTGATCATCTTCAACGATGCCGCCAACGCCGAGCTGCCGGGTGTGGTCAAAGCGTTCGATGACGACCAGGTGACCATCGACTTCAATCACCCACTGGCTGGCAAGACCCTGACCTTCGAGGTGGAGATCCTCGAGGTGAAGGCCCTGTAAGCCTGGAGCCGATCATGCAAATCAAACTCGCCAACCCTCGCGGCTTTTGCGCGGGGGTCGACCGGGCGATCGAGATCGTCAACCGCGCGCTGGAAGTCTTCGGCCCGCCGATCTATGTGCGCCACGAAGTGGTGCACAACAAGTTCGTGGTAGAAGACCTGCGCAACCGCGGTGCCATCTTCGTCGAAGAGCTGGACCAGGTGCCGGACGATGTCATCGTCATCTTCAGTGCCCACGGTGTTTCCCAGGCCGTGCGCCAGGAAGCGGCTGGCCGTGGCCTGAAAGTGTTCGATGCCACCTGCCCGCTGGTGACCAAGGTGCACATCGAGGTGGCCAAGTACAGCCGCGACGGCCGTGAGTGCATCCTCATCGGCCACGAAGGGCACCCGGAAGTCGAAGGCACCATGGGCCAGTACGACGCCAGCAACGGTGGTTCCATCTACCTCGTCGAAGACGAAGATGATGTAGCCAGGCTGCAGGTGCGCGACCCTGACCACCTGGCCTTCGTGACCCAGACCACCTTGTCGATGGACGACACCAGCCGCGTCATCGACGCCCTGCGTGCGCGCTTCCCGAACATCGGTGGCCCGCGCAAGGACGACATCTGCTACGCCACCCAGAACCGTCAGGACGCCGTCAAGCAACTGGCGGGCGAGTGCGACGTGGTGCTGGTAGTCGGCAGCCCGAACAGCTCCAACTCCAACCGCCTGCGTGAGCTGGCCGAACGCATGGGCACCCCGGCCTACCTGATCGATGGTGCCGAGGACCTGCAACAGGGCTGGTTCGAACAGGCGACGCGTATTGGCATCACTGCCGGTGCTTCGGCCCCCGAAGTGCTGGTACGTGGCGTGATCGAACAGCTCAAGGCCTGGGGCGCTACCGGTGCTGAAGAGCTGGACGGGCGTGAAGAGAACATCACCTTCTCGATGCCAAAAGAGCTGCGGGTTCGCTCGCTGATCTGACTGAAGCCTGTACTGGCCTCATCGCCGGCAAGGTCGGCTCAAGGCTATGTGCTTGCACAGCGAGTATTGTTTCGGTCCTCTGCAAGCAATCTGACTCTCCCGGTCGATGCCAGCACCACTTGATATCGGCTGCTGGCAGATGAGCGTTCACACACTTCCAGCGTTGCCCCCAACCAGCTGTTGTTCAGCGTCATTGGAACGCCCAGCGCACTGAACTTGAACTGCTCCCCGCGATTGCTCGTAATCTTGAGCGGCTTCGAAAGGCGCTGCTCGCGCAGCAGCTGCTGGTTATGCTCCAGCACCACCCGCCAACCATTCCCCCAATTACCGTCCAACGCCTGCACCAGCACCGGCTGGCTTTGCAGCATCGCGTGGCTGCGTGCGCTGCGCAGTGCCTGTGCCAAATCACGCGCAGCGGCTGCCCTGTGTAGGTCGTCGCTCATCCTGGCGTAGGCCGGCATACCGAGCTGTGTCAGCAAGACAGCTATGGCCAAGGCCGACAACATTTGTATCAGTGTTACGCCTCGTTGCTTCACCATGCATTCCTCCCTGGAAGTGCTTGGCTATAGCTTCACGTTCGCTGGCCAGGCGGTCTAGTCGGCCAGGTTCAGGGCTATTGCAGGAAAAGTCGCAGGAGGTGCAGGGATGGACGCGAGGCAACGGGGCATGACGCTCATGGAAGTGTTGTTGGCAGTCGTGGTTGTGGCCGTGGGCATGTTCGCAACGGCATCGATACAGTTGCACGCATTGCAGGCTGCGGACAGCGCGCGTCGCGATGGGCAGGCGGCAATGGCGGCGCACAGTGAGCTTGAACGGGGGCGTCGATGAGGCGCGCCCAAAGTGGTTTTGGTTTGCTTGAGTTGATGCTGGCGCTGAGTATCGGCTTGATATTACTGGCGGCGGTTAGTCAGGTCTTTACATCGGCTCACCAGGCCTGGCGCCTGCAAAGTACCGCGGTGCGCATGAATGATGAGGCGCGGCAGGCGTTGTTGCGCATGGCGCAGGACGTGCGCATGGCCGGAATGTTCGGCTGTATGCGCCTCAAACCTGGCGACTTCCTGGACTTGGCTGCGCAACCTGCCTTTGCCCGGCCACTGCAGGCCGATACGTCAAGCTTGAGCCTGGTTGTCGCCGAGCTGCCAGGGTATGCGGGCGACCCGGAGTGGACCCTGGTAACGAACTGTACCAACGAAGTGAGGGTTCATAAGCATCGAGTACAAGGCAATGAGAAACTGATGGCTGTGCCCGTCAGTCGCCACCACTATGTGCACAGTGGCACCACGCTTTTCTTCAAGCGGGGCGACATTAATCAGCCACTGGTCGATCATGTACGTGAGCTGCGAGTGGGGTATGTACCTGGGGAGCGGGTCGATCTTCAACTCACATTGTATGAACCCAGCTTGCAGCTTGAGCAGCATCACTCGCTGAGCGTGGCACTCCGCAACCCGGTACCCGCTACATGAGCCGCCAGCGTGGTGTGGTTCTTCTGTTGGCCCTGGTCCTGAGCATGCTGCTGGGGCTGCTTGCAGCATCTGCCCTGCGCGACGCCTTGGCGGACACGCGAATGACGGGATACCTGAGCGATAGTCTGCAAGCGTTCGAAGAGGCCGAGGGTGCGTTGCAGGCAGGGAAACACGAACTTGAGCGGGCACCTCCTGACCCTTGTGGCGCGTGCCTGCCACCAGCCCGACCGCACGATCTGGCAGGGCAGTGGCAGGGCACCCTCAACGGTTACTTCCATATACAGAACCTGGGCACGAGCACTCGCGCTGCGCACATGCCAGACGAGCAGCTGGTTACCCTGTACCGCATAACTGGTGTCAGCAAGCAAACCCAGTCCCGGCATGTGCTGGAGGCCGTCTACGCCGTGGCTGGCGACACAACCCGGCGCATCACCTGGCGGCAAAGACTGAGAGGAGACTGACATGCAGCAAGGCTTGAGCCTGATCGAGTTGTTGATTGTGCTGGCCGTGACCGGCATTCTGGCAGCCATTGCCTACCCCAGTTACAGCGACCAGCTTCGGCGAGCCGCACGCAGCGAAGTGGTTGGCCTGCTGCATGATGCCGCCCTGCGCCTGGAGCGCCACCGCGTACGCACCGGCCAATATGCCGAGGGCGACCCGGCCTTGCCCGACGGTACCCGCTATTACAGCTTGCAGGCCCTGCGCGATAGCGACTCCTTCACGCTGCGCGCCCGGCGGCTGCCCCATGGGCTGATGGCGCAGGATGGTTGTGGCGACTTCCAGCTCGACCAGGCCGGTGTGCAGCGCAACCCCGGGGCCGTTGACGGCAGCGAGCACTGCTGGGGAAGCTGAAGGGTGAATGATGCCCGGTGCATCGCGGTTTTACTTCAGGTGTTGGATCGACAGATGAGCAAGCAAGTAGTGGTGGTCGGCGGCGGGGTGATCGGCCTGCTGACGGCGTTCAACCTGGCGGCCAAGGTCGGGCAGGTGGTGGTGTGTGATCAGGGCGAAGTCGGCCGTGAGTCGTCGTGGGCCGGCGGCGGTATTGTTTCGCCGCTGTACCCGTGGCGCTACAGCCCGGCAGTCACCGCCCTGGCGCACTGGTCGCAGGACTTTTATCCACAGCTGGGCGAGCGCTTGTTCGCCAGCACCGGCGTCGACCCCGAAGTGCACACCACGGGCTTGTACTGGCTCGACCTGGATGACGAAGCCGAAGCGCTGGCTTGGGCCGAACGTGAGCAGCGGCCGCTCAGTGCCGTGGATATCTCGGCGGCCTACGACGCGGTGCCGGTGCTGGGCCCGGGTTTCAAGCGCGCCATCTACATGGCCGGTGTAGCCAACGTGCGCAACCCGCGCCTGGTGAAATCGCTGAAGGCGGCGCTGCTGGCGTTGCCCAACGTAACCCTGCGAGAGAACTGCCAGATCACCGGCTTTGTTCAGCAGGGCGGGCGCGTCACCGGTGTGCAGACCGCCGAAGGCGTGCTGGCGGCAGATGAGGTGGTGCTCAGTGCCGGGGCGTGGAGTGGCGACCTGCTGCGCACCCTTGGCCTTGAACTGCCGGTAGAGCCGGTGAAGGGCCAGATGATCCTGTTCAAGTGCGCTGAAGACTTTTTGCCGAGCATGGTGCTGGCCAAGGGGCGCTATGCGATCCCGCGGCGGGATGGGCACATTCTGGTGGGCAGCACGCTGGAGCATGCCGGGTACGACAAGACCCCGACCGAAGATGCGCTGGAAAGCCTTAAGGCATCGGCGGTGGAGTTGCTGCCAGGGCTCGAAGGGGCCACGGTGGTGGGGCACTGGGCCGGGTTGCGGCCGGGCTCGCCCGAGGGTATTCCCTACATCGGGCCGGTGCCAGGGTACGAGGGGTTGTGGCTGAACTGCGGTCACTACCGCAACGGGCTGGTGCTGGCGCCGGCTTCCTGCCAGCTGTTTACCGACTTGTTGACCGAGGCCAAGCCAATCATCGACCCGGTGCCGTATGCACCAGAAGGGCGTCTGGGTTGAGATCGCCGGGGCTACAGAGAGTACACGATGCTTTGTAGTCGCGGCCCTATCGCGAGGCAAGGCCGCTCCTGCAGCGGTGTTGTGTTCACCCTTGTCGGCCAGGCCCCTGTTGCAGGTGCGCCTGGCTGCAATACCACTCTTTGCCCTGCTGCAGCGCCCGGTCGTTGGGCAGGTGCACGCCGCAATGGGCGCAGCGCACCATCTGCAGGGGCGCATCCAGCTTCGCCTCGGGGTGCGACTGTTGGCTGACTTTGAACTTGCGCCACAGCCAGAACGCGGCGGCGATCAGGGCGATCCAGAAAAGTAGGCGAACCATGGTGTCCAGCTTGTCGATTGAAGAAGCTGACAGTCTAGGGCGCGGCCAATAAAAAAGGGAGGCCCAAGGCCTCCCTTTCATTTACCGCTGTGTGTCAGTCGAACAGACCAAAGGTCATGTAGCTGAACCAGGAACGGTCTTTTTCGGCTGCTTTCGGGCCTTCCGGCACGATCGGATCGCCGTTTTCGTCTTTTGGTAGCAGCTCTTGCGGCATCTCGTCACGCGCGTCCTGGAACTGCTTGACCACGTCCTGGTTGGCGCGGGTTTCACCCGGCGGCAGCGGCGTATCGGTTTCGATCAGGCCCAGGGTGGCCTTGGACAGCCAGCCGCGCCCGTCAGACTCGGTCTGCTTGGGCTGGAACTCGCCATCGGCCAGGCTCGGGTGGTCCGGGTAGTTGAGCTTGAGGGTTTCCAGGCTGCTGGCGGCCAGTTCGTCCAGGTGCATCTTCTGGTACGACTCGACCATCACCGCCAGGCCGTCGCCGACCGATGGGGTTTCCTGGAAGTTCTCTACCACGTAGCGGCCACGGTTGGCGGCGGCCACATAGGCCTGGCGGCTCAGGTAGTAGTCGGCCACATGAATTTCATACGAGGCCAGCAGGTTGCGCAGGTAGATCATGCGCTGCTTGGCGTCGGGCGAGTAGCGGCTGTTGGGGAAGCGGCTGGTCAGCTGGGCGAACTCGTTGTACGAGTCGCGGGCTGCACCCGGGTCACGCTTTGTCATGTCCAGCGGCAGGAAGCGCGCCAGCAGGCCGCGGTCCTGGTCGAACGAGGTGAGGCCTTTGAGGTAGTAGGCGTAGTCGACGTTCGGGTGCTGCGGGTGCAGGCGGATGAAGCGCTCGGCAGCCGACTTGGCAGCCTCGGGCTCGGAGTTCTTGTAGTTGGCGTAGATCAGCTCGAGCTGCGCCTGGTCGGCATAGCGGCCGAACGGGTAGCGCGATTCCAGGGCCTTGAGCTTGTTCACGGCGCTGGTGTAGCTGGAGTTGTCCAGGTCAGCTTGCGCCTGCTGGTACAGCTCGGCTTCGCTGAGGTTCTCGTCAATGACCTCTTTATTAGAGGAACAGGCCGCGGTAAGCCCGAGGATGGCGATCAGCAGCAGGTGTTTCACTTGCATGGCGGCTTGCGTCCCTTTGACGGCCGCTGTCTTGGGCGGTGCCGTCCTGTTATGATGAGCGCCCCGGCCAACCCCGGGACAAAAGAAGCCGTATTTAACCACAAGCTCGCAGCCGAAACCAAAGGCTGTGCGCCCGCCGAATCGAGCATGTCCGAGATCATTCAACTTAGCGCAGAGGTACCGTCCGAACTGGGCGGCCAACGCCTCGACCAGGTCGCCGCCCAATTGTTCGCTGAGTACTCGCGTTCGCGGCTTACTTCGTGGATCAAAGAGGGCCGCCTGACGGTCGATGGCGCCGTTGTGCGCCCTCGAGACACCGTCTATGGTGGCTCGCTGCTAGCACTGCAGGCCGAACAAGAGGCCCAGGGCGAGTGGATCGCAGAAGATATCGAACTGGATATCGTCTACGAAGACGACCATATCATGGTAATCAACAAGCCTGCCGGGCTGGTTGTGCACCCGGCCGCCGGTCATGCCAGTGGTACGCTGCTCAACGCGCTGCTGCACCACGTGCCAGACATCGTCAACGTACCGCGCGCCGGTATCGTTCACCGGCTGGATAAAGACACCACCGGCCTGATGGTGGTGGCCAAGACCTTGCAGGCGCAGACCAAGCTGGTCGAGCAGATGCAGGCGCGCAAGGTCAGCCGCATTTATGAATGCATCGTGATCGGCGTGGTAACTTCCGGTGGCAAGATCGATGCCCCGATCGGCCGCCACGGCGGCATGCGCCAGCGCATGGCAGTCACCGACGGCGGCAAGCCGGCGGTCAGCCACTACCGGGTGCTCAAGCGCTTCCGCTCACACACCCACGTGCGGGTAAAGCTGGAAACCGGCCGTACCCACCAGATTCGTGTGCACATGGCCCACGTTGGCTTCCCGCTGGTCGGCGACCAGACGTACGGTGGACGCTTCCGCATTCCACCGGCTGCCAGCCCGACCATGGTCGAGGCGGTGAAAACCTTCCCGCGCCAGGCGTTGCATGCGCGCTTCCTGGCGTTGGCTCACCCGATCACCGGTGAAATCATGAAGTGGGAATCGCCACTGCCCGATGACTTCCTCTGGTTGCTGTCGCTACTGAGCGAAGACCGCGAGAGCTTTATCGGATGAGTGGCCTGACGCAGTCGCTGCTGTTTCCCGACTGGCCTGCCCCGGCCTCGGTGCGCGCCTGTGTCACCACCCGTCAGGGCGGCGTCAGCCTGCCGCCCTACGAAACCTTCAACCTTGGCGACCACGTAGGGGATGACCCTGCTGCCGTTGCCGAGAACCGCCGTCGCCTCAGCGACACGTTCGCCATCCGGCCGGCCTGGCTCAAGCAGGTGCATGGGCTGGTGGTGGCGGATGCCGACCCGGCCGTGGTGGCCGAGGCGGACGCCAGCTGGACCGACCAGCCTGGCATTGCCTGCACCGTGATGACCGCCGATTGCCTGCCTGCGCTGTTTTGCGACCGGGCCGGTACTCGCGTGGCGGCGGCACATGCGGGCTGGCGCGGGTTGGCTGGCGGCGTGCTGGAAGCCACCTTGGACCGCCTGGCACTGCCGCCTGACGAAGTGCTGGTGTGGTTGGGGCCGGCCATTGGCCCACAGGCTTTCGAAGTAGGGCTGGAAGTGCGTGATGCCTTTACCGCCGTGCACCCGCAAGCCGCTCGGGCATTCGTCGACGGCGAACGGCCAGGCAAGCTGATGGCGGATATCTACGAGCTGGCGCGTATTCGCCTGGCTGCCTGTGGGGTGACTGCTGTTTATGGCGGTGGCTTGTGCACGGTCAGTGATGCGCGGTTCTTCTCCTACCGCCGTACCCCGCAGGGTGGGCGCTTCGCATCACTGGTGTGGCTGCAACCCCGCTAGCCTGTACTGGCCTCTTCGCGGGCTCGCCCGCGAATGGCCTCTGTTAATCCAACAGGTTGACTTCGGTCAACCCCGCTACGCTTGAATCTTCCAGAATCAGCCTTATCTATAAGGTCATCTCAGGCAGGTTTCTTCATAAACAGGCGCTGTCCATCGCTCCGACCTGCCCTTTAAAGGAAGGTACACCATGCGAATAGACCGTTTGACCAGCAAGCTGCAATTAGCAATATCCGATGCTCAATCCCTGGCCGTTGGCATGGACCACCCAGCCATCGAGCCCGTGCACCTGATGCAGGCACTGCTTGAACAGCAGGGCGGTTCGATCAAGCCGCTGCTGATGCAGGTTGGCTTCGACATCAACAGCCTGCGCCAGGCACTGGTGAAAGAGCTCGACCAGCTACCGAAAATCCAGAACCCCACCGGCGACGTGAACATGTCGCAGGACCTGGCACGCCTGCTTAACCAGGCCGACCGCCTCGCCCAGCAGAAGGGCGACCAGTTCATTTCCAGCGAACTGGTGTTGCTGGCTGCCATGGACGAGAACAGCAAGCTCGGCAAGCTGCTGCTGAGCCAGGGCGTGAGCAAGAAAGCCCTGGAAAACGCCATCAACAACCTGCGTGGCGGCGCGGCAGTGAATGATGCCAACGCCGAAGAGTCGCGCCAGGCGCTGGACAAGTACACCGTCGACCTCACCAAGCGTGCCGAAGAAGGCAAGCTGGACCCGGTGATTGGCCGTGACGACGAGATCCGCCGTACCGTGCAGGTGCTGCAACGCCGTACCAAGAACAACCCGGTGCTGATCGGTGAACCTGGCGTGGGTAAAACCGCCATCGCCGAAGGCCTGGCCCAGCGCATCATCAATGGTGAAGTGCCTGATGGCCTCAAGGGCAAGCGCCTGCTGGCGCTGGACATGGGCGCGCTGATTGCCGGTGCCAAGTACCGCGGCGAGTTCGAAGAGCGCCTCAAATCGCTGCTGAACGAGCTGTCCAAGCAGGAAGGCCAGATCATCCTGTTCATTGATGAACTGCACACCATGGTCGGCGCCGGTAAAGGCGAAGGCGCCATGGACGCAGGCAATATGCTCAAGCCAGCCTTGGCGCGCGGCGAGCTGCACTGCGTCGGCGCCACCACGCTGAACGAGTACCGCCAGTACATCGAGAAGGACGCCGCCCTGGAGCGCCGCTTCCAGAAGGTGCTGGTAGAGGAGCCGAGCGAGGAAGACACCATCGCGATTCTGCGTGGCCTTAAAGAGCGATATGAAGTGCACCACAAGGTGGCCATCACCGACGGTGCCATTATCGCAGCCGCCAAGCTCAGCCACCGCTACATCACTGACCGCCAGCTGCCGGACAAGGCGATTGACCTGATTGACGAAGCGGCCAGCCGCATCCGCATGGAGATCGACTCCAAGCCGGAAGTGCTCGACCGCCTTGATCGCCGCCTGATCCAGTTGAAGGTGGAATCGCAGGCGCTGAAGAAGGAAGAAGACGAAGCGGCGAAAAAACGCCTCGAGAAGCTGACCGAAGAAATCGAGCGGTTGGAGCGTGAATATTCCGACCTGGAAGAAATCTGGGCATCGGAAAAGGCCGAAGTGCAGGGCTCTGCGCAGATCCAGCAAAAGATCGAACAGGCCCGCCAGGAACTGGAAGCCGCCCGTCGCAAAGGCGACCTGAGCCGCATGGCCGAGTTGCAGTACGGGGTAATCCCCGACCTGGAGCGCAGCCTGCAGATGGTCGATCAGCACGGCAAGACCGAAAACCAGTTGCTGCGCAACAAGGTGACTGAGGAAGAAATTGCCGAGGTGGTGTCGAAGTGGACCGGCATCCCGGTGTCCAAGATGCTGGAAGGCGAGCGCGAGAAGCTGCTGAAGATGGAAGCGCTGCTGCACCAGCGCGTGATCGGCCAGAACGAGGCGGTAACCGCCGTGGCCAACGCCGTGCGCCGCTCGCGTGCCGGGCTTTCCGACCCGAGCCGGCCAAGCGGTTCGTTCCTGTTCCTCGGCCCCACCGGTGTGGGCAAGACCGAGCTGTGCAAGGCGCTGGCCGAGTTCCTGTTCGACACCGAAGAGGCGATGGTGCGCATCGACATGTCCGAGTTCATGGAGAAACACTCCGTGGCTCGCCTGATCGGTGCACCACCAGGGTATGTAGGTTATGAAGAGGGCGGTTACCTGACCGAGGCCGTACGGCGCAAGCCATACTCGGTGGTGCTGCTGGATGAGGTGGAGAAAGCCCACCCGGATGTGTTCAACGTGCTGCTGCAGGTGCTGGAAGACGGCCGCCTGACCGACAGCCACGGGCGCACCGTGGACTTCCGCAACACGGTGATCGTGATGACCTCCAACCTGGGCTCGGCGCAGATCCAGGAACTGGTAGGCGACCGCGAGGCACAGCGTGCGGCGGTGATGGATGCAGTGGGCGCGCATTTCCGTCCGGAGTTCATCAACCGTATCGACGAAGTGGTGGTGTTCGAGCCACTGGGCCGCGAGCAGATCGCCGGCATTACCGAGATCCAGCTGGGCCGCCTGCGCAGCCGTCTGCTGGAGCGCGAACTGTCGCTGAGCCTGAGCCCGGAAGCGTTAGACAAGCTGATTGCCGTGGGTTACGACCCGGTGTACGGCGCACGGCCGCTGAAGCGGGCTATCCAGCGCTGGATCGAAAACCCGCTGGCGCAGCTGATCTTGGCTGGCCAGTTTGTGCCGGGTACGTCGATTACCGCCACAGTGGAAGGCGACGAAATCGTCTTTGGGTAATGTGTTTCACCATGAGCCCCGCTTTTGCGGGGCTTTTTTTTTGCTTTCTCACAGGCGCTATCGGGCCCCTGTGGCGGCGGGTTTACCCGCGAGGAGGCCGGCACAGCCCAGTAAAACCAGGGCTTTCGGGGAATTCAGGATAACTTGCTGAAATTTTTGAAATTTTTGCTTGCATCAAAATTCGAGTGACCCTAATATACGCCGCGTTGTCAGGCACTAAGCGAATCACCAGCAACATCGGTGACCGCAAAACAACTTACAAATCAGTAAGTTGAATGAAAAAAAGTGGTTGACAAGCAAAACGAAGAATGTAGAATAGCCGGCCTCAGCAGCGACAAAGCGAAAGCTAAGAAGCTAAAGAGTCCGAAGCGAACACAGCCTTCGGAGTAGCAAATCGGTAAGTTGTACCGAAGTTCAGTTCCGCGATAGCTCAGTCGGTAGAGCAAATGACTGTTAATCATTGGGTCCCTGGTTCGAGTCCAGGTCGCGGAGCCATCTCGGGGTGTAGCGCAGTCCGGTAGCGCGCCTGCTTTGGGAGCAGGATGTCAGGAGTTCGAATCCCCTCACCCCGACCATTTTCCGGGTCGTTAGCTCAGTTGGTAGAGCAGTTGGCTTTTAACC
>Ga0308157_10005993_pt1 | contig 14827 bp, 22 predicted proteins | sample PhyBR1_FD_201035 | JGI IMG/M metagenome (GOLD analysis project Ga0308157, IMG submission 201035) | Phyllosphere microbial communities from UC Gill Tract Community Farm, Albany, California, United States - DLSLB.R1 | ecosystem: Host-associated > Plants > Phyllosphere > Unclassified | place: USA...
GTCATTGCCATTGCAGGATTATGTAGAGATCGCGGTTTATGGGGATAAGAAGGAAGGGAAAGTCTCCAAAAAGATGGAAGATAATCCGATCTATTCGAAGAAGGTGAAGATTGAAAAGATCAATAATAAGTTGAAATTGATCTTGGATCAAAAGCCGATTGAAGTTGGGGTTGATCCGAATAATGTCCTCATCGATAGGAATTCTAGTGATAATCGGATGATGGTGAAAAATTAAATTATGTACCTTTGGCATTCATAGTTTAGAACCATGCATATACAGGATTTAATTATTAAGGATAAAGAGGCGATTGATATTCAGGATGTTTTCTTGAGTGATAGCAATCGGGAGAGTATTAATCAATTGATTAAGGAAAATCTTTATGTGGAGGAATTAAGTCGTTATGGATTACCGGTAAGCAATAAAATTTTGTTATATGGTAGTTCGGGATGTGGCAAAACGACCAGTGCCAAAGGTATTGCAAAAGCTTTGGGGAAGCCCTTGATTATCTTGAATTTAAGTAATGTGATCAATGCCAGGATTGGGGAAACTTCGCAGCATTTAAAGCAGGTTTTTGATCGAGCTGGAAGGGATAAAGCTGTTTTGTTCTTGGATGAGTTTGATCAGATCGGTAAGGCGAGGGGTGAGGATGAGAATGATGTGGGGGAGATGCGTAGGTTGGTGAATACCTTGATTCAATTGATCGATTATTTTCCGGAGGATTGTGTGTTGATTGCGGCAAGTAATCATGTGGATATTATTGATTCTGCTTTGATCAGGAGATTTCAGTTGAGGTTGTCGTATGAAATGCCAATTCGTGAGGCCTTGGATGATTATTATGATAAGTTATTGGGGAGGTTTCCTGCTGAATTGCATCCTGAAGAAAGGTTGTATGGGATTTCCTATGCGGAAGCTAAAGATTTTGCTTTGAAGGAAGTGAAGAAAAAATTGATCGCGCAATTGGAAGGGAAGGGGTAAAGTTTTTAAAACGTCATTGCGAGGAACTAAAAACGTCATTGCGAGGAACGAAGCAATCTTTACACTAATCGAAAGATTGCTTCGTTCCTCGCAATGACGTATATTTATTATTGACGTACTACTGGTTTTCCAACCGTTTTTCCAACCGGTTTACCTACCTATACATTTCCTCTCTTTGTGCTTTTACAGCTTCCGAGTTAATATACTCATCATAAGTCATCAACTTATCAATAATTCCATTCGGTGTCAATTCAATAATCCTGTTTGCTACAGTCTGCGTCAACTCATGATCTCGAGAAGTAAATAACATCGAACCTCTAAAATCATTCATACCATTATTCAATGCCGTAATAGACTCCAGATCCAAGTGGTTGGTCGGTTCATCAAAGATCAAGAAGTTTGCACCCTGCAACATCATTCTGGAGAACATACAACGCATTTTCTCACCACCAGACAACACCGAACATTTCTTCAATACCTCTTCGCCAGAGAACAACATTTTCCCTAAGAAACCACGGATAAATTGTTCATCCGCATCAGGTTTGGTTGTATAATCCCTTAACCAATCTACCAGATTTTCATCCCGACCTTCAAAGAAAGCAGCATTCTCAATCGGCATATCGGCCGGCGTAATGGTAATACCCCACTTGAACTCCCCAACAAAATCCTTATCTCTTCCTGTCAGGATATCATAAAAGGCAGAAGTAACCAAGTTATTCTCAGCAAGAACAGCAATCTTATCACCTTTATTGATCATAAAACTGATGTTTTTGAAGTAAACTTCACCATTCACTGTTTTACCAAGATTTTCAACGTTCAGGATCTGATCTCCTGGTTCACGGTCCATCAGGTTGAACATGATTGCTGGATACTTCCTGTTGGAAGGTTTGATCTCATCCAAATTGATTTTATCCAATGCCTTTTTACGGGAAGTAGCCTGTTTGGATTTGGAAGCATTGGCCGAGAAACGACGGATAAATTCCTGAAGTTCCTTCACCTTATCTTCCATTTTCTTATTCTGATCAGCGCGTTGTTTAAGTGCTAATTGAGAAGACTCGTACCAGAAGGTATAGTTACCTGTGTAGATGGACATTTTTCCGAAGTCAATATCCACAATATGCGTACATACAGCATCTAAGAAGTGACGGTCGTGGGAAACAACCAAGACAATCGCTTCATAGCTTGCCAAGAAATCCTCCAACCAAGCAATGGTGTTGATGTCCAAGTCGTTGGTAGGCTCATCCAGGATCAGAATATCCGGTTTTCCGAATAAAGCTTGGGCCAATAATACCCTTACTTTTTCATTACCATCCAATTCCTTTACCAATTTATAGTGTTGCTCTTCTTTGATTCCCAAATTGCTCAATAGGGTAGCGGCATTGCTTTCCGCATTCCAACCATCCATCTCAGCAAATAAGCTTTCCAATTCTCCAGCACGTTCTCCATCTGCATCCGAAAAATCTTCCTTCATATAGATGGCATCTTTCTCCTGCATGATTTTGTATAGATCCTGGTTACCCATCAATACGGTTTGAATGACGGTGAATTCATCAAAAGCATAGTGGTTCTGGTTTAATACAGACATACGCTCACCTGGGGTGAAGGCAACTGAACCGGAGGTAGGGTCTACCTCACCAGAAATGATCTTTAGGAACGTGGATTTTCCAGCACCATTAGCGCCGATAATACCATAACAATTTCCTGGGGTGAATTTTAAGTTGACATCTTCGAATAGAATACGTTTTCCATAACGAAGGGATAGATTCGATACATTAATCATTAAAAATATTTATTTTTATCTTTTTAGTATTTAAATCATTGATAATCAAAATATTGATATGCTATAATTTTTAGTCTTTTTGAATTTGATGCTAAAAAAGGCAGATTTATTTGTTTACTTTGTATAAAAGTTATTTACAAATAATTTACACCAACATTTACAATTTCAATGGCATCTATTTCAGCAACTATTCTAAAGCATCATAAAAAACAGAACGGATCATGGAATGTGAAAATTCGTATTTCACAGAAAGGCAAATCTGTTTATATAGATTCATCAATAATTGCCACTAAAGATGATTTGGACACAAAGTTACGATTAAAAAAGTTATTTATCGATAAGTACCTGAGTGTAGAACTAAACAGGCTAAGGGAAATGTTAAATTTTTTGGGAGTTCGACTGGATATTATGACTGCTGAGCAAATCAAGTCTTATTTGACTCATAAGGAAGAAGAAATGGACTTTTTCAAATTTTGCGAAGAATACTTTGAAAGAAATAAGGAGAGGGTAAATACAATTATAAAACGAAAATATTCAGTTGAACGATTAAAGGAGTTTGTGAAATCCACCTCGTTGTCACCATTGGATATTAAATCTAAGTTCCTAAATGAATTTCAGGAGTTCTTAAAAACACCTATTAGAAAAGATACGGTAGATAGAGGGGGTAGATCAAACAGGACAATAATAAATATCATCACCGATATCCAAGTTTTGTTCAATCTAATGCGAGATAAATACAATGATGAAGATTCAGGAGAAATAAGAATCCCCAATAATCCATTTAGAAAGCTGGTTAAGGTTATTCCTAAAAAATCTCTCAACAGAAATAAAACAGTTTCAGAATTAATTAGAATTCGAGATGCCGAGTTAATTGTTGAATCTGATATCATTGCCAGAGATCTATTCATGCTATCCTTTTATTTATGCGGAATAAATTCTGTTGATCTGCTCAACAGCCTCAGAGATGATGAAGCGAAAAGGTTGAATTATAATAGGTCTAAGACTGAGGGGAGAAGAAGTGATGCGGCATATATATCTATTAATATTCCTAATGAGGCCAGGAATTTGGTTGTGAAATATGCCGGGTATTTACAGAGAAGATATAAGAATGCAAAAACATTAAACAATAGATTAAGTGATTCATTAAAAAGGATAGGAGAGGAGTTAAAAATTGATAATCTTACTTTTTATTCAGCTCGACACAGTTTCGCTTCCCTTGCGCGTAATGAATGTAGATTTAGTAAAGATGATGTGGCTGCTGCACTTAACCACTCATCAAATACAATTACTGACGTCTATATAGCTAAGGACTGGTCTATAATTGATGATGTACAAGAGGCCGTTCTAACCTTATTAAGAAATTAGGTTACTTAGTAACTCTTTCTCTAGTGATCAATTCGGGATTTGAAATCTTTCTTGAAGAAAGTTTTTCACCTGTCAGTAACCAATTGAGGTCCATGTTGTATTTTTTCAGCATGTATATCATTAACTCATGACTAGGTAATCTGTTGCCTGTTTCAATTCTTGAAACATTTTGCTTTTGCATTACCTCAATATCTGATTGTTTGATGTTATGCGTTAATCGGAATTCTTTAAATCGACGTCCCACCTGCACTTCTAATGAATTTGGATCTTTTTCTTCTTTCATGTTATTTTTAAACTGGAAATGTGTGTTATATAAAACGGACAATTACCTAACCACAAATATGGTGATATTCGAAAAGTCTGGTATTCCATATCTTGATAGTATCGGCGAAATATTAAGTTATTTGTAATTGGTGAATCGATTAGGGCAAAATAAAGAAACTCAGTATAATCTTTAACACGATGCTGATCTGTGTCTTGATAGTTTATATTTAGCTTCATAATAAAGTTTTTTGTAATGCGACCTTTATCCCTAGATTTATCTATTTGGTGACCATTTAACTCAAATAAATCTAACCTAGATTTTTTAGGTTTAGGCTTTATAAATATGCCGCCTGTAATCTCTAAACCTTTTGATTTAAATTCTGCCGTGACTCTTTTTTTTACCTTATCAAATATAATCAACTCACGATCTGTATAAATCCACTCAACCGCCATAGTTACCTTAGTTCCCTTTTCACAACATTAAATATCTGCATACAGTCATCTAAATTGACGTCAAAGTCTGGATATCTATTTTTATCTGGATTAAGTGATCTCAGAGTGAGTGTACCGGTCTCCAAACATTGTTTAGCTATTTGCTTCGCAACGATCCCTTCAAATCTATGAACAATGATCCAGTTTGGCCATTCATGAGTGTGGAATTTGCTGGTCCACAGTTCTCTTTTTACTTCGCGACATGTGACAATGGTCCCGTGGGGTAATGCATCTTTTATACTGCCATTGTCCATACTATCACCGGAAATTTCAAATGCTTTATAATTTCCTTTTACAAATTTATCTACTGTTATATAATGCTTCGGTAATTCTTCTAGGTATTCCTGATCCATGTAACCTGTTAAGTAACCGGCTTGCGCGTGTACTGGCACTAGTTCTACCCCCATTCTATATCTACCAGGTGAAATTTCTACAAACTTATTTAGCCCTTCATCATCATAAATGGACAAATCTCCCAGATCACGAGCGTTTTGATGAATAGGCCTTACCACCGCATGTCTTTTTAAGCCAAAAACTTCATCTTCTGTAGTGTTGAATTTTGACAATATGTTATTTACGGTCTCTCTCTCAAGGGAAGTTGATTTAAAATACTGATACACTGTTTGCCGAGAAACGCCTAAGATTTCTGCCGCCTTTGAGGCGCCTATGTTTTTGAACTTAAGAAAATTCTTAAATTTTTCTCCTTGATAATCAATCATTTGCAAAATAATTTCACAAAGTAAGTAAAATACTTATTGACACTGTAAGTATTATGTTTACATTTGTACCATACGAACAAACAAAGGTAATACTAATAGTTAAATCAATCAATCACAAAATAGTACCATATGAACAAACAAAAGATTTACGGTGGAATGATTGACAAAGGAGCTGAGATATGGGAGGATATGGAAACAAAAATTCTATGGTGCTCTCATAATAAAAGACAATATCAGTGGCCATTTTTCCCAAAGAAAGTGATTGATATGGTTAAACAGGATATGTTGAATAATCCAGAAAAAGTATCATATCTAAATCAATGGACAAACCTTAGGACAGAGGATCGAATTTACAGGTATATGCTTTGCAATTTCGGAGGGTTAGATGATAAACCAGATTTTGATAAGTATGGTAATGTCAATAGGTCCGAATATTACGATTGTGGATTAAGAGGCAAATGTCAATTCGAAGGAAAGTTCTGTAGTTCTATAAAAGTAACCAACGGTTTTCTTAGCAAATCAGAAATAGAAGTCTTAAAGCTTATAAGGTTGCCTGACAAGCTGATAGCTGATACATTAAATCGATCTCCTGAAACTATTTCCACTCATCTACAAAATATTCGTGAAAAAACAGGGGAGTCTGATAAAGTCAATTTAGCTCTTTTCGCTTTAAGCGTTGGAATAACATTAATTAAGCCTAATAAAAACTATAAAAATGGAAATCATAAAAATCGATAAACAACCTACGGTCGCGGACCACATTGCAGGGATGGATCCAAATGGCGAATCTGTTAAAAGATTTCATCTCCAGCATATTAAAGCAGTTAGGGAAGCTGCTGGTCGTAAAATGAAATTCGATAAACCAAATTTTAAGTACGAAACAGTTGTAAATGCTATTGAGGAAGGTGGGTATATCGAGGTAATAGTTTCAGAAAAGAAATGGAAGCCAAATAAAAGTGGGAGGAATAATGAGATCAGTATTTGATTACGAATTGCGTAATATGTTAACATCAGCCGCTGAATTAGGAGCAACCAAAGCATTATCTGAAACTGGCGCCATTAAACCATATATAAATAAATCTGAGGCCTATCGGACTTATGGAAGAGCTAAGGTAGATAACTGGATTAAAGAAGGTCTTATTACTCCACGTGGTGAGATTGGTAAGTCCTGGCAAATTGATCGTGTGGAGATTCAGGCATTAGCTGCGTCAAAAACAGTTGCTGAGTATATCAATAACCAATATTTCAAGAATAAAGGTGTAAAAATAAATACAAAATAGACGATATGCTTACACAAGAAAAACTAACATGTCTTGGCTTTGAAAAGTACGAATGGCAAGATGAAGATGGAGATCAGATCGTAGACTATAAGCTTACCAAAGGTAATGTGGTGATTGAAATAACGAATCTTCAAACAGTTGAAATTACTACTCAGGGAAACTACATCAACCTTCCAAAAATCAATGATGACAATAAACTGGAGCAATTAATAAATCTATTATCATAATTATAAAACAATGAATATCCTAATCAAAACGCTTACGATGGTCAACTTTAAAGGAGTTAAGAACTTCACTGTGGACTTCAAATTCATCACTAACATTTATGGCGCTAATGCCTCGGGTAAGACAACTATTTTCGATGCCTTTACATGGTTGCTTTTTGGAAAAGATTCCTCCGACCGAAAGGATTTTAATGTGAAACCTTTGGACATTAAAGGTGATACCAAAGATAGAACAGAAAATGAGGTTTCTGCTATTCTCGAAGTAGATGGGCAAGAGATTTCTATCCGTCATATCCAAAAGGAAAAGTGGACAAAAAAGAGAGGAGAAGAGGTGGCAGAATTTACGGGTAATGAACACTTATATTTTTGGAATGATGTTCCGGTAAATGCTGGCGAATTCCAAGCTAAGGTAAATGATCTCTTGCCAGAGAACGTTTTTAAACTTATTACTAATCCTCTTTATTTCAATTCTCAGAAATGGCAGGATCAACGAACCGTTCTTTCAGAACTTGCTGGAGAAATAACTGATAATTTTTTGGTCGAGAAGTATCCGGAACTGCAACAGTTATTGAATTCATTAGAAGGTAAATCTCTAAAGGAATTCAAGGTTAAAGTTGCCTTGGAAAAGAAAAATCTAAAGGATGCTCTTGAATCAATTCCTGCTCGTATCGATGAGGCAGAACGAAGCAAGCCTGAGCCTATTGATGAGGAAGTAATCAGTAATCGAATTGCTGAGCTTCAAACTGAATATGACGCTCTAGAGCAAGCTATAGTAGATAAAAATTCAGCAAATGAAAGTGAGAATAAAAGAATACAAAATGTTCAGCAACAAATTCACGCTTTTAAGCTAGAAATTCAAAACCTTGAAGCTGGCCATCGTGCAGCATATAACAGTGAATTGAACCAGGCTAATTCGGTAGTGAACGAAGATAAAGCTAAGCTTTCTAACCTAGAATCTCAATTACGTATCCAGGAAAACCAGTTAAAACAATTAGAATCTTCACATGCTGATCAGCTGGCTCGAATACAACGCGATAAGCAGGATATTAATAATAGACTTGAAAGCCTAAGAACATTATTCGCTTCTGTTAATGGCCGAACTCTTAATCCTGAAGATAAAGTATGCAAAGAGTGTGGACGCGAACATGAAGCTCAAAACATTAATCTATTGCAAGCTAAGTTTGATGAGATCAAACGTAAGGAGCTGGAAGGGATTAATGTTCAAGGTACTGGCTTAAAAAAGGATCTTGAAAAGCTTGATTTTGATATCGCTCAAGCTATTGAACAATTTGAAATCACTAAATCATCTATAATAGCATCTATAGAGAGTCTTAAAAGCACTTTGGAAATAGTGAACAATCGTATTATTAATGCTGCCAATAATAAAATTGAGGTAGTCTCTTACGAGGAACGTATTCATTTGGATGATCAGATAGCAATTAAAACATCAAAAATATCTGAATTAGAAGGACAACTTCAAACTGTACCGGTTGATTTTGGTGATTTAAGAATACGAAAAGCTACTATCAACGCTGAGCTAGATTCTGAAAAACGTAAACTTAATAATAGTGATCAAATTTCAAAAGTAGATGTGAGGATTGAAGAACTTAAAAATCAGGAGAAAGTGATGTCGCAGGAATTAGCTTCACTTGAAAAACAAGAATTCGCGGCTGAAAAATATGAGAAAGCGAAATCGGAGGAGCTCGAAAACCGCGTAAATGGAATGTTCAAATTCGCAAAATTCAAGCTTTTCAAACCACTAATTAATGGAGGAGAGGAGCCTACTTGCCAAACGACTTACAATGGTGTGCCATTTTCGGACCTAAATACTGCTGGTAAAATTCTGGTTGGAATAGATATTATCAATACACTCTCCGCTCATTATGGAGTAGTTGCTCCAGTATTCTTGGATAACCGGGAATCGGTATCAGTAATTCCTGATACTGCAGCGCAGACTATAAACCTTATTGTATCACCCCAAGATGAAAAATTAAGAGTAGCCTAATGAATAAAGTTTATCAATATCATTTAGGATATTCAGGTGGATCGAGTTTAGTCGAAGATCAAGAATTGTTACTTCAAATAGGATCTGTATTTAGGCATGAATACGGGGTTTACAAAGTTGTTTCTTACTTAAATGAAAACGGTGAGGAAGAAACTAAATACTCAAAAATAACTCAGGTCGATTGCGAAAGAATAGCAAGATCATAATGGTTAAAAAGATCTCGGTACCACAAAACAAAATATCACTGATTTCTTGTGATGGATGCAAATACAAAGAAAATGATGATGGAATAGTTATGTGGTGTGCAAAGATAAGGATGCCAAGACCGAGCAAAACATTCAAGAATTGTATTTATAAATCTATAAAATAAAATCATGTCAAATCAAAACCAATCAGTTGCAGTAGTTGAAGAAAAAAACATCACTACTCAAGTATTAAACAAAATAAATGCTTTCCAATCTTCTGGTGAAATCAGGATCCCCAAGGACTATAGCCCAGAAAACGCATTGAAAAGCGCTTGGCTCATACTTCAGGACACAAAAGACAGGAACAATAACCCTGTCCTACAATCCTGCACCAAGGAAAGTATTGCAAACTCACTTTTGAAAATGGTGGTTTGGGGCCTTTCTCCATTAAAAAAACAAGGTGATTTTATTGCTTATGGACAAAATCTAGATTTTTCTCCTGAATATACTGGGAATCTAGTTCTAGCAAAGAGATATGGAGGACTGGTTAACCACAGTCAAAAAGCCATTTTCAAAGGAGACGAATTCGAGTTTGAAACTGATCTAGAATTTCCCTATAGAACTAGGATTGTCAAGCACAAAAGGTCTCTTGAAAGCATGGGAGGAGAAGTTATTGGAGCATGGTTCGCTTACGAGCTCAGCGATGGAACTAAAGATGTTGAAATAATGAACATGTCCCAGATTAGAGCAGCATGGAATCAGGGACAAATGAAGGGTAATAGCGGTGCTCATAAAAACTTCACCGACCAGATGGCAATAAAAACCGTAATCAACCGAGGGTGTAAATTGATTATCAGAGGTTCAGACGATAGTGTGTTATATTCCAATTCTGAAGAAGAGATTGTTTATGATCCAATAGTAGATAGCGTAAATGCTTCAATCTCTACTAACGCAAATAAAAAGAGTCTTTCATTCGAAGAAGCTGAAGTGATTGAAGAGAAACCCGGTTCAAAACATCAAGTACCTGAAAAGGAAGCTCCGGAACCTAGTGTAATGCAACCAAATGAAAATCCGAATGATTGTGTGCCTGCTTTAGGGTTCTAATATGAGATTACACATTTTAAACAGTAATAGTGATGGTAACTGTTACCTTTTCACCGACAATAATGGGGAAACCCTTATTGTCGAGTGTGGGGTTAGGTTTGAAAAAATTAAACAAGCATTAAATTTTGACCTAAGTAAGGTTGTTGGATGCCTGGTTACTCACGAGCATGGTGACCATTGCAAAGGAGTAAAGGATTTGGTAAAGTCTGGAATTGATGTGTATGCATCCGCTGGTACCATACAAGGTTTTAAATTTCAAAGCCATCGATTTAATTCTATTGTTAAAAATAATAAGTTTTCAATAGGTCCTTTTGATATAATAGCCTTTGATGTTCATCATGATACTTTAGAGCCTTGTGGTTTTCTTATCAGGCATGAGGAAATGGGCACTACTCTCTTTTTGACCGACACGATCTATTGTGATTACAAATTCCCGGGCTTAACGAATGTCCTCATAGAAGCAAACTATAGTCAGAATATTATAGATGAGAAATTGAGGGAAAATCCATTCTTGAGAAATAGGGTAATTCAGTCGCATATGAGTGTTGAGACCGCAATCAAGACTTTAAAGGCAAATGATCTTTCGAAAGTCAACAATATTGTTCTAATTCATCTTTCGGATAGAAATAGTGATGCTAAAGTTTTCAAGCAGCGTATAGAGGAGGCAACATTGAAAACGGTCACGATTGCAACATCTGGGCTGGTTTTAGAAAATTTTAATATTTATCCGTTTTAATTATGACTGACATCGAAAAAATTAACGAAATGTTTGTTCGCATTCAAAACTTTGATTTTCCAAAATGTGAAGATCCGGATTTTATTCAGCTTGTTTCTGAAGTTAAAGAAGGCTTTGAGATTATACTAAAGGGGATGCGCGCGGGAGCTAATAATATTAAAAATATTAACAGGACTGGGGCTTTAGAAAAAGTACAAGCTGAACCTTTACAAGTTAATTCAGGTGTATATGATATTGCTCCTGAAAAAATAGAATTAGGGTTTTAATTGTTTAAATCAAGTAATCCGTTTGGATTACTTGATTTTATATTTTACTTTTGATGTATCAATTGTATCGTCTCACATAAATACAATTATTAAGACATTTTAGCCCTTGATAGGATGACCCGGAGTGAGACACGGCGATTCCTACCAAGGGCTTTTTAAATTTTAGAGATATGATTGTAGAATTAAAAAAGGTGAAGATCACCAAATCTATTTTAAGTCAGTTGACTTCACCACTCTTTAATGAAATCGCTAAATACGAAGTTCTAGGTTGGGTGTTTGATAAGTCAAAATTTATTCTCCTTTACAATAAAGAAAGTCAATCACTTGCGAAAATGAGAGTCTTATTCGGTCTTCGTATTGATAGCCAAAAACCCCATCAGGTCCTTTATATGCATAACGGATTAGCGTCATTTAAAGCATTTCAATCTAATCAAGAAGCTTTAAACTGGTGCGCATTAATTAATACTATTCAATCACAAGCCATTATTCAAGGCCAATTATTTATATAGATTATGGAAAACAATGTGTTAAGAGATAGAGCCCTAAAAAGAATTAAGGCGTTATTAAGTAAAACTGAGGAAAATGGAGCTTCAATGGAAGAGGCAAAATCTGCATTAGAGAAAGCCTCATTATTAATGAAGGAATATTTTATAACCTTGACCGATATTGAAGATTTAAAAGACGATCCAATAATAGTAGAATCAACACCAATTATAAAAATTAAAGAAGACATTGGACAATTCTACCCCATTATTTGTAAACTCTTTGATCTAAGGCATTTCTTTAATTCCGAAAATCTAACTTTCGTGGGCTACAAAACCGATGTTAAAGTTGGGATATACTTGTATAAAAAAATAGTAAACGGACTTTTGTCTGATCTTTTAGAATTCAAAAAGTCTGCAAAATTTCAAAAATTGAAATTGCATTATCACGGGAGTTCTTTGCGTCGGGACTTCATCACTGGATGGATTTATTCTATTCAACAGAAAGTGGATGATCTATATTCTGAGAGAGAAGGCAAAATTAATACTGAAAATAAAACGGGCTTAATCCTATTAAAAAAGGAAAATGTCGATAAGAAATTTTCAGAGTTCAAAGTTAAAAAATCAAGGAATTCTGATGTAAACGTCTTTTCTATTGATGCATTTGCCGATGGTGAGAAACATGCTTCAAATTTTAATCTGCAAAATGATTTAGATACTGTAATTCATAGTGATAAAGTTATAACCAATGTATAAAATTTTGGATATGCATAATTCCGAATACAAGCCTGTAATACTTATTGGGGCTGGATTTACCGGTTGTGATCTTCTTCATTTAAAGATTGCTTCTCACATCGCTGAGGTTCCGTTATTAGAATTAAGTGAAGCAGTAGCCAAACTAAGAGCACCAGCAGAATTAGCTTCTTATCGTATTAAGGAAATAATTGAAATAGTTGCTCAGGCTCCGATGCCTTTAAATAATTCTATGTACAACACCAGAGATAAGAAGTCAAAATATACAAAGCAGCAGCACCGATTAGCTGTCAAACATTCCAATAGGATTCGATAAAATGAGAAAATGTATAAGATGTGGTGATTCACATGACAATAAAAAAATATGCAATTCCTGCCTATCTATTTGGTCAAATATGCGAGGTTTAATTTGGGATGCTATGATGATGGTTCACGGTTCTTTTAATCCGTCAACACAAAAGGAATGGATAAAGGAGATTAAAAGATTAGAAGCTATTTGGCGTAAAAATAAAGCAGCATTTGAAAAAGAGATTGAACTTATAAAGTTAGAGAAAGGCCTAAATAATGAATAATTTACCAATTTGGAAACCCTCACAACATTTGATCATCCTACTTGGAGGTGATGGTGCAAGAATATTAAAATCAGCATTCCAAGTTTTTAGACAATCTTCCTGCGCATATATTGCTAAGCCTAAAATACGTGAGTTTATTTTTAATAAATATAACCACAGTTGCAATTATTGTGGAAGCACTGAATATTTACAAATCGATCATATAGTGTCTGTGTATCGTTGTTTTCATGGAGATAATATTTACAAATGTAATGTCCCTGAAAACTTACAGTTATTGTGTAGATCATGCAATCTTTCTAAAACTGATTAGTTATGTCAAAAGAATCATATTACTTCAGCCATGATTATGGATCAAGAAACGATCCTAAATTAGTTAAAGTCCTTATGAAATTAGGACAAGCTGGAAAAGGTGTTTATTGGGATTTAATAGAAATGCTTTACGAGCAAGGCGGATATTTAATGCTTTCGGATTGCGATAGCTATGCGTTCGCATTACGCACAGATGAGGAGTGCATTACTAAGCTTATAAATGATTTTGGATTATTCGAAAATGATGGTGAAAAGTTTTGGTCTAATAGCGTTTTATCACGTCTTGATAAACGTGATTCAAAATCGCAAAAAGCTAAAGAGAGTGCACTTAAACGATGGAATAAGGCCGATTCAAATGCGAATGCATCCAAAAAAAATGCGAACGCATTACAGTCGCATTGCGAACCGAATGCTATAAAGGAAAGTAAAGGAAAAGAAAACAAAGAAAAGAATAGGATAGAAGAGGAAAAAGAAGAAGATTTCGACGTCGACACCCTTGATGATTCTTCGAATTCAATTCTTCCAAAACCTAATTCTTGGGGAGTGTATTCTTCGATGGAGGATTTGGAAAAGGTTTTACTATCTCATCAATCTTGGCAAGCAGACTTTGGTAAATCTCTTGGAATAAAAAATCCTGAAGATGTTCCAAAATGGATTTCTAAGTTTTTTTCGTTTTGCAAAGGCTCGGGTAAAAGTCATGAGAAAGAATCTGAAGCAAAATCTCATTGCCATGCGTGGACTCGCAGACAGATTGAACTTGGAAAAAATCCTGAATCAACCGTTGTTGCAATCTCTCAAAATGGGAATGATAGTGAAAAACCAATTAATGACGGAAGTTCAAGTGGAGAATTAGGTTAAACAATGGTTGGAGAGATACGACTACTTTCACTGATCACCAGAAACGTAAAAATGGTTTGAAATGATTCACGGAAACGATAAAAAGGGTATGTTGCCTCCAATGGCGTTGGATTTGGAACAGACTGTTTTGGGATCAATTTTATCAGAAAGCTCAGCTTTGATGTTTGTAGCAGATATTCTGAGACCTGAAATGTTTTACAAGGAGGCTCATCAACTGATTTACAAGGCGGCCCAGGAGGTTTCAATTTCAGGCGACCCTTTGGATTTAATGGTAGTGATGCAGAAACTTCGTAAGAATGGAGATTTGGAAAAAGTTGGTGGAGCATACTACCTCACAGAACTTACTGACCGAGTTGTCAATTCTGTAAACATCGAATACCACTCCAGGATCATTGCTCAGAAATTTATGCAACGTGAGTTGATCAGACTTTCCAATATCACAATAAACGATTGTTAT
>Ga0308157_10005996_pt1 | contig 14822 bp, 14 predicted proteins | sample PhyBR1_FD_201035 | JGI IMG/M metagenome (GOLD analysis project Ga0308157, IMG submission 201035) | Phyllosphere microbial communities from UC Gill Tract Community Farm, Albany, California, United States - DLSLB.R1 | ecosystem: Host-associated > Plants > Phyllosphere > Unclassified | place: USA...
ACTTTCCCGTGGAGCGCATCTACCGCGATGTGCGGGTCTGCCAGATCTACGAGGGCACGAGCGACGTGCAGAAGATCATCATCCAGCGGGCGCTGGCCTGACCTAATTGCTATTTTATTTGTAGCATTCTAGTCAATTGGATCAAGCGCTTCGGGCCGATTCGGCTTTGAATCGCCTGCCCCGCGCCGCTATTCGGAATCCCGCTTGCGCAGCACCACGGTGATCTGCCCGTTGACCTCCAGCGTGGCGCTCTCCACCTCGTGCAGGTGGCGGCAGCCGCCCGCGCGCAGGGCGGCGGCCAGGTCGTCCGGCGACAGCAGCTGCTGGCGCATCAGCGCCTCGTTCACCCGGCCCTGCCAGACCAGCTCCTTGGGCTGCCCGTCCACCAGCAGCGCCAGCTTGGGGAAGCGGTAGGTCACATGGGCCAGCAGCACGTGGCACATCAGCAGCGTCGCGGCCGAGATCAGGCCGCCGACGAGCGAGTTGTCGCCCGCATTCATCGAGTTTTGCACGGCGTTCGACAGCACCAGCAGCAGCACCAGGTCGAAGGGCGCGAACTGCCCCGTCTGCCGCCGCCCGGTCAGGCGCAGGAAGACGAGCAGAAAGGCATAGACCACGATGCCCCGCACAATGAATTCCCACCACGGCACGCTCATCTCCAGCATCGCATCACTCTCCTGGCAGGGTAGGGCACGACCCCGGGGCATGGCCCGGCGGGCGCTGCGGCCGGGCAGCGCCATGATGGCAGCAACGCAGGCGCCGCGTCTGTCAGCCGATGGCGGCGTGCAGGCCCGCAGCAGGCAGCCCCCTCGCGGCCCGTGGAGGGAGCGTCTGCAAGAATGCCGGCCTGGGCCGGGCCACCGCCGCCCTCCACGCCCCCCTCCCCATCCGCCTTCCGCCTCCTGCCCCCTGCCATGCCTTTCGACCCCCACGCTTCGTGTCCCTGCGGCCGCCTGGCCGCCAGCGCCGAGGGCCGTGCGCGTGACCGCGCACCGCTGGCGTATGCCGACTGCTGCGGGCAGTACTTGGGCCACTTCAGCGCATGCCCTGCGCCGGACGCGGAAAGCCTGATGCGCTCGCGCTACACCGCTTTCGTGCGCGAGGATGCCGCGTACCTGCGGGCCACCTGGGCGCCGGCGCAGCGGCCGGCGTCGATCGAATTCGACCCCGGCACCCGCTGGCTGGGGCTGGAAGTGCGGGCCCACCGCGCCACGGGCGAGGACCGCGCCGAGGTCGAATTCGTCGCCCGCCAGCGCGACGCCGGGGGCCGCGCGCACCGGCTGCACGAAACCAGCCGGTTCGTGCGTGCCGAAGGCCGCTGGTTCTACGTGGACGGCGACCTGCGCTGAACGTCGGCCGAGCCGTGCGGAAGACCCTGCGCCACCGGCCCAGCCGGGAAGACGACGACACCCGGCCCTCGGAATGGTCGGCGTCGATGTGGGGCGACCACGCGGCGTCGGGCGCTGAAGCCGACAGCCTGCCGGACAGCGCGGGACGCGGCTCCCCGGCTGCGCCGGGCGGCGGCGACCGGCTCGATCTGGCCATGCAGCGGCGCCTGCTGCTGTCGCTGTCCGAGCGGGGCTCCACCGAGATGGCGGTGCTGGTCATCCCCGGCGTGCTGTGCTGGATGTACGGCAACGCTCCGGGCTACCGCTGGCTCTGGGTGTGGTGGGCCGGCTTCGTCGCGGTGACCCTGGGCCTGGCCTGGCTGCGGCACGACCTGCGGCAGCGGCGGCCGCTGGTGGATGCGCCCGCCGTGGCGCACTGGCAGCGCCTATACCGCCGCGCCGCGCTGGTCGCGGGCCTGTGCTGGGCCATGCCGCTGGTCGTGGCGGTGCAGGGCGGCAGCACCGAATTCCGGCTCTTTCTCTACATGGTGCTGTGCGCGGTGCTGGCCTCCAGCGCCACCTTCCTGGCGCCGCTGCCTGGCATCTTCTGGCGCTTCTTCGGCGGCATCTACCTGCCCATGGTGGCGGCGGTGTACTGGGCCTTTCCCCTGCGCTGGATGTATCTGCTGCCCCTCACGCTGCTCTATGGCGCCGTGATCGTGCGGCACGCCTGGGGCGGGCGCCGGCTGGTCGAGCAGCAGATCGACCAGGAGCGCCAGCGCCTGCGGCTGGCCGAGCGCTACCGGCTCGCCAAGGAGCAGGCCGAGCGCGCGCTGGCCGAGCGCAACCGCTTCATCTCCACCACCAGCCATGACCTGCGCCAGCCGCTGCACGCCATGGGCCTGCTGGTGCAGACCGCCCTGCAGCGCAATGCCGACGCGCACCTGGCCCCGGTGCTGCACGACGTGCGCGACTGCGTGCGCTCGCTCAACTTCATGTTCAACGCGCTGCTGGACCTGTCGCGGCTGGAGTCGGGTGAATTCGCCGCCCGCCAGAGCGACGTGCCGCTGGCGGCCGTGTTCGAGGACGTGGCCACCGTGTTCCGGCCCGAGGCCACGCAGCGCGGCCTCCGGCTGGCGATCTTCCTGCCGCGGCGCAGTCCGGCCTGGGTGCGGGCCGACCCTGCGCTGCTGCGGCAGATGGTGTTCAACCTGGCGCAGAACGCGCTGCGCTACACGCGGTCGGGCGGCCTGCTGCTGGGCGCGCGGCGGCGCGGCGGAGAGTGGCGCGTGGAAGTGTGGGACACCGGCAGCGGCGTCAGCCCGCAGGACCGCGACCGCATCTATGCGCCGTATGCGCGGGGCGAGGCAGGCGTGCAGCATGGCGCGCAGGCCGCGGGCGACCGGGCGGGGGGCGGCCTCGAAGGCCACGGGCTGGGCCTGGCCGTGGTGGCGCGCTGCGCCCGCCTCACCGGCGCCACCTACGGATTCGAGTCCACACCCCAGCGGGGGTCCTGCTTCTGGCTGCAGCTGCCCGCCGCAGTGCCGGCCCCCGGGCCTGCCGAGCGACTGGGCGAGGCTGGCGGTGCGGGCGCATCCGCCGGGCGAGGGGCGCGGCTTGCCGGCAGCTGCCTGCTGGTGGACGACGACCCGCAGGTGCAGTCCGCCCTGCGCCAGTTGCTGGAGTCGTGGGGCGTGGAGGTGCAGGTGGCGGCGGGCGGCGCGCAGGCGCTGGCGCTGATCGACACCGGCTGGCTGCCCGATGCCATTTTGTGCGACCAGCGCCTCGGCGCGGGGCAGAGCGGCTTGGCCGTGCTGCAGGCCCTGCAGGCGCGCTGCGGGCATACGCACGGGGCCATGCTCACGGGCGAGCACGCCTCGCCCGCGCTGCTGCAGGCCGAAGACGACGGGTATCTGGTGCTGCGCAAACCGCTCGAGCCCGACGTGCTGCACGCGCTGCTGGCGCGCTGGCTGCCGGGTGGGCACAGGGCGGCGCCCGGGAATCATGGGTAAGAAGGTGTAGCGCGGCCCTGGTCGCATCCCGGGTCGCACCCCGCGTCGCATCCCGGGTCGCCAGGCGGCCGGAACGCCCGGTCAGCGCAGGCGGGCTTCGTCGCCCGGCTCCAGTTGCACGCCGCGCAACCGCGTGATGGCCTCGACGCGGTTGCGCACGCCCAGCTTGCCGAGAATGGCGGTGACGTGCTCCTTCACCGTGTGCTCCGACAGGTTCAGGCGGCCCGCGATGTGCTTGTTGGGCTGGCCTTCCAGCACCAGCGCCAGGATCTGTCCCTGCCGGGGCGTCAGGCCCAGCTCCGCCGGCGTGATCGGCACCGCGCGTGCGGGCGGCGCGGCCGTGTCGCCTGCCGCGGCCGGCGCCGCTTCGAACCAGGTGCCGCCGCGCAGCAGCGCCGTGGCCGCGGCGGCGAACACCGCGGGCTCCTGCTGCTTGTGAACGAAGCCATGCGCGCCGCTGCCCTGCGCCTTGGCGCGCAGGGCGGGGTGGCTGTCGCCGCTCACCATCAGCACGCGGGTCTGCGGCGCCAGCGCCAGCAGGTCGCGGATGAAATGCGTGGTGACGCCATCGGCCAGCCAGAAGTCCACCAGCGCCAGCGCGGGCGCACCCCGGGCCGCCACCGTGCGCAAGGCGTCCTGCGTGGTGCTGACGCACACCGCGTCCTCCAGGCCGGGGTGCAGCCGGAGGAATTCGCTCATGCCGCGAGCGACCAGCGGATGGTCGTCCACCACCAGTGCGTAGCGCTCGGGGGGCGGCGCGGAAACAGTGTCGGAAGGGGTCAATTCGGGCCAGTCGTGGAAGGGGGAAACCAGGCGCGCCGCCCGTCGGGAGCGCGCCGCGCCCCGGCCCGTTGTCGCGCAGCGCGTAACAAATACCCGAAGGCGGGGGGGTGAGGCGAAAGCGTGGACTGTACTGAAATTCGGGCTCGCCCATCGATTGCGGCGCGACGGGGCTGCACGCCCCTCGGGCCCGGCCTGCCCCTGCAGCTTGCCAGGGCCGCTTCGCTTTCGATCATTCCGCTTCTTCGTTCGATGGATCCCTGCCTATGACCCCCCTGGATTTCACCCGCCGCACCGCCACCCTCGCGCTGCTGGCTTCGCTGGCTGCCTGCGGCGGCGGTGGTGGAGGCGGCGACTCCTCCGCCCCTGCGCCGGCACCGACCCCTGCCCCCGCGCCTGCACCTGCCCCCACTCCCGCACCGGCCCCCGCGCCGGCGCCCGCGCCCGCTGCCGTCACCGGCCAATACATCAGCCAGGCGCCCGCCGCCGCGGGGGCAGCCACCCTCGCCGCACTGAATGCGCAGGGCGCGCGCGGCTTCGCCTTCCTGGCTACCCTGGCCACCAACACGGGCGCCACCAGCACCGAGCAGGGCGACTTCTATGTGAGCGACACCGCCCACGGCGGGTCGCGCCTGGAATACGAAACCCTGGCACAGCCGGGCTCGGGCGACGCGCTGGTGGCTCAGCTCAACGCGCAGGGCGCGCGCGGCTTTGCCTACAAGGCGCCGGTGCTGACGGGCGGCGGCTCCAGCCCGTCCGCGCTCACCGTGCGCGACGCATCGCGCAGCACCACGTTCTCGTATGAAAAGCAGCCCATCTCGGGCGGCCTGGGCCGCGACGCCTTGCAGAGCCAGCTGAACGCGCAGGGCGCACGCGGCTATCGGCTGGTGGGCCCGCTGATGGCCGGAGCCGACAGCTTCAATCTCTACATGAAGGATTCCTCGGCGACCACCTACAGCTACACCGTGATCGACGGCGACGGCCCCTCGGGCGTGGGCACCACCGATGCGCTGCGCCAGCGCCTGGACACCCAGGGCGCACAGGGGCAGCTGTTCCTCGGCGCGTTCGTGATCCAGGGCAACGCATCGGCGCAGGTGTTCGAGCGCAGCTCGGCGCAGAACGGCGCCGTGGATTACGACGTGCGCGCCGCCACGCCGCAGGCCTCCATCGCGCAGCTGACGGCCGCCATGAACGACCGCGCGGCCCAGGGCTACTTCTTCTTCAGCGATCTGGTCGGTGCCAACGGCGAGCAGGTGACCCTGTCGGTGCGCAACGCGGCCAACCTGCGCAATCCGCTGGCGGGCATCACCTTCCCGTGACCGAAGGGCGAGGCATACTCCCCCTGTGCAAGAAAAGGCGCCCCCGGGCGCCTTTTTCCATGGCGATGGCGCCTTCGGCGTCCCGCGCCCTGGCCTGCCGCTGTCCTTCCTTCCTCCTTTCCTCCTTTCCTCAAGAAAGAGTTGTCTTCATGCTGGCCTTTGATGCGGTGTTGTTCGATTGCGATGGTGTGCTGGTGGACAGTGAGCCCATCACCCACCGCGTGCTGCGCGACCAGCTGGCCGAGTCGGGCTGGGTGATGACGCTCCCGGAATGCATGCACATCTTCCTGGGCAAGGCCGTGCGCTCGGAAGCCGCCCGCATCGAGGCCGAGACCGGCCAGCCGCTGACCGACGCCTGGATGGAGCGTTTCTACGCCCGCCGCAACGAGGCGCTGCAGGCCGAGCTGCAGGCCATCGCCCATGCCGAGCAGGCCGTGGCGGCCGTGCATGGACTGCTGCAGGGCCGCATCGCCTGCGCGTCGGGCGCCGACCGGGCCAAGGTGGAACTGCAACTGGCCAAGACCGGCCTGGCACGGTTCTTCGAAGGCCGGGTGTTCAGCGGCCACGAAATGCCGCGCACCAAGCCGGCGCCCGACGTCTACCTGGCCGCGGCCGCCGCCCTCGGCGTGGCACCGGCCCGCTGCCTGGTGGTGGAGGACTCCGCCACCGGCGTCACGGCCGGCGTGGCGGCCGGCGCCACGGTCGTCGGCTACAGCCCCTCGGCCCACGGGCACGATTCCAGCGCGGCGCTGCGGGCCGCCGGCGCCCGGCACGTGATGGACGACATGGCCGAACTGCCGGGGCTGCTGTCCGCGGGTTTTTGATGAAAAGTGCCTCGGGCGCTTGATATATAAGCGTTTTTAGCTATAAAAATAATAGCATCCAGCGAATGGGTGCGTGGCTGAGCCTGGGCCCTGGACCCTGGCCCCTGGCCTGGCCGGCTGCTCAAGGCGCTGGTTCGGGCGACGGGCGGGTCGGCACGCCCTGCGCCTGCGCCGCCGCCTGCTGCGCGGCCAGCGCGCGCTGGTAGCCGGGGCGGCGCTGCAGGCGCTGCCAGTAAGCCCGGGTCGCGGCGCCCCATTCCGGCTCCAGCCCCAGATGGGTGGACAAAAGCAGCGCGTAGCCCACCGACACATCCGCCGCCGTGAAGCGGCCTGCGCAGAGCCAGGGCGAGCTGGCGACGTGAGCCTCCACGGCACGCAGCCGGGCCAGGAACCACTTTGCGTAGTCGGCCACCACCTGCGGCTGGCGCCGCTCCGGCGGCTCGAAGCGCCCGTAGCGCAGCAGCAGCGACTGCGGGAAGGTGAGGGTGGCTTCGCCCAGGTGCAGCCAGTTCAGGTAGCTGCCGTAGGCCGGATCGGCGGCGGCCACGTCCAGCCCTGCATCGGGGTGCCGGGCCGAGAGGTACTGGCACATCGCCGCGGACTCGGTCATGCGGGTGTCGCCATCCACCAGCAGGGGCACGGTGCCCAGCGGGTTGTGCTGCAGGAAGTCGCGCGCCAGCGCGCGTGGCGGGAACGGCAGCATCTGCAGGCGGTAGGGCAGCTGCAGTTCCTCCAGCATCCAGAGCGGCCGCAGCGAGCGGGCACTCACGCAGTGGTAGAGGGTGATCGTCATGCCGGCAGCGTGCGCCCATGGAAGACACAAAGCCTGCCACCGGGGGTGCACATCAGGGCGGCAGGCGCGATCGGCGTCGGAATTCGGCCGGCGCGCTGCCCGTCCAGCCGCGGAAGGCGCGGATGAAGCTCTTTTCGTTGACAAAGCCCGCCGCCTGCGCCACCTGTTTCACCGGCCGCTCCGTGCGCTGCAGCAGCTCCACCGCCCGCGCCCGCCGCACTTCGTCCTTCAGCGCCTGCAGCGAGGCGCCTTCCTCCTTCAGCTGCCGGTGCAGCGTGCGGGCCGACAGGTGCAGCTTCGCGGCCAGCGCCTCCGCGCTGTGGCCGGCGGCAGGGTCGGCGGCCAGCGCCTGGCGCACCCGCTGCACCAGCAGCCGGTCACGGCGGTACTGCAGCACGGTGAGCGGCAGGGCGCGTTGCAGCATCACGCGTAGCGCCGCCTCGTCGCGCGTCAGCGGCAGGGCCAGGTAGCGCGCGTCGAAGCGGATCGCCGCCACCGGCGCACCGAACGTGGCGGGGCCGGGGAACATGACGGCATAGGCGTCGGCATGCGCGGGCGGCGGGTAGGGAAACTGCGCGCCCTGCAGCGGCAGGCGCGAGTCGATGAACCAGCAGGCCACGCCGTGCAGGTTGCGCAGCACCGAGACGAGGCAGAACTCGCGCAGGGCGCCCAGCTCGCGGTGCTCGGTGAGCCGGACGCAGGCCGCGCCGCGATGTCGTCCGTCAGCAGGGCATGGTGGCGGCACCAGCGGCGCAGCGCCAGCCCCAGCGTGGGCGAGCTGATCGACGCCCGCGCCAGCATGCCGTAGCTGCCCCAGGGCAGGCGCCGGCTGAACCAGCCCAGCGCCTCGTCGTCCAGCTCGCGCATGGCGCCGTCGGAGAGCGCCTCCATCTGCCAGGCGGTGATGCGGGCAGGCGCTGGGGCTTGCCACTGCGCTGGCGCGATTTGTGCCCGTTGTAGCACCGGCGCCGGGTCCAATCCGCGTTGGCGATAGGCCTGCACGATGGCCGCCACATAAGCGCCGGGCGTGGCGGCGACGGCCAGCGGCGGCAGGTCGCGGGCGGCGGAGGCGGGGACGGTCATGGCCGCCAGTGTGAAGTCCCGTGGCACGAAATGCAACCTGGCTGACCCCATCCTGTCGCCGGGCGGGCGTATGCTGCGGCTTTGACGGGTGCCGGCAGATCGCCGTCCCACGGCGTTCGGCCCGCACCGACAGGAGACACAACGACATGCAAGCCTCTCTCGCTTCTGCGGTGGCAGACGGTCTGTCCTACGACCGCGGCGCCACCGGCACGCCACTGATCGAGCAGACCCTGGGTGCCTTCTTCGACGGCATGGTGCGCCAGGGCCCTGACCGGCTGGCCCTGGTCAGCGTGCACCAGCAACTGCGCTACACCTACGGCGAACTCCAGACCGAAGTGCGCCGGCTGGCCAGCGCGCTGCTGGGCCTGGGGCTCGCGCCGGGCGACCGCATCGGCATCTGGTCGCACAACAACGCCGAATGGCTGCTGATGCAGCTGGCCACGGCGCAGGTCGGGCTGGTGCTGGTCAACATCAACCCCGCCTACCGCACGGCCGAGGTCGAATACGCGCTCAACAAGGTCGGCTGCAAGGCGCTGGTGACCATGGCGCGCTTCAAGACCAGCGACTACCTGGGCATGCTGCGCGAACTGGCGCCCGAGCTGGCGTCCGCCGCGCCCGGCCGCCTGCAGTCCGCGCGCCTGCCGCAGCTGCAGACGGTGGTCTGGATCGACGAGGCCGGGCAGGGCGCCGACGAGCCGGGCCTGCTGCGTTTCTCGCAGCTGATGGCCCAGGGCGATGCGCAGGACGCGCGCATCGACGCCGTGGCCGCCGGCCTGAAGAACACCGACCCGATCAACATCCAGTTCACCAGCGGCACCACGGGGTTCCCCAAGGGCGCCACGCTCACGCACCGCAACATCCTGAACAACGGCCTGTTCATCGGCGAATGCATGCGGCTCGGCCCGGAGGACCGCCTGTGCATCCCCGTGCCGCTCTACCACTGCTTCGGCATGGTGCTGGGCAACCTGGCCTGCCTCACGCACGGCGCGGCCATCGTCTACCCCAGCGACGGCTTCGACCCCCTCAAGGTGCTGGAAGCGGTGCAGGCCGAGCGCTGCACCGGCCTGCACGGCGTGCCGACCATGTTCATCGCCGAGCTGGACCATCCGCGCTTCGCCGAGTTCGACTTGTCCACGCTGCGCACCGGCATCATGGCCGGCTCGCCCTGCCCCACCGAGGTGATGAAGCGGGTGGTGCGGGACATGCACCTGGAGCAGATCACCATCGCCTACGGCATGACCGAAACCAGCCCCGTCAGCTGCCAGAGCAGCACCGAGACGCCCCTGGAAAAGCGCGTCTCCACCGTGGGCACGGTGCAGCCGCACCTGGAAGTGAAGATCATCCATCCCGACAGCGGGCAGATCGTGCCGCGCGGGCAGTCGGGAGAGCTGTGCACGCGCGGCTACTCGGTCATGCACGGCTACTGGGGCGACGAGGCGAAGACGCGCGAATCCATCGACGCCGAGGGCTGGATGCACACCGGCGACCTGGCCACCATGGACGCCGAGGGCTACGTCAACATCGTCGGCCGCATCAAGGACATGGTGATCCGTGGCGGCGAGAACGTGTACCCCCGCGAGATCGAGGAATTCCTCTACCGCCATCCGCAGGTGCAGGACGTGCAGGTGGTGGGCGTGCCCGACGCGAAATACGGCGAGGAGCTGTGCGCCTGGGTCATCGCCAAGCCCGGCACGCAGCCCACCGAGGACGACATCCGCGCCTTCTGCAAGGGGCAGATCGCGCACTACAAGGTGCCGCGCTACATCTGCTTCGTCACCTCGTTCCCGATGACGGTGACCGGCAAGATCCAGAAATTCAAGATCCGCGACGCCATGAAGGGCGAGCTCGGCCTGCAGGAAAGCACCACAGCATGATTCTCGAATCCCGACTCAACCCGCGTTCGGCGGACTTCCAGGCCAATGCCGCCGCGATGCGTAGCGTGGTCGACGACCTGCGCGCCCAGGTGGCCCGCGTCGCCCAGGGCGGCGGCGAGGCGGCCCGCGCCAAGCACACCGGACGCGGCAAGCTGCTGCCGCGCGAGCGGGTGGACCGCCTGCTCGACCCCGGCACGCCGTTCCTGGAGCTCGCCCCGCTGGCCGCGCTGAACATGTACGGCAACGACGCGCCGGGCGCGGGCCTGATCGCCGGCATCGGCCGCGTGGCCGGCGTCGACTGCATGATCGTCTGCAACGACGCCACGGTGAAGGGCGGCACCTACTACCCGCTCACCGTCAAGAAGCACCTGCGCGCCCAGGAGATCGCCGAGCAGAACCACCTGCCCTGCATCTACCTGGTCGATTCGGGCGGCGCCAACCTGCCCAACCAGGACGAGGTCTTCCCCGACCGCGACCACTTCGGCCGCATCTTCTACAACCAGGCCAACATGAGCGCCCAGGGCATCGGCCAGATCGCCGTGGTGATGGGCTCCTGCACGGCCGGCGGCGCCTATGTGCCGGCCATGAGCGACGAGACCATCATCGTCAAGAACCAGGGCACCATCTTCCTGGGCGGCCCGCCGCTGGTGAAGGCCGCCACGGGCGAGGTGGTGACGGCGGAAGACCTCGGCGGTGGCGACGTCCACACGCGCCTCTCGGGCGTGGCCGACCATCTGGCGCAGAACGACCTGCATGCGCTGGCCCTGGCGCGCCAGGCGGTCAAGAACCTGAATGCACAACGGCCTCCGGCGCCCGATGCGCAAGCGCCGGTTGCTCCCAAATTCGCAGCAGAAGAGCTGTACGGCGTGATCCCGACCGACACGCGCAAGCCCTTCGACGTGCGCGAGATCATTGCCCGCATCGTCGATGGCAGCGAGTTCGACGAGTTCAAGTCGCGCTTCGGCACCACCCTGGTTACCGGCTTCGCGCGCATCGAGGGCATGCCGGTGGGCATCATCGCCAACAACGGCATCCTGTTCTCCGAGTCGGCCCTGAAGGGCGCGCACTTCATCGAGCTGTGCTGCCAGCGCAAGATTCCGCTGGTCTTTTTGCAGAACATCACCGGCTTCATGGTGGGCCGCAAGTACGAGAACGAAGGCATCGCGCGCAACGGCGCCAAGATGGTCACGGCCGTGGCCACGGCCAACGTGCCGAAGTTCACCATCATCATCGGCGGCAGCTTCGGCGCCGGCAACTACGGCATGTGCGGCCGGGCCTACTCGCCGCGCTTCCTCTGGATGTGGCCCAACGCCCGCATCAGCGTGATGGGCGGCGAGCAGGCCGCGAGCGTGCTGGCCACGGTGCGCCGCGACGGCATGGAAGCCAAGGGCGGGCAGTGGAGCGCCGAGGAGGAGGAGAGCTTCAAGGCGCCGATCCGCCAGCAGTACGAAGAGCAGGGCCACCCGTACTACGCCACGGCGCGCCTGTGGGACGACGGCATCATCGACCCGGCCGACACGCGGCGGGTGCTGACGCTGGGGCTGGCCGCCTCGCGCAATGCGCCCATCGGCGAGACGAAGTTCGGCCTATTCCGCATGTGAGGCCGGGAAGGGCGATGTTCATGGCGCGCCAGCAGACAGCCTGCACGGCAGCTGCGGCGGTGACAGCCGCTGCGGCGGCGGTTGCGGCCGCGCCCGTCCGGGGCGCCGTGCGCCTGGGCGGGGGTCGGCTCTGGGCGGCGGGCCTGCTGTGCGCGGCGCTCGCCGCATGCCAGGCGCCGGTCCGGTCCCAGGCTTCTGCCGACGCCCCGTCGCCGGGCTCCGCCGCAGCGGCGTGGCAGCAGGCCCGCATCGCGCTGCCCTCGGGCGAATCCCTGCGCGCCCACTGGTGGCCGGCGGAAGGCCCGCAGGCCGAGCCGCGCCCGGCCGTGGTCGCGCTGCACGGCTGCGGCGGGCTGTATGCCCAGGGCGAGCGCCTGTCGCAGCGCTACCGCGAAACCGCTGCGCGCCTGCATGCGGCAGGCTATTCGGTGCTGCTGCCGGACAGCTTCGGCTCGCGCGGCCTGCGCTCCCTCTGCGGCACCCGCTACGGGGCGCGCGACGTCACCGTGGCCGTGCGGGCGCAGGACGCACGCGCCGCCATCGCCTGGTTGGCGGCGCAACCCGGCGTGGATGCGAAGCGCATCGGCATGCTGGGCTGGTCGAACGGCGCCACCACGGCGCTGAACCTGCTGGAGCAGCGCCGCCTGCACCCGGCGCCGGGCGATGTGCCGCTGGCCGGCGCGGCCCTGTTCTACCCCGGCTGCGGCCCGCTGCTGCGCCGCCAGGCCGAACTGGAGCCGGCGCCCCTGCTGATGCAGCTGGGCGCCCTGGACGACTGGACGCCGGCGCAGCCGTGCATCGATTTCGCCGCGCTGCTGCAGCGGCGCCCGGGCACCGACGTCACGCTGAAGGTGTATGCGGACAGCTACCACGGCTTCGACGGCACGGACCCGGTGCGGCTGCGCGCGGACGTGCCCAACGGCACATCGGCGCAGGGCGGCAACCCGGCGGCGCGGGTGGAGTCGCTCGCGGCGCTCGACGCTTTCTGGGGCCGCACGCTCGGCGCCCGCACCCCGCCATGAACCACCACCCATTCCTCGCGCATTTCACCCAGCTGGCCCGCTACAACGCCTGGGCCACGGCTCGCCTGCTGGGCGCCGTGGCCCGGTTGCCCGAGGTCGAGTACCGCCGCGACGCAGGGCTTTTCTTTCGCAGCATCCACGGCACGCTGAACCACCTGCTGGTGGGGGAGCATCACCTGTGGTTCGCCCGGTTCGCGGAAGGCAGCTCACCCGTTGTCGCGCTGGACACGGAGCTGGAGCCCGACCGGGCGCGGCTCGCCGCGCGCCTGCATGCCGGGGCCGCGCGGTGGGAACCGCTGATCGCAGCCCTGCCCGACGACCGCTGGGCGGGCACGCTGGACTACACCACCATGCGCGGCACCCGGGCCTGCCTGCCATTCGCCGCCACGCTGGCCCACGTGTTCAACCACGCCACGCACCACCGGGGGCAGATCACCGCCGCTTTGACGGCCGTGGGCAGCAAGATTCCCGAGCTCGACTTCGTCTACTACCTGCAGAACCCCTCGCAACCATGAGTCAGAACCTCACCATCACCCAGTCGGGGGCAGTGGCCCGCATCACGCTGACGCAGCCCGAGATCCGCAATGCCTTCAGCGACGAGGTGATCGCCGAGATCACCGCCGCCTTCCGCGACGTGGGTGCACGGCCGGACGTGCGCGCCGTGGTGCTGGCGGCAGAAGGCCCGGCCTTCTGCGCCGGCGCCAACCTGAACTGGATGCGCCGCATGGCCGACTACACCCGCGCCGAGAACCTGGCCGACGCCGCCCTGCTGGCCGAGATGCTGCGCGTGCTCTACGAATGCCCCCATCCCACCATCGCCCGCGTGCAGGGCGACGTGTATGCCGGCGGCATGGGCCTGGTGGCGGCCTGCGACATGGCGGTGGCGGTGGACACGGCAGGCTTCTGCCTGTCGGAGGTGAAGCTGGGTCTCATCCCCGCGACCATCAGCCCGTATGTCATCCGCGCCATGGGCGCGCGCGCGGCGCAGCGCTACTTCCTCACCGCCGAAAGATTCGACGCCGCCGAGGCGCTGCGCATCGGCTTCGTGCACGAGGTGGTGCCGGCCGACCAGCTCGACGCCCGGGTCGATGGGTTGCTGAAGGCGCTGACCCAGGCCAGCCCGCACGCGGTGCGCGCCTGCAAGCGGCTGGTGCTCGAGGTGGCCGAGCGCGAGATCGACGATGCGCTCATCGCCCGCACCGTGGAAGGCATCGCCGACATCCGCGCCAGCGAGCAGGGCCGCGAAGGCGTGCAGGCGTTCCTCCACAAGCGCAAGCCTTCCTGGCTGCTGGCGGACTGAAAGCGGGCGCATCGGTCATGGACGCGCTCTGGCTCTCCTTCGTGCAGTGGCTGCACACGCTCGGCCTGCATGTCGATGCCGGCACGGCCCAGGCCGTGGCCGAGGGCGCGCGCCATGCCACCGGCGCGCTCGACCTGCCGGGCCTGATAGCGCTGGCTGCGGCGCTGGGCTGGGCCAGCGGTTTCCGGCTGTATGCCGTGGTGTTCCTGATCGGCATGATGGGGTGGCTCGGCGCGCTGGCGCTGCCGCCAGGCCTCGCGCTGCTGCAGCACCCGGCCGTGCTGTTCGCCAGCGGCTTCATGCTGTCCGTCGAATTCTTCGCCGACAAGGTGCCCTGGCTCGACAGCGCCTGGGACGCGGTGCACGCCTTCATCCGCGTGCCGGCCGGCGCGCTACTCGCAGCCGGCGTGTTCGGCGCGGACAACGGCGCCATGGCGGTGGCGGCGGGGCTGGTGGGCGGCTCGCTCTCGGCCACCGCGCTGGCCACCAAGATGACCACGCGGGCGGCGGTCAACACCTCGCCCGAACCTTTCTCCAACTGGCTGCTGTCGCTGTTCGAGGACGGCCTGGTCGTGGCCGTGGTCTGGATGGCCACGCAACACCCGGTGCTGTTCGGCGTGGCGCTGGTGGTCATGGTGGTGCTGTCGGCAGTGCTGCTGGTGGTGCTCGTCCGTTTTCTGCGCGCCGTGCTGCGGCGCGTGTCCTCTCTTTTCTCCAGTCCTGCGAAGGTAGCGTGACATGTTCAAGAAAATCCTGATCGCCCACTGCGGCGAAAGCAGCCGCGCAGCGGTCGCTTCTGCACATCGCCTGGCACGCGCAGCGTGCGCAGGCGATCTCGCCGCGGGAGGGCGCCATGTTTAAGAAGATCCTCATCGCCAACCGCGGC
>Ga0308157_10005997_pt1 | contig 14818 bp, 7 predicted proteins | sample PhyBR1_FD_201035 | JGI IMG/M metagenome (GOLD analysis project Ga0308157, IMG submission 201035) | Phyllosphere microbial communities from UC Gill Tract Community Farm, Albany, California, United States - DLSLB.R1 | ecosystem: Host-associated > Plants > Phyllosphere > Unclassified | place: USA...
TGACATTGGCATTTACCATACAGCACATCAAAAGAAGAAAGATTGTGTATTTTTTCATTTTTTTTAGAGTTTAGTTTAATCGAAAATACAAAAAGAAACCGCAAAGTTCACTGCGTTTTGCAAATTGCATTTACTTAGCGATCTTTACGGTTAATCCTATAATGAGTTATTTATTTTAACCCATCCTGCAATGCTGTTAATGCCTGTAAATCATACACGGTATTATTGCTTCTGTCAAATAAAGACATCGTATTTGTTCCTAAATTTCCGGCATCCCAGTAAAAAGGTACTAAACCATTTGCTCTGGATTGTTTTACAACATACTTTAAAAAGTCGGCTCTTGATTTTAGGTGTAATGTTAAAGCGTCGCCAGTTAAATTACGTCTGATTGCACCAAACTCCCCTAAAATTACCGGAATTCCTTTGTCTACGAACTGTGTTTTCATAGAGCGGAATTTCTCATCTACAAAAGACTCTTCTCCCCATGTTGGGTTGTGACTGGTATCAGTTGCTGAATGATTTCCTGCTCCCCAATAATAAAACATTTTACCCCAGTCTGCATCTTCTGTCATCAATGTAAACTGATAAGGATAAAAGTGAACCTCAGCCATCATACGATTTGTTGCCGGATCTGTTGGTAATGAAGTCATCCAGTTATTTGTTTTTTCAATATCTGTTGAAGGTCCCTGTACGATTAAGTTACGATAAGCGTTTTTACCACCTGTTGAGCGAACAGCATCAATAAATGTTTGGTGATATGAAGTTAAAACTGCCATTTCTGCTGCATCTTTAACATCCGGCTCATTGGCACTGGCAAAAAGCAAATGTTCGTCAAATACTCTTAAGTGTGTAGCTATTTGTTGCCAAAATGCTTTTTGTTTAGCATTAGTTTCAACTTTCTTGGCTTCTGTAATATTTTTTTCCAGCCATCCGCCATCCCAATGGATGTTTACAATTACATACATATCATTGTCAACACAGTACTGAACAACTTCTTTAACACGGTTTAACCAATCTGTTTTGATTTTTGCTGTTGCGGAATTCTCTAAATACTGATTCCATGAACACGGAATTCGAATAGCATTAAATCCATTGGCTTTGACCAAATCAATTAGGGCTTTTGTAACCTTTGGATTTCCCCAGGCTGTTTCTCCTCCTGTTGCTTCTAATGTATTTCCAATATTCCATCCTAATTTCATTTTAGCAGCCAATTGTACTGCGGTACTGCTCATACCTGTAGCATCGGCAGCGATGGGATTTGTATTATAGTCCGGAAATCCTTGAGAACCAGCAATTCCAGCCTGTAAAACTGTAATCTGTACAGTTTTAGCGTCATTTGAGGTCAATGTTATAGTTGCTGTTCTTGTTTGAGTTGTTGTATTTGCTAAAGCTGTAACTATAACGGTAGTACTTCCCGAAGTACCTCCGGCCTGACTAATTTTCAACCAGCCTGCACCTGAGTTACTCAACAACCAGGCGGTTGCATCTGTTTCGACTTTAATCTCTTTCGTACTTTCGCTACTTTCAAAATCAATTTTACTAGTGCTTGCAGCAAGACCTTTAATTGTGAAACTCTCCGCTGTCTCTTTATCAGCACTACAGGCAAATACACCGGCAAAAATTATGCAGGATAAAAAACTAAACACATAGCTATTTATTATTTTTTTCATTTGAATTTGGTTATTTAAGTTAATAAAGTGTGGTTGTTTTTAATTTTTTTATTTGATGGTTACTACTATTTCTTTTTTGATATCTCTTGAAGAATTTCCGATTTTCAATGTGTATTTTCCCGGTTCAACTGTCCATTTTTTAGCAGCTGCATCATAATAGGCCAATTCCTTAACCGGAACCTTAATTATTACTGTATTTGAATCTCCGGATTTTATTAATGTTTTGGCGAAACCTTTTAATTCTTTTTCAGCACGTGTTACTTTTGAATTGGATTTGGAAGTATAAAGCTGAACGACTTCTTTACCATCTGTTTTTCCTGTATTTTTTACCTCCACAGAAACAGAAATGGTTTCATTTGAAGTATAGGATTCTTTATCTGCTTTTGCATTATCAAACGCGAAAGTCGTGTATGATAATCCGTAACCAAAAGGATATAATGGGGCAACATTTTTAGTATCAAACCAACGGTATCCAATTAAGATTCCTTCAGCATAATTAACGGCTTTGTCTCCAGGGAAACTGTTTGTAGCATGTGCTGGAGAATCTTTCAATTGTTTAGGCATTGTCCAAGGTAATTTCCCTGACGGATTTACTTTTCCTAAAATAACATCAGCCAAAGCATTTCCTCCTTCAGAACCATTAAACCAGCTCCAAACTAAAGCAGAAGATTTCTGGCTTACTTCGTTAATATCAAAAGGAGCACCGGCAATCATTACCACAATAGTTTTAGGATTTACTGCTGTTACTTTTCTAATTAATTCTTCTTGTCCAAAAGGCAAATGTAAATCTCTACGGTCAGAAGCTTCTGTTTCATAATCACGGTTTGAACCCGCAAAAATGATGGCAACATCTGAATTTTTAGCCGCATCAACTGCTTCCTGAACTTTTGCAGGATCTAAAGCATCAATTGTAACTGGACCATTAGCCGTAATATTTCCTAAGTTTCCTTTGTTTTTCTCATCATAACGTTCTAAATATCCTTCTGCGTAATTGATTTTGATTGATGAAGGAAGTCTATTTTTAAGACCTTCCAGAGGCGTAACTTCTCTTTTTGTTTTTACTCCAGCACCAAATCCGCCAAGAGCATTTTTCTTAGTCGCATTATTTCCGATAACGGCGATTGATTTTACTCCGTCTAATTTTAGCGGAAGCGCATTATTTTCATTTTTCAATAAAACAATTGCTTCGGCAGCAATATCATAAGCATCTTTGTAATGTGCTTCGGTTGCAATACTTCCTTTTGCACGTGTCCCGCCGCCCATTGCTTTTATATGAAATAAACCACGTAAAATACGTTTTACGTGAAGATCAATTTCTTTTTCTGAAACTTCTCCTGATTTTACCGCAGCAATTAATTTATCCGCTAAGAAAAACTCGTTGAAAGGTTTTGGAGTTCCCATTTCGATATCCAATCCGCTTTTTAGAGATTTTGCTGTTGAATGCACCGCGGCCCAGTCAGAAACTACAATACCTTTGAATCCCCATTCGTCGCGAAGAATTTTGTTCAGCATATAATCGTTTTCACATAAATATTCGCCTCTAAATTTATTGTAAGCGCCCATAATGCTGTACGCTTTTCCTTCTTTTACCGTTGCCTCAAAAGCCGGAAGGTAGATTTCGCGAAGTGTTCTCTCGTCAATCTGAACATCAACAAAATCACGATTCGTCTCTTGATTGTTTGCCGCATAATGTTTTACACAAGCCATTACATCTTTTTCCTGTAAACCAACAACCAAAGGCACAGCGATTTTTTTATTCAAAAACGGATCTTCCGACATGTATTCGTAGGTTCTTCCTCCAAGCGGTGTTCTTACCATATTGATGGCTGGCGAAAGTAACATGTCTTTATCTCTTGCTCGTAATTCTTCTCCTAAACTGGTTCCGAAAGTATGCGCCATTTCTGCATTAAAAGTGGCTGCCAAAGCGCCGCCTGCTGGATAATAGGTTGCAAAATCGTTTGTCAAACCAGCTGGAGCCCAATTATCGCGTGAGATTTCTTCACGAACTCCCAACGGACCATCGGCCATTTTTAATTCTGGAATCCCTAACCGTTTTACGCCTGCATTGGCAAACATACTGTTCCCGTGAAGCATTCCGATTTTTTCTTCTAAAGTCATCTGCGAAATCAGTTTGTCGATTTCAGCATCATGCTCTTTTCCTATTTCTTTTCCAACGTATTCTTCGGTCTGCGCCGAATTTGAAGCTGCTGTCTGAGCATCATTTTTACAAGAAGCAAATAATGCCAAAACAACCGCTGACAACATGATCATTTTATTTTTCATAGATAGTTAGATGTTTTTTAGACTTAAAGATTTTTGATTCCTCACAATTCATCTTTAAATGCTGTTAATATTATTTATGTTTTTGGTTTTCTGTATAATTATTGTTTGATTAAATTCAGCATGACAACATCATTTTCATTGATTTTAAATTCTCTGCTGAAAGTTCCTTTTGCGTCAATTGTAATTTTTTCTGTTGAAATTGGCGCTCCATTATTTTTATCTTTTATGGTATTTACCTGCTGACGTGTTAATTGACTCGGCTTGTTCATCGCCAAATAATCTGCATAAGCGTCATTTACTTTATAACCCACTTTGCAAATTTCTAAAAGATATTTTCCTTTCTGAATGCCATCAATCTCCACTTTCACTTTTCCTTTCTCTTTTGATGGAAGATCCTGAATGTAATAAGTTTGATTCCAAACCTTATCGCCTGGATGCGTATTCGTAAAATCCCATAATAAAACTTGTACATCGCCTTTTGCATTTTTGGAAGTCCACGAAGCTTTATCTGAATTTTGAAGTTCTGTTTCTCCCAATTTATTCATTAAATAATAAGAGAAATAAGCCGGCTTTTTAATTCCCTGTGTATTCAGCAATCCGAAACCACCGTGAAATGGCGTAAATCTTGGACCAGCTTCTTCAAAAATATCAGTAAAAACCCAATATGACATGGAGTTTGCTGCATTTCCAACTTGTTTTAGTTTTTGCAGAATATATGCTGCCGAATGATAACTGTCGTGAATTGGATCTGATGGCGTATAAGAGGAACTCCATTCGGTATAATGCAATTCAAGATTTGGTTTTGCCGATGCTGCAATCTGCTTACGCGAATTAATAACATCTCCGTTGACACTATTTACGTCTGGGCTCAAAACTGTTCCAGAAGTCCCGAATTCGTCCAAATATCCTTGATTTACACCATAGGTATGTGTCGAAATAAAATCTAATGGCACATTATTTTTAGCACAAAAAGCAATTGTTTCCGGAACCCAGCCTGCGCCTGCTGTTGCTGGTCCGCCGACTTTATATGCTGGATTTACAGCTTTTATGCCACGAGCTGCATAATCGTATAATTTAAAATACTCTTGCTGCGTTCCTGTCCAGAAACCTGGTGTTAAATTTGGTTCATTCCAAACTTCAAAATACCATGTTTTTACTTCTTCTGCTCCGTAACGTTCTGTAAAATGTGCGGTTAGATTTTTAATTAAATCTTCCCATTTTTTATAATCTTTTGGAGGTGTAACATTTCCCTTCCACCAAAATATAGTTTCTTTCCCGCTTGCTAATGCATTTGGCATAAAACCCAATTCTACAAACGGCTTCATTTTCAAACTCACAATATAATCAAACAAAACGTCTGCATATTGGTAATTGTATTCTGGATTACCTTTGCTATCTTCTCGATAAACAGCCATATCATCAGACAATAAACCGTGAAAACGGATGTATTTAAAATCGCATTCTTTTTTCACCAATGCCAATTGCTGCTGCCAGTCGGCTCTCAAACCTTCGTTTGCTCTTCCGGCACCAATGCATTCCTTGAACATGGTGTTTAATTTTCCTGAAGATTTGTTGAAATCTACTTTTATGGTTCGGTCTTGTCCAAAAAAATTGACTGAACTAATAAGAATCGTTATTATAAGAAGCTTTTTCATCTGAAAAATATTTTAATTCTGAATGTTACACGCACTGCTGTGCGCCTCTACAATTTTCCTCTTGAAATTATCCTAACCTATTTAAAACCTGCTGGATTTAACTTTTACACCTAATATTTAACTTCTAACTCCAATTACAATTTTTTAAATCGCACTGCACCTCCTCCGGCTCCGCCTAAATTTAATTTCAGCGAATCTGTAGATTTTACTGTTTTCTTCGAAATTGCCACTGCCTCAGGATTATTTTTTTGATCCGTACCTTCTGCATCAACATAAATCTGAGCTTCATAAGTTGCGTTTGGATCTAAGAATGATAATGAAACCTCAACATTTCTAGGTTTTTCATTAGTTAGAGTTCCCAAATACCAATCAGCGCTGTTTCTGTCTTTTCTTGCAGTTGTGATATATTCACCAATTTTTCCTTCTAAGATTTTAGTGTCCTCCCAATCTGTTGGAACGTCTTTTAAGAATTGCAACGCTGGTTTTCCTTCGTAGTTTTCAGGAAGATCAGCTAACATTTGAATTGGAGAATAGATCGTTACATACAATGCCAATTGCTGTCCAACTGTTCCTTGAATTCTTTTTCCCGGATAACCTTGTTTTACTTCAACATCAAAAATTCCAGGCGTAAAATCCATTGGTCCAGAAAGTAATCTTGTAAACGGAATAATACTTAAATGGTTTGGCGGATTTCCTTCGCTCCAAGCGTTGTATTCCTGTCCGCGTGCTGCTTCTCTCGAAACCATGTTTGGAAAAGTTCTTCTTTCTCCCGTATCTTTTATTGATTCGTGGTATAAAACTGCTAAATCGTATTGCGCTGCTTTTTCTAAAATGTATCTGAAATAATTTACTCCAAACTGTCCAAAGTGCATTTGTTTCATGTTCAATTTAGAACCAACGTGACCGATTTTTACGGTATGAATTCCTAGTTTTTTATATAAAGCAAAACCTTCGTCAACTTCTTTTAAATAGTTAATTAAGTTTGAACCTGTTTCATGGTATCCAATTAATTCGATGTTCTTCTTCTTTCCGTATTCAACCACTTTTTCAAGGTCGAAATTATCAGCATTTTTCGTGAAGCTGAACATGTGCATACGGTTTTCGTACCAGCCTGGTGTCCAGCCTTTATTCCATCCTTCGATCAACAAATGGTGGAAACCTTCTTTTGCTGTAAAATCAATATATTCTTTGGCGTGTTTTGTCGTTGCGCCTTGTTTGTCACTTTCCCAGAACGTATATTTCCCGATGTGCATTCCCCACCAGATTCCTAAATATTTATAAGGTTTGAAATAACTGTTCGTATTTTTTAATTTGTTTGGTTCATTTAGGTTTAAAACCAAATAAGACGTAATCAGTTCTCCCGGATTTTCTCCAATCTGAATCGTTCTCCACGAAGAAGTAAAAGTGTCTTTTACACGGACTTTTATACCATCAGGCCAAGGAACTAAATCCGATTTTAATTCTGTTCCTTTATTATTCACCAACGTCATACTGGCAAAATCGATCAGGTTTGCTTCGTGAAAACTTAAGGCTAATCCGCTTTTGCTTTCGATAGTAAGCGGTGTTAAGACTGTATCAAGCGTACTTACCGGAGCATCTTTAAATAAATATTCATCGCGGTTTTCTCTGTTTGCCGGAATCCACCACGCTTTTCCGTCTTCTTTTAAGTTGAAAGTCGTTTTTTCATCCGTAATGAAAATACTGTCTTTTACGTTTTGTTTTGGATACACATATCTAAAAGCCACTCCGTCATCAAAAGCACGAAACTGAATTTGCAGTTTTCTTTTGTTTCCTGTTTTTTGCTGTAAATCAACTACCAGCTGATTGTAGTGGTTTCTGATGTTTTTCTTTTCTCCCCATACTTGTTCCCAGGTTTCATCAAACGTAGATTTTTTTGCGCCTTTAATTTCGAAGTTAGCACTTAAGTTTTCATTTCCTTTCAGTACAAATCCCATTTCAGAAGGAGAAATCACTTCGGTTTTTCCGTGAGAAACGGCATATTTCGGAGCGTTTTTTACCAGTTCAAATTTGATTTTGTTTTGTCCGTTTGGGGAAGCCAGTTCGTACGCATTTTTATTTTTCTGGCTGTAACCAAAACTAATTGAAAACAGTACGGCTGAGAGAATTAAATAGTTTTTCATGTTTTTTGGTATTATATTTTTTGTCTCTCGCAGATTGAGCAGATTTTAATCTTTTAATCCTTTAAATCTGTGGTTGATTTTTTTCATCAATTGAAAAAAATAAAAAATCTGTTTGATCTGCTAAATCTGCGAGAGAAATAATTCTTTAATCTATGGCTAACTTTTTATTTTGCCCACTCCGTTTTAAAAGTGATTTTTCCGGTTAAAGCATTTGGCGCTACCTCAAAAGCATTTCCCTTTTTAGTAACTGTAATTTCCTGAACAGCATCTCCATCCGGTAAAAATATTTTGGCTTTCGCCGAAGTGGCTTTGTCACTTGCAAATACTTTTAAGGTTAACTTACTCCAATCCATATCTTTCGTAGACTGAGCCAATGCAATATGTGGAATTGCAGCACCATCTCTGACCAAAACTACAATTGGTACTTCGCCTGCTTTAATTTTATGCCATCCTCCTTCGTATACTTTTTTGGTCTGGTAATCGATCCATGTCCCTGCCGGAAGGTAAACGTCTCTCTCTGTTACTTCTTCAAACAAAGGTGCAACCAGCATACTTGATCCGAATAAATATTCATTATCTACCAACCAGGCTCCCGGATCGTTTGGATATTCTACAAATAAAGCACGCATCATTGGTAAACCTTTTTGAGAACTTTCTTTTGCCTGAGCATAGATGTATGGCATTAATTCGTAACGCATATTATCTGCTTTTCTAAATCCTTCAAGAAAATCTTTGCTGTACAACCATGGTTCGCGAGGCGGTTCTCCGTGACTTCTTACGTGTGAAGTAAACATTCCGAAAGGTGCCCATCTTCTGTATAAATTCTCCGGAGATTTTGTTGCGAAACCTCCCACATCATGACTCCAGAAACTAAAACCGGAAAGACCTAATGAAAGTCCACCGCGTAATTCTGCAGACATCGCTCCGTTTGAAGTTTCAGCATCACCACCCCAATGTAATGGATAACGCTGAGATCCTGCCCACGTACTTCTTGCCCAGATCAAAGTATACCCTTTTTCTTTCTGTGTAATTTCGGCAACCGCTTTATTGTATCTTAATGGATATAAATTGTGTTCGTAAAAACCAGTTCTGCCTGAATGGTAAATTCCGTCCGGCGGAGCGGCTTCTCCAAAATCTACTTTGAAAACCGAAACGCCTTCATCAAATAATTTTTTCAGTTTTCCCTGATACCATGAAATGGTTTCCGGGTTTGAGAAATCTAAAACAGCATCTTCGTAAGGAAGATTTCCTTTTCTATCTCTTACGGCTAAGTTTTTATCCATGATTTCATTGAACAACGTATTTTTTGGTGTGAAGTATGGTAATTGCCAAAGACATACATGAAAACCATCTTCTTTTAAATCTGACATCATTTTTGTTGCATCCGGAAAACGTGATTTTGCAAACTCATAATTGTTTCTCCAGTCTACATCAAACCAGCCTGTATCAAAGTGAATTACGTCTGTTGGAATTTTATATTTACGTAAATCTTTCGCTACTTCTCTCCCCTCTTTTTCTGAGAAATACGTAATACGACTCATCCAGAAACCAAATGACCAAAGCGGCGGCATGGCAGCTTTTCCGGTTAAATCGGTGTATTGATCTAAGATATCTTTTGGTTCTCCGATAAAGAAAAACAAATCGGCTTCGTCATCTCCAATATACATTTCGTTTGCACTGGCAAAATACTTCCCAAAGTCAACTGTGATAGGTGTTGAATGGTGCATAAAAACACCATAACCACGGCTGCTCATATAAAACGGAATCGGTTTGTACATGGTTTCGTTCTGGATTCCGTTGGCATCATCCGTCCATAAAACTACTTTTTGACCACGTTTGTTGAATTGCGTAAAAGATTCTCCACAGCCAAATATTTTCTCGTCCGGTTCCAAACTGAAGGCCGCACCCATACTTCTGGAATAATCGCTGTTTCTGCGAACGTAAGAAAACGGAAGTGTCGGTGTATATGTATTTTTAAAATCGGTATCGTGAAGTGTGCTTGTCAGCAATTTTCCTTTTTCATCGTAGATTTTTACGTGCCACGGTTTAGTCAAAATTTCAACTCTTCCGTGTTTGCTTGTATAACTATGACCGCCTTCGATTTTAGCATATTTCCATAATTCTGGATGATTTGGCGCAACGCCGTCAACCAGCATTAGAGATTCTTTTTGCGGATGAAACTGCGGTCCAGAAGTCGTTTTAATACGAACTGTTCGATCTGAAACAAACTGAATTTCGAATGGCAAAACAGGAGATTCCGCATATTCTGTTGTTGGGAATTCGTTTGCTTTTTCCACATCGGGTTTCATCATCATATTGTTGAAGGCCTGACGTGTTTTATAATTGTATCGCAGATATTTTATAGTTCCTTTCCCTGTTGCAGGATCAAAAGAGGCCAATTCATCCGCAAAATAAAAAGTATTCAGATAATTCTGAAAATCTTTGCTAATATCTATTGGTGCATTCAGCACATCTGCGTTCTGAATTTGAGCTGATGCTTTTGGCGTCAGAACACATCCAAACATAAAGGCCGAAAACAATGCGGTTAGTTGTGAGTTTTTCATAGGTTAATAATTCTAGATGTTAGTTTTCCTGCGAAGTTTTCAAAACCTCGTAGGTTTTTATTTATTTGAAACTTATAATTTATACCTACAAAATTTTGAAAACCTTGCAGGAATGGTGACTCGTTATTCAGTTGTAATTACAATTGTGGCTTGTTTTAATCCATTCGCTTTGGCGATCAATTCAATTCGACCCGATCTATCTCCTGCCTGCACTACTACCAGACATTTTCCGGCTAAAGCTGTATGCTTTGTTCCTTTGTATGATTCATGACTCACGGGATCTCCGCTGCAAACGCCTACGATTTTTCCCTTTCCTTTTAATGAAAAATGGATTTCGTTATTGGCATTTGGAGCCAAAGTTCCATTCGCATCCAAAATATCAACGGTTACAAATGACAAATCATTTTTATCTGCTTTGATGGTGCTTCTGTCGGCAGTTAATTTTAATTGCGAAGGATTTCCAGCAGTCATGATTTCTTTTTCTAAAACCACTTTTCCACCTTTACGGGAAACTGCTTTAAGCTTTCCTGCTTCGAATGATATTCTCCACATTACATGTAAATCGTCTCCTTTTTTGCTTCTTTTTCCAACTGATTTTCCGTTTACAAAAAGTTCTACCTCATCCGCATTATTGTAGTAAGCCCAAACATCGACCGTTTGTCCGGCTTTCCAGTTCCAATGTGGGAAAATGTGAAGAACCGTTTTGTCTGTCCATTCGCTTTGATACATATAATACACGTCTTTCGGAAAACCGGCTAAATCTACAATTCCGAAATACGAACTTACCGATGGCCATTCGTACGGAGTTGGTTCTCCGATATAATCGAAACCTGTCCAAACATACATTCCGGCTAGGAAATCATATTTTTTAATGATTTTCCAGGTCGCTTCGTGCGTAGATCCCCAAGGTGTCTGTACTTGGTCATAAGCTGAAACCGTATTTCCAGGATTTCCTCCTTCAAATTTTTTATCCCAGCTAACCGGCCATTTTTTGATGGTATCTGAAACCGCATCATAATATCCTCTTGTCTGTAAACCTGAAGTGGTTTCAGTAGCGATAAAAGGTGTATTTGGGAAGTTCTTCAGATGATGTTCGAATGTCTGATGCGCATAATTGTATCCAATTAAATCTAAAACTCCAGATCCAGCAAGCGGATTAATCGAAACATTCTTTTTCTCAAACTGCAAAGTCACTGCATCAATATTCATATTTACTGGCGGATTCATTCCTGCAGTAATTGGTCTTGTTTTATCATATTGACGTGTAATTGCCGCCAATTCTTTTGCAATTTCAATACCTGTTTCGTTCCACTGCTCTGGAATTTCATTACCAATACTCCACATAAAAATACTAGCATGATTTCGGTCGCGTAACAACTGATCGATTAGATCTTGTTTGTGCCATTTGTCCCAATCGTTAGCATAATCGTATTTAGTTTTGTTTTGTTTCCACATATCAAAAGCTTCATCCATGACAATGAAACCCATTTTGTCGCAAAGTTGTAAAAGTTCTGGAGCTGGTGGATTGTGAGAAGTTCTGATTCCGTTTACGCCCATTTCTTTAAGGATTTCTAACTGGCGTTCGATTGCATGCGTGTTGATTGCAGAACCCAACGGGCCTAAATCGTGATGCATACAAACTCCTTTTATTTTGACTTGTTTTCCATTCAAAATAAACCCTTTATTCAAATCGAATTTAAAATCTCTGATTCCGAAAGTGGTTTTATATTGATCAATGATTTTATCGTCAAGCGAAATTTCGGTAACTGCTGTGTACAATTCCGGTTTTTCATCTGACCATAATTCAGGATTTTCAACTTCAGCTGATTGCTTTACAATTTGATTTCCATTCGGATTGATTGTTATATCTTGAGTAACCGATGTTACTTTGGTATCTTCTTTAAAAATAGTTGTCGTTACTTTTGCTTTTTTACCTTCTTTGTATTGGTTTTTTATTGTTGTTTCAATATTTACCGAAGCTTTTTCAGCCGTAACTTTTGGAGTTGTAATATAAGTTCCCCATTGTCCAACGTGAAGTTTGTCTGTCGTTTCGATCCAGACATTTCTGAAAATTCCTGAACCTGAATACCAGCGTGAATTGGGTTGTTTTGAATTGTCAACCTTAACAATTATTTCGTTGTTTTTGTCTCCGTAGTTTAAGTAGGGAGTCATTTCATATTGAAAGCCAATATATCCGTTTGGACGTTTTCCTAAATAATGGCCGTTTATCCAGACTTCACTGTTTCTGTAAACGCCGTCAAAAGTGATTGAAGTTATTTTTGTGCTGTCTTCTGCAGCAACTTTGAATGTTTTTTTGTACCAGCCTAAACCTCCGGTAAGCGATCCGCCTCCATATCCGGCCGGGTTTTTTTCATTGAATTTCCCTTCGATGCTCCAGTCGTGAGGAACATCTAAAGTTCTCCATTTTGTAGAAGTTCCTATAGTATCTTTATCAACAAGACTATCATTTAGATGAAAACTCCAATCTGAATTAAAAGAAATCTTTCTAGTAAAAAAAGCATCTTCTTTTTTATTACAAGAGCAGAACATAATAATTCCGACTAATGTTAATAATGAAAATTTGCAGTTTAATTTTTTTCTTTTATTCATGGTGTTCTTTTTTGTTTTTATATAAATAATTTAAGTCTCAGTTTAAAAGAACATTAAAAATGTCTTGAAAACTGAGACTCTGAAAATTAAATAATTAAGGCTTTACAACCAAATGATAAATCAAATAATCACCATCTGCTCTAATAGCTATAAAAGCTAAAGTTGTCTCGGTAAGTTCTACAATCTGAACATTAGTAAAAGAAAATCCGGAGCTAAAATAGCTTGGTCCGCTTGGATGTAACATTTCTGTTCCTCCGTTAAAACTAATTCTGTCATTTGTTGAACCTGTTGTAAGATTAAAATTAAAAGTCCCTGTTTTTGTTGTCTTCACTGTACTTCCGGCTGTTGGATCAGTTTGTTTTACTGTAACATTATAACCTCCGTTCAGATCAAAAGTAACTTCTCCCCAATCTTTGTTTTCTAAACCTGCCCATGAAATATCAGAAAGATTTGGCCACCATCCATGACCACTTACTGCAATATTTTGGTAAGATGCTGGTTTTCCAATAAATTCCAGAGGTGCAGTCATATATAAAACCCAGGTTTTACCATTCACACCATTAGTTAAGAGGTTCCATCTTTCATCACTAAAAAAGGTCTCATCGTTTTGAGTAACATTCACAGTTACCGGGGCAGCATCTACTGCTCCTCCTTGTGTATAAGCGGTAAAATAAATAGTATATTTTCCTGCGAAAGGAAAGGTGACTTCATCTTCACCTTTATTAGAATGGCCTAATTCATTTCCATTCCCGTCAACATACTTCCAATAAGGAATTATGTCTGAGGTTAAATTTTTCAGTTTTATTTTATTCCCTCCCGGATTTGCCTGCAGATCCTGAGTAACTTCAATTTTTATATCAGATTTATCTATTGTTTCTTCTAAAGAATATGTTTCAGGCGAACAAGATGGGACAAGTAAAAGTACCATTACCATCAGAAATGATGTAATTAATAATTTAGTCTTTTTCATTTTTTTAAATTTTTAGTTAAAATTACCAGCCTGCATTTTGTTTTAAAACATTCCCTGACAAGGTGATCTGGGTATTAGGAATTTGCGATAATCCTTTCGTTTCCTGAATCTTGGCAGCCGAAATTGTTTTTGCTCCGGCTACTCCACCGCTTAACAGGGTTGTAGATGATGCTGCAATAGTTAACGACGCTTTGCCAATTCCCTGACGCAATAAATCCCAATATCTGATCCCTTCAAGAGCAAATTCTAAATGCCTTTCCTTCATTATATTATCCTGAGTAACCGTAAGTGCAGTAAAATTATTTTTATACGCCCTTTGTCTCACCTGATCAAAATAAGACTGAGCACTTCCGCTTCCTAATTCAGCTGCCATTAACAAAACATCAGCATATCTTAATACTACATAATCCTGATACTGGCTGATATCCCAAAACTGGCTGCCCAAAACAAGCGGCATATCAATACCTGCCTGATTTACCATAGGCGAATATTTTTTGTTATAGTAACCGGTATATTCTCTTTGATTGTTTATTTTGTTGAAGGCTATATTTTCTTCTTCAATTCCAATTATAGTTGCTGCACGTCTTGTATCATTAGCATCATACTCCCCATATAATTTTGCATTTACGGTAACACCCCATCCACGTCCGTAAGGATAGGAAGAGAACTCTCTCATACCGAACATTACCATCCAGTGATTACCATCAGTGTTCCCGTTATAGTCACTCGTATAAGTATATTTTATAGAAAATACAATTTCTTTGTTGCTTTCACCAGCATATTGATCAACTGAAGCTGCCGGCCATAAAGTAGAGAAATTATCAACTAATCCATGACCACTTTGTGCAATGACATCTTCCAGATGTCCTAAAGCCTGTGCTTTGGTTACAACTCCTGCTAAATCCGATTTCCCATAATATCCGGT
>Ga0308157_10005998_pt1 | contig 14812 bp, 15 predicted proteins | sample PhyBR1_FD_201035 | JGI IMG/M metagenome (GOLD analysis project Ga0308157, IMG submission 201035) | Phyllosphere microbial communities from UC Gill Tract Community Farm, Albany, California, United States - DLSLB.R1 | ecosystem: Host-associated > Plants > Phyllosphere > Unclassified | place: USA...
GATTGATATTGCGCTATGGGACTTGAAAGGTCAGCGACACGGTATTCCGATCCATGAGGCGCTGGGTGGCGCTTGCCGTGATCGTATTCGCGTCTACAACACCTGTGCCGGATACGAATTCAACACCCAACAAGGCGCTCGCCGAGAGATCGCTGATAGCGATCGTGCACAGGGCCCATACGATGATCAGCTCGCATTCGAGCGGGATCCGGCAGGCCTGGCGATCAGCTTGGTCGAAGAAGGCTATTCGGCCATGAAGATCTGGCCATTTGACCGCTTCGCACGTCAACAGGGTGCCAATACCATCACTCTGGCTGAGGTGGAGCAGGGTGCTGAAGTCTTCCGCAAGATCCGTGAAGCGGTAGGTACTCAAATTGAGGTGATGTGCGAGCTTCACAGCTTGTGGGATAGCGCAGCCGCACTGCGCATCTGTCAGGCGTTGGAGTCTTACGATGTGTACTGGGTCGAAGACCCGTTGTGCAAGATGGACGACGCACAGGCGCTCGCAGATTTGCGCAGTCGCACACGGGTACCCATCTGCGCTAGCGAAACACTGGGGGGGGCGGTTGCATACCGGGATCTGCTCAATGCCGGCAGTTTGGATTACCTGATGCTTGATCTGGTTTGGTGCGGAGGTTTCACAGAGGGACGCAAGATTGCTGCCCTGGCCCAAGCCTACAACAAGCCTCTAGCCCCGCATGACTGCACCGGCCCTGTCGCGCTATTTGCCGGTCTGCAGTTGGCGTTGCATGCACCTACTGCCGTGCTGCAAGAAGTCGTTCGTGCGTCGCTTTCGACATGGTACGGGGAGCTGGTGACCCATCTGCCGGAGATTGAGAAAGGTTTTGCTGCAGCTCCGACTCGGTCTGGACTGGGCACTGCCCTGCGCCCTGAAGTAAAGCAGCGGGCTGATGCAATCATTCGGCAAACATCCATCTAAGGCCATAGATTCTGGCAGGCCCACCTGCCGGAACACCCTCCGGCATCGAGAATGACAATGAAAAAAACAGCTTCTCTTCGTCGCTTCTTTGCAGAGCATCGCCGGTATGAGGTGATCGCTCTTCTCTTCATCATGATGATCATCAACCAGGGTGATCGCGCCACGCTCTCGATTGCCGGTGCAAGCATCTCTCAGGAGTTGGGGCTCGGGCACGCGCAAATGGGCTGGTTGTTTTCCGCGTTCGGTTGGGCGTACATGCTTCTGCAGTTGCCTGGCGGCTTGGCCATTGACCGCTTCGGCAGTATCAAGGTACTCGGATTGGCCATTGTCGCCTGGTCTGTCTTCACTGCGGCCATTGGTACAGTCGCTTTAATGCCTGTCGGTTTGGCATTTCTTGCAGTGTTTGTCCTCAGGTTCTTTGTAGGGGCCGCTGAGGCACCGTGCTTTCCTGCCAACAGCAAGATCGTTTCGATGTGGTTCCCATCCGCTGAGCGCGGAACGGCAACGGCAATCTTCAACTCTTCGCAATACTTCGCCGCGGTGGTGTTCACACCGTTGCTGGCATGGATCTCGACGCGTTGGGGGTGGCCATGGATTTTCTACGTGATGGGCGCGGTAGGTGTTGCGATCGGCTTTATCTTCATCTGGCGTATCAAAGCCCCAAGCGATCATCCGAGCATCAGTCAGGAGGAGCTCGACCACATTCGTCGTGGAGGGGCTAGCCTCACTGAGCGCCCTGGATCTGCTGTTAAGAGCAGTCCGGGTGAAACCTGGAAGAATGCTCGAGCGCTTTTGGGGCAAAGGATGTATCTGGGGATCTACATCGCACAGTTCTGCATCAGCACAATGACGTTTTTCTTCCTGACCTGGTTCCCAGTTTATCTAGTTCAGCAGCGCGGACTGTCATTGCTCGATGCGGGCCTAATGGCAGCCGTCCCAGCCATTTGCGGTTTCATCGGCGGGATCTTTGGAGGAGTCATCAGTGACTGGATGCTTCGCCGCGGGGTGTCACTGACGCTGGCCCGCAAGCTGCCGATCTTCATCGGTATGGTGCTGTCGATGAGCATGATCCTGTGTAACTACGTTGAGAGCGACTGGTTGGTAGTGCTATTCATGGCATTGGCATTTTTCGGCAAAGGTGTTGGGGCACTGGGTTGGGCAATCATTTCCGATGTCTCGCCAAAGACCAGCGCTGGGCTTAATGGCGCAATCTTCAACACCTTTGGGAGTCTCGCCGGCATCGTGACGCCAATCGTTATCGGCTATCTGGTTCAGTCCATGGGATCTTTCAACGGCGCACTGATCTACGTTGCTTTGAATGCTGCGGGGGCATTCTTAAGTTACCTGCTCGTCGTCGGCCCTCTACGTCGGCCAGAGGAGCCTCTGAATCCATCGGAAAGTGATCACGCCACGACTGTCCCTGCGCGTTAATCACTCAACCACTCATTGCGCGCTTCCTGCGTAGGAGCGCGCCATACCCAGTCATAGGTCATGTATGAATCAGCTAGCTATTAGCCGGCCGGTCGTCGATGGCGCTAGCGCCACGAACTACCAAAGCCTCAAACCGGGAATGGTCGATAATCGCTTCTCGGTTCTTGCGCTTGCCATTTGCTTTGTGAGTTCTGTTTATTGTGGTTGGATGCAGCAGTCTATTCCGGATCTGGCGGCATGGTTCTGCTCTATCTGGCTGCTGCTTTCCCTGGCCGCGGCCGTCCTGATTACACCTCGCCTATTTACCGTGGGCTATCTCATATCCTTGCTTTCCTTCCTCATCGCTTGGCGTATTGCCGCAATCAACGGGGCACAGTTGCAGATGATCATAAGCGGTCTATGTGCCATTCCTCTGTTTTTTCAATTTGTAGACTGTGTAGCCAACGACTTGCGCTCCGAGCATAGAAAGTCTGGCGCATGGCTTGCGTCCTTGGTGTGGCAGTTCACTGTCGTGCGCATGTGCTTTGGCCTGAACGAGCTGTGTCACGCTACAGAGAAACTCTTCGGTGGATTTTCTTCGTTCCACCACATGGAGAAAGGGTTTCAAGCCGTCGGCCTTGTGGAAGGTGCCGCTTTTTTTGTGGTGCTGGGAGGTCTTATTGAATTGGCGTCGGCGATTAGTGTTGGGCTCGGTGTTTTCGCTAGGTTGGGGGCGCTGATGAGTACCTTGTACTTCTTGGTAGCGACTATCGGTTTCGGTGGCGAATGGACACGTGGCTATGCCTGGGCTTCAGCCGGCGGTGGCGGATGGGAGTATGTGATGCTGTTGCTCGTCGTCTTCGGCGGCGTGATGGCCACAGGAGCCGGCAAGTTCTCTGTAGATGGTTGGCTACTTTCCAAAGCTTGGTTCCCGCGGTGGCTGAAGGTCGCATGCGTCAGCAAGCAGGGCTACTGAGTCAAACAGTCCGAACGTAAGACTAGCGCGCTCAACCAACAGGTTCAGCGGCTAGTCTATTCGCCAACTCTCCGTTGGCGTGAACTTTGCTGCCAGATCTTTGCTACCCTGAGTTTGGAGGGACAAATTCTCGATGCTGGAAGAATGCGCCAAGGGCTCGACGCGCGGCGCACCCTCGAAGCTGTTCCTTCGATCGCGCTCGGTGACGCGATGACGGCACGGTTACACACCCACATCTAGAAATGAGCTGATGTGCATTGCCCGCCGTGACCGCCCATCCTCGAGCGTTATCGCATTCTTCTCTTTGCGAACACGTGGCGCTCTAGAGGAGTTGCCGTGCGCCCTTTGAGGCTTGCGAAGCCAGTGCTGCGAGATCAATGCCGATCAACCGCCCGTCGCGTTTGATTATTCGGCCATCTGCAATCACCGTATTAACATCGGCTGGTGTAGCGGATTGAACGACGCTGGTCACTGGATCATTCACTGGGAACATGCCCAGTGTTTTCGTGCTGATAAGGACGAGGTCTGCACGTTTCCCGACGCTGACCGATCCTATCTCACCTCCTAAGCCCATGGCATCAGCAGCGCCTTGAGTCGCCCAGTGCAGTGCATCACGTGCAACCATTTGCTGTTCGTTACCAGTGGTGGCGATCGCAAGATTAAGGCATGTCTGCATGATCATGAACGGATTGGCGTTACCGCCTAGTACCAAGGTATCGATGCCAAGTGTTACGGGTAATTTGGCTTGGTGAAGTGCCGCAACCGGCGGCAAGCCATAGCCAACACGCATTTCTGTCAATGGCGTGATGCAGACCGAGGTACCCCCCGCGGCGATGCTTTTGAAATCCTCTTGATCCGCATGCGTGGCGTGAACCAACTGCAGGGCAGGGGTGAGCAGACCTCGATCTGCTAACTGCTGCACGGCCTTTTTCTCTTGGGTCTGCGCAGTGACTGCGATGTGAGTGGAAACCGGCAAAGCGTGTGCCTTAGCGAAAGCAAACTCCTCCTGCCAAATGTTAGGCTTTGTGCGTTCCGGGCCGCGGATGGCCAAGCCCAGGTCGATACGAGCAAGGGGCGGATCTTTCAGCTGTTTCTGAACGCGTTGAATGTCGGTGAAATCCATAGGCGCGGATGCCGGGAGATCCTGTGCGTAGCCATACCACAATCGCGCCCGAAGACCGCTCGACGTCAATGCTCGAAGCTCTGCTTGGGCAAACTCCGGGTCACGGATGTTGTGCGACCAACTGTTCACAGTCGTGATGCCCGCGTGGATAGCTTCAGCAAGTCCAAGGCGTACGCTCAGCTCCGTAAGGGCAGGAGTAAAGCGCTTACTCGTAGCCTGCTGAGTGGCAAAAAATGCCGGGCCTCCAGGTATGGGGGCGCTGTTTCGAAGTAGGCTATTCCACAAGTGCCAATGGCTATCTACTAAGCCTGGGGTGACGATCATGTCAGAGGCATCAATGATCTCAGCCCCGTTTGCGTTCAGCGCCTTGCCGATTTGGCGGATTCTTCCATGTTCAATCAGCACGTCTGTATCCGTTAAATCGCCCGCCGTAGGATCCATGGTGATGACAGTCGCGTTGCGTATCAGCAGCCGCGTCTGGGTGTCAGAGAGAATAGGTTCGGATGCCATAGTGGGAAGTACAAGGCTTGCGCCTGCTAGTGAGCCCAGCTGCAGCAGCGTTCGTCGGTCAATTGCCATTTTCTCCCTCCTGGATGATCGTCGTTGCACTCATGGAATTTGCTGAGGCAGTCAGTGAGTGGGTAAAGCTGCGTCATTTTTAGCTAACGGTTTTATCAGGGGCTCGGTACATCTTGCTAGTAAAAAAGTACCTCACGTACGCGGGTAGACGCGTCTATTGTAGTGTTTCCAGATGCGACGAGGTCGGTGCCAGGGGCAGCTCCAATGGCAGGGTACCAATGAGGCTTTGTGAACTTGGATTAAATAAGCCGGCGACAACGTTACAAAGAACGAGCGATCGTGGAGCTCGAAGCTGACAAGGGGGCGGCCGAAGTCTGCGCGCCGTGCGATGGCGTATTTGAGGTATCGCGTGCCGAGGGAAGTGATGCTGAACCTGACGCTGCTCTAGGGCCGCGCGCAGGTAGGGCAACAATAGGTCACTGCAGCAACGGGGCAAGTAGAGGCTGCCAGCTCAATCCAGCGTAGCTTGTGCCCGGGCGCTGACTTCCCGGATACCGCTCACCATCACTTCGATTTCTCGCGTGGATTGCTGAGTGCGATGGGCGAGTGCGCGGACTTCGTCGGTAACGACAGCAAAACCGCGACCGGCTTCTCCCACCTGCGTCCATAGTCGCTCGGATTTTCCTTACAGAACATAAGACTGCGCCTCTCGCAGCTTGGCTCACCCGCTACCACTTGTCGCGAACGGGACAGTTTTTGCGTACTCTGCTAAACATAGGTCGCAACCGTGGCGAGATAAAACGTCGCCGCCGGTAGTCTGGGGTGACAACCTAGGAGACTTTCAATGCCTCGACGCGCTTGCTTGCTCGCTCTATTAACACTGGCTGCATCAACTGCCTTTGGCGCCTCCAGCTACGACCATCTCTATGCTTTCGGTGACAGCTACTCTGACAATGGTGCGGGTGAAACCTTCACTAGAACATTGGCCACGAAGAAGGTCAAAGATGCCCAGGAGCTACCCGGTTCGCTGTATTGGAAGGGGCGATGGAGCAATGGCCTCACCGCCGTAGAGGTCTTGGCTCACGCCTTGAAAACCCCCTTAACCGACTACGGGATTGGCGGCGCCAAGAGCGGCAACGGCAACTATTATGCCTGGATGGAGCCATCTCGCGACACTGGGGTTTTCGGCCAAATCACCGATCATCTGCAAGCCGCTCAAACGCATAAAGCGGATCCCAACGCGCTCTATTTTATTTTCATCCCAGCCAACGACTTTTTTGAATGGGCCGACTTCTCGCACCCAGAGTCGATTGACGTGTTAAGCCAGAACAGCGTGGCGAACATACAGAAGGCCGCCGAGACGCTGATTGGAGCAGGCGCCAAGCACTTGATGGTCGTGGGGACTACGGATTTGAGTCATGTGCCGGCTGTGGTGCAGGGTAATCAGGTCAAGAATTCAACAGAATACCAGCAAATACTCGAACAAAAACTGCCAGTCGTGCTAACAACACTGGCTAAGGCTCATCACGTCAGTATTACCTACTTTGACCATCTGGCTTTCAGCGATAAGCTTCGCTCGGCACCTGATGTTGTGGGTTTGACCGATCTGGATACCCCGTGCCAAGCCACCTATCCAGATATCAAGCCCGTGTGTGAAAATCCAGATGCCCATTACTACTGGGATGAATGGCACCCGACCCGCAAAGTCCACACACTGGCCGCCGAGGCGATGCTTGAAACGTTAAAAACTAGCCGTTGAGATGCTCTATCACGTCCTACCCGGCCGGCGGACTGCGTGCCTAATCATTACCAAGGCAGGGGTAGACCGTCAGTCTTGGGCTATCTATCCATTGCGCTTCTGATCTGGACGCAAGACCGTTAGGCTAATATGGCAGCACTGAAGCATTTTCATCGCGCCGCTAAAGCCTGCTCGCTACCACGGCAGGCCCCACCCCTGAACGGTGGCGAGCCAGATGGAGCCGATGCGGGTCATCACAGCAGACCTCCAAGAGGTCGCGTGGGCAGCCCTGTTAGCTTAGCCATTCCACTTGGGGGAGTGGTTCAGGTGGAAGGTTGATCGACTAGAGCGAGCAATTGCGCTTTATGGATCTGCGCCCACTCACGAACTCTAATAGCGGGCCTCCCGAGCAAGTAAGGAACATCGTCCTTGACGGTGCCCATGTAGCCCATGCGTCCGTCGGCGAACTGCGTCAGAAGTTCGAACCCGCTGCGGGCGTACCAATCTTCAACTTGCACCGTACCCTTCTTGAACCGCTCCTCGAGCTCCGCCGGCCCGAGCATATCGCAGCGGATCGAACGGCCGAGCACTTCGCTGAACGCGGTGGCCAGCTCCGAGCCGGTCATGGTTTCGGTGCTGAGATAATAGTCCTTCGAACCATGGCGTTCTGGGCCATCGCGCAAGACCTTGGCAGTAACGGCGGCCAGATCCTGAAGCGCGACGTAACCGACGCGGTTCTCCCCCCAGAACGTCGAGAAGGTGCCGCCGATGGGCGGCGATACGCTGAGCATGTTTTCGAGAAACACGTTTGGATGCAGGTGCGTCCAGGCGATGCCGCTAGCCTCGATGTAGGCTTCGACCAACGCGAACCAGCAATATTTGGAATCTGTAGCATCCTCAGCAGCGAATACGCCCTGGTTGACGATATGCCGCACCCCCGCCTTCTTCGCTGCATCCACCACTGTTTTGGTCTGATGTGTCATGGCAATGGTGTAGCCGGTGAGGATGTTCATTCGGTCGACGCCATAGAGCGCTGGGCCGAATGTGCGTGGATCGTCGAGATCGAACAGGACTGCATCGTGCCCCTCGGCGCGTAGACGCTCCAGATCCTTTTGCTTTCGAACACCGATCCGAATGCGCGCGCCACCGGAGTCGGATATGAGTTCCTCCAGAATATGCCGACCGGTCTGGCCAGTGGTACCCATGAGAAAGATTAGGGGTGTGTTATTGGTCGTCATCGGGGTTTTCCTATGATTAGAGGGGGCGACGGGCCGAAGCATTTCCAGCCGCCCAGCGATCACATGAACAGCGCACGGGTCAGCCGCACGGCATAGTCGGAGTCCGGATTGGTGTTGCTATCGCCGGCGCGTTCCATGATCGCGTCAATCGCCAGATCTCGGCGCTTCGGGAGACGAGCCCGCTCGGTCGCATCGAGCGCTTTAGGGATTTCGTCCCGTGTCAGGTCGGTGCAGTAAACCGGGGAGCCCGGCTGTTGCCGCCAGGAGTCTGCAAGGCTGCCGGAGTAGACCGGATCGAGCCCCGTTTCATCGACCAGCCTCATCGCCACTTCGCGCTCGCGAATGCCATCTGCGGCGACCGGGATAGCGATCCTGCCCTCCGTTCCTGTCGGAGCACCTTTCTCGGCAAAGGAGGCCGACGTGATGGCGTTCCAGGCCTTGGCGATCGGACGACCGAGCTGTTCCGCCACCCACGCGCTCTCGGTCTGGCCGGCCTCAATCGCCGCGATGACGCCGTCACGCTTGGGGTAGTAGTTGGAGGTATCGATCACGACCGTATCGCTGGCAACGCTAGCCAACAACGGCGCGATCTTGGGAATGGCGCTGAATTGCGTGGCCATGATCACCACATCAACCCCGGTAACTGCCTCGGCGGAGGTGGCAGCATGCGCACCGTTCACGAGCAGGTCAGCGTCAATCGTTTCAGGGCCGCGCGAGTTAGCAACCTTTACCTCGTGGCCCGCCTTGCTAAGCGTTTTCACCAGCGTCCGGCCGATATTGCCGGTGCCCAAAATGCCAATCTTCATAAAACCTCCTTTGCCATACCAGGGGGGCGCCCGCGCGCTCGGCCGAGAGCCGGCGTGCGGCGCGGCGCGATCTAGTGGTAGATCGCGCGGTTGAGACGCGGCAGGTAATCCGCGTCCGGACTGGTCGTCCCGTCGCCCAAGCGCTCAGTGATAACCGCCACCGCCAAATCACGGCGTTTGGGCAACCGGTCTTTTTCCGCCGCAGCCAGTGCCGCCGGAATTTCGTCCCTACTAAGGTCGGTACAATAGACCGGCGAACCAGGCTGCTGCCGCCACGAGTCCGCCAGGTTGCCCGCAGCGACCGCGTCAAGACCGCTGTCCTCGACCAGCCTCATTGTCACCTCTAGATCTGTGTCGCGATCCGCTGCGACGGGGATCGCTATACGGCCCAGCTCGCCAGCGGGCTTGCCCTTGTCTGCGAATGATGCGGCGCCGATTGCGTTCCAGGCCTTTGCGATCGGGTGGCCAATCTGCTCGGCGACCCATAAGCTTTCTACCTGGCCGGCCTCGATTGCGTCGATCTTGCCATCGCGATGCGGATAATAGTTAGAGGTGTCGATCACCACTGTCTCGTCCGGGATCGCAGCCAACAATTTTGCCGCATCGGGGATGCGATTGAGCGGGATGGAGAGAATGACGACGTCGACATCAACGATTGCCTCCTGCGCCGTCACAGCGCGAGTGTCGTTCTTCAGCATGTCCGCATCGATGGTGTCGGGCCCGTGCGAATTGGCGACCTTGAGGCCATGACCCGCTGCGCCCAGCGTGCGAACGAGCGTCTTGCCTATATTGCCAGTGCCAAGAATGCCGATCTTCATGTGCTGATCCTCTTCGTAAATGCGTCACCAAAACGCGACGATCGGCATAGCGGACGACGTCGCGATTTTGCACAGATTTCGTTTCGGGGAGCCGGAATGAAATGTTGCCTATCTCGGAGATCAATCAAGAGTGAAAGGTCACGCTTGTCTCGAGCGGCACGCGATCCATGTGAACACGATTGCCTGGAGCCTCTTCATCGGGGTAGCCAAACGATATTCCGAACAGCAGCTTCAGCTCTTCAGGGATGCCCAGGAACTCGCGGATCGTCTCTGCGAAGAAGCCAAGCGCAGTCTGTGGGATACCCCCTAGATTACGAGCGGCGAGCGACAACAGAAATGTCTGTCCGTACATACCCATGTCGCCGGCTACTCGAACGTCATCACCGAAAGATGGCATGAACAAGAAGGCCACTTGGGGAGCGTTAAAGAATGAATAGTTCATCGCACCCGCGCGATGCCGAGCTTCCTTATCCTCACGCATCACATTCATGGCCTCGTAATAAGCCTTTCCGAGCGCGTTGTTGCGCTCCCGATACTCGCCATAAAAGTCGTTCACATCGAACGAAAAGTCCGGGGTAAATTCACCCGCATCGTTCTTGGCATGAAGCAATTGAGAGAGCTGCTTGAGCCGATCGCCACGGACGATATGGACATTCCATGGCTGGGTATTGCAGTTGGAGGGTGCGTGTTGGGCGTCCTCCAAAACCTCGTGGATGATATCTTCAGCGACGGGTTTGTCGAGAAAACCTCGAATGGAGCGGCGTATACGTACCGCGTCCTCAAAGGTTGTTTTATTGCCAGGGATCGGTTGGGTTGCGGATTGATCAGGTTGCATCGCCATGAACACCTCTTAGTAAACGAAAGGTTAAAATGCGGCGTCTTTATCAGCGGGCCAGCCGAGTGCGTCGAGTATCTTCTTCAGATCTAGAATTCCTTGTTCGTCGAGTTGGCAAGCGCTTTTGATTTGCCCACTCACAGCCAGGACGGCTTTTCGCAGAGCTGCGCCAGCAGGGGCAAGGTCGATGACTACTCGCCTCTCGTCAGTGACATCCCGCTTTCTGGTCACTTTCCCGGAGACCTCCAAACGCTTAAGCAAAGGGGTAAGCGTGCCGGTTTCCATGCTCAACTTGGCGCCAAGCTCACCAACTGTGCGAGGCGCACCGGCGAACAGTTCCAGTAGCACGAGATATTGTGGAAACGTGAGTTCTAGGGGCTCCAGAAAAGGTTTGTGGAGTCGTACCATGCGGTTGGCGGCGCCATACAAGGCGAAAGAGAGCTCTTTACCGGCGCCGTCCGTCGTTGCATCCGAATAGGCATCAATTGGAGCTAGGACGCTTGATTTCATAAGCCTCTACACATAATCAGTTAGATAACAACAATGACGATGCGCCTGTTCGTTACCTTACGGTCACCAAAAACCGGACATCGATATTGCCCTTAATAGCGTTCGAGTAGGGGCACACTTTATGCGCCGCCGCTACTACTGTGTTTGCAGTTGCTTGATCAAGACCCGCAACCTTCACTTCCAGCGTTACTGAAAACCCTAGACTGCCCCGGGCATCAGGATTGACATCTATTTGGGCAATCACCTCAATGTCATTTCCGAGCACCTTGATGGCTTGGGTATGAATGACCTGCACAACCGTCGCGCTGAAGCAGGCGGCATAGCTGGCAGCAAATAACTGTTCGGAGGTAGTCCCTTCGCGTTCGCCGCCTAACCCCGCGGGTATGGAATATGGAAGCGCGAGCACATCATCGTCGCTACGGATTACACCGCAGCTGCCTCCGACTGCCGAGACCCGGGTTTGGTACAGGGGTGTCAGTAAGTCCACTCTAAAATTTCCCCATCGCCTAGACGTGCCTCACGTCAGCAGCATGCTATTGCGCTATTTTATAGCGCACTACCTAATATTGCGCAACCATGTCTAGCAGCAGATTTTTTTTGGCCATCTACCTCTTTTGGATGAGGATGAGCGTCTTCAAGTATGCATCCTGGACTACCTTCGGTTCAGGAGCGATTTCGTCGCCGATGAGTATGTCTCCACGGGTGACATAGCCAAGCACCTCGCGGACAGGGGGTTCCATGGTCTTTCTGATCAGAAGATCAGATCCAGTGGAATTGCGAAGTTGCGCGACGCTGAGGTCATCATCGACAGCGCTGCCAAGGGCTATAAGATCCCCCGCACGCGGGCTGACATAAACGATTTCCTAGAACTGGCCTCAAGCCAGATTTTGCCGCTGCTTGACCGAATCAAGAAAGCCCGGGATGTCTACCGCCTCAGCAGCATCGGAGACTATGACATCTTGGGCGCGGATCAGTACTCGGAAATCAGAAAGCTGCTCCAGTCGTTGGAGCCTCTGTGAACGACGACCTGACCTGGACGACGCTTGCGCGTCATTCCACCTCCATTATTTTGGGCGGCACCGGCACCAACCGTATTGCAGTCTAATTGAGGTCGCTTCGGGGAAAGTGGATTGATACTCTTATGAAATGAGCGCTCAGGTATGAGCTTGACCAGGCCAAAGATCACGGAGCTCCTTCTGAGCGCAACCCCACCGTGATTGACGTCTGGCCAAGCTCACACGGTGATGGCGAATTCGATGGTGCGGAGGGGTTGTGCAAATTTCGATCTTGTGTGGCAAAAAGCTGAAACGGTGTTCGGCGACAAAGCCAGAGCAGCTGTGTGGCTGTCGACGCCCAGGAACCTCTTCGATGGCATGACACCGCTGGAGTTTGTGAAAGATCAGGAAAGCTTAGATCGGGTTATTGAAGTGCTGACGCAGATCGATCATGGGTATGCCAGCTGATAAATGACGGGCTAGAGCTCGGGCCAAGAAGTCCTCGGTCGAGTGGGCGAGGGTGACGCCGAATCCTTCTGCGGCGTAACTGTGCCCTGTGACGCGATTCAACTTGGCCTCTCAGAATAGATAAAGGGTGTGATGTCGGCGAGGTAAACGAGAACAGTGCACCGTGGCCTGGCGAATACGTGATTCAACGATTGCGTTGGAGCGGTGCGATCAACAGGCTCCAAAGAGTTTCGGCACCACCTTCTTGAGAAAGCTTCTGGTCTTGCCGAGTATGAAACGACATACCGAATGTCTTCAGGTACAGAGATTGATCGTCCGTATCAACCGTTAGCGCCTCGTTGTACGAGCCCCCGCCAAACGAATCCCCATGGCTGTAGTAGATCCCCGCGCCTAGCTGGCCGCCGGTGAACACAGTTGCCTTCGCAGCATCGTGACCGTCCTTGTAGATAGTCGCAGCAAAGCGATTGGCATCTACACGACGGAAGACCCCTTCATACCCTGCATTCCGTGCCTGGAGCTCCGTCAGTGAATTCTTAAAATAACGAGAGATGTACTCAAAGCTGTCGAGCAGAAAGCGGTCTTTGTCCAGCTGGGTATAGCTTTTAGCCATCCGCAGGTTGCTTGATCTAGGGCCAGGCGGTGCCGAAGGGAAGGGCGCTGCACCCATAGAAAAATCGTCGCGGTCAGATCGCACGGATGTCGCCGTTGGGCTGAGGCTACATCGCTCGGCGGCCTTACGCACCTCCTTTGCCACTTGCAGGAATGATTCGTCCTGATTCGGCCACAGCGTCACAGGCTTGCCGTCTTGAGGCGTGCCAAGCAGCTTGCCGAACGGGGCATGGTGCCAATCGCATGGGCGAAGAATTACAGGAATGACGATCGCCTCCTTAGTAGCATGGCGCTCCATCGCGCGGGCCATCTCGATGTTGTAGCAGTAGTCTGAGGCGATGAAATCGGGGCTAACCAGCAACAAAATGATTTCATCACTGTTGATGTGATCGTCAATGGCTGCATCGATCTCTTGCCCGGCGCCGATTCTGCGGTCGTGCCAAGTCTCGATGACCCGCTGGCGCTTGAGCATCGACAGCTGCTTTTCCAGTTGGTCGCGTAGCGCCTCGTCGGCATGGCAGTAAGAAAAAAAGACGTTCGGCAAAATGGTTACTCCCATCCGTTAGCTTCTCTTCCGATCATATGGTGAGCTCACCGGAGAGTACAGGCCCAGGCTTTGCTGGGGCGTTTAGTCGAGGCGAAAGCCCGCGAAACAAACAATCACCAGAAGGAAGTGTGGGCTGTTCGGATCAGTTTGGAGGCCACCTTGTTTCTGTCAGAAGGGATGATGTAGCGCTGATGTTGCCCTGCCATTCGGACAGGGGGGCTTGATCAACGCCGGGTCAGGCAGGGTAGATGCCCGATGTCGCTTAAACAGTAGGCCGCCAGGGCGTTCTTTTGCCGTGCCTCAATCACCACTTTAGGACGACATTTTCAATCGGGCGTCGAACGCGAAGGGTACGGAAAAGGCTCGAAACTTCGCGTTGCGCAGGGGTGGAGTACAAATGTACTCCAGAGCCAGCTCAGGTGTTCAAGGTCGCTGGTGCCAAAGCAGCTGGCGCGGACGAGGCCAGCGAGGAGGGGGAGGGTAAAGACGCGGGCAGATCCACTGAAGGAATTACGGTACACCGCTGTGCTCTTCAAAATAACAAGCGTGCAGGACGCGCCGGGGAAGCTACCCTCCTGCTCCGGATTAAAATAATCGTTGGCAAAGCCCGGTCAGATCGACTGTAAACCTCTTTTTCACGCTGTAACCGACGGTGGTTAACAGTATAAAAAGTAGGTTTACAGTTCCACTGCTGAGGAACTCTGGTGGGGAATTGCCTCAGGCCCGCTGTGCGCGTCGTTGGCCGATACGGCACCGGTGGTTTGCACACCAACGCCCCGGGTGGACTCATAGGGTTCAGATTGAGACAAAACGCCTTGCCTGGGGCAGCCCCACGGTTCTCTCACAGCACGGAAAGAAAAGTGCGGTGAAGTTATATGTCCAAGGGCTTGCCCACGAGCAACTGGGCCAGTACCCCGAAGCAGTCCAGGTCTATGAGGAAGCGCTGGCTTTGAATCCAAAATTGGCGTTAAGCGTAGGCTGGGTTCAGTGGTTAAGCGGTTCAAGGCAGAGTAGCCGTATGCAGCCTGTCATTCCGCTGCGCTTGATGAAGCGCAAGCCCAAGCCCGGTTTACCCAGGCTGTTTGACCGCCCGAAATACCGGCAACGCAATATCATTCCGGTCAAAAAACTAAAGAGTCATCCAATCTAGGCCATAGATTTCACTGAGCTGTTAGAGGGCCTAATACGCCTAACCTCAAAGACTAGCTGCGAGCCTGGAGCGCCTTAATGATCATTCGAAGCAATCATCAGGACTGAGCGTGCGGCATTGAAGTGAAGGC
>Ga0308157_10005999_pt1 | contig 14812 bp, 11 predicted proteins | sample PhyBR1_FD_201035 | JGI IMG/M metagenome (GOLD analysis project Ga0308157, IMG submission 201035) | Phyllosphere microbial communities from UC Gill Tract Community Farm, Albany, California, United States - DLSLB.R1 | ecosystem: Host-associated > Plants > Phyllosphere > Unclassified | place: USA...
CCTTCTGCACCTCCCCTCCCCAGCTTCTGCGATTTATCAACACCCTCCTGCCTTCACTTCGGATATTATTGCAAAAATTGCAAACTTATAATAATCGGAGAGCCGGAATGAAGAGCAAAGTCATCGATCAGGTCAGCACTGCGGTACAGGAAACCGGCAACTTGCTGAAACAGGATGGCCCACTGCCGAAAGGAACAGGACTGGCCAGCGGCGTACTGGCACTAACCTTGGCGGTCTTGTCTTTGTTGGGCGTGGCGGCGTTCCATTACCCGCAATACCTGACCACGCCTGAGCTGAGGCACGCCTATTCCCCCGACCTGATCCGGCATATCATGTTTGCCGCACTGGTGCTGTCGGGCTCGATCAGCCTGCTCAACGTGCTGTTCAAGCGCAAGCGCAGCCTGAATGCCGTCGCCGCTGCGCTGGTGCTGATCAGCGTAGCAGCGGGCGGTTCGCACGTGCCGATTGCCGATTTCCCCGACCATACACCGTATATCGGCCTCGATTGGTTCGTCCTCGACCTGCTGGGCTCCACCATTATTTTCGCCGCGCTGGAGAAAATCTTCCCTCTGTACAACGGCCAGCTCCTGTTCCGCAAAGAATGGCAGACCGACATTGTGCACTTCGCGGTTAATCACTTCATTGTGGGCCTGGCGCTCCTGACGGTAAACTTCGCTGTCCACCGCCTCTTTGGCTGGATGCTGAACGACAGGGTGCATGATTTGGTACATGCCGTTCCCTTCCTGCCTCAGCTACTGCTGTGCATTCTGGTGGCCGATCTGGCGCAATACTGGCTTCACCGCAGCTATCATGAAGTGCCCTTCCTGTGGCGATTCCATGCAGTGCATCACTCGGCCAAGACTATGGACTGGCTGGCCGGTTCGCGCCAGCACATGCTGGAGCTGATCTGTACCCGCGTCGGCGTGCTGGGCGCGCTGTACGTGCTTGGTTTTGAAAAGAGTGTGATGGATGCCTACATCATCATCGTCGGCTTTCAGGCGGTGTTCAATCATGCCAATGTCCATCTGCCGTGGGGACCGTTGAAGTACCTGGTCGTCACGCCGGACTTCCATCACTGGCACCATTCCTCCGACGATGTGGCGATCGACCGCAACTACGCGGCGCATTATGCCTTCCTGGATCACCTGTTCGGCACGGCCATCAAGGGTCAACAGGGTTTTCCGGAAAAATATGGTGTGCAGGGCGACTATATGCCGGATGGCTTCCTGAACCAGCTGCGGTTCCCGTTCCGCCCGCAAAAGTAAGCGCTGCACAAGCGGGAAAGCAAAAAGCCCAACCGTAAGGCTGGGCTTTTTTAAATTCTGGCTCCCCGACCTGGACTCGAACCAGGGACCTGCGGATTAACAGTCCGTCGCTCTACCAACTGAGCTATCAGGGAAATGAGGCCCGAATTATAGCCGCTCAAAACGGATTTGGCGACCCCGTGGCAAATATTTTTTACGCCACCGCCCGGATGGCCGACGCCGGTGCCCTAGTGCGGCGGCGGATCCAGCGGCGCGACGCGTGGCACCCGCAGCGTGAAACGCGCGCCGCAGCCCGGTTCGCTCTGCACCTGCACGTCGCCGCGCAAGGCGGAGGTGACCTGGTTATAGACCACATGCAGCCCCAGCCCGCTGCCGCCCTGGCCCAGGCGGGTGGTGAAGAACGGGTCAAACACGCGGGCGATATTGGCTTTCGGAATACCCACCCCGTCATCCGCCACGGACACTTCAATCCAGTCGTCAGCCAGCTTGCGCGCCGTGATGGTGACATGGCCCTGCCGGCCCTCCGGAAACGCATGCACCAGCGCGTTATTGACCAGATTCACCAGGACCTGCTCCAGCGGGCCGGGGTAACTGTCCATGACGACGCCCTCCTCCACGTCGCAAACCACCTGGTGCCCGCTTTTGCGGATGGCCGGCCCCAGCGTCGCGAGGATGTCCTTGAATGTCTTCCTCACGTCGAATTCACGCCGGCGCATGCTGGACTGGTCCACCGCGACCTGCTTGAAGCTGGCCACCAGGTCGGCCGCCCTCCCAAGGCTGTGCAGCAGGATGTCGGCGCCCTGGTCGACGCCACTGATGAAATCCTGCATGTGCTTGCGCGTCACGCCCGTCTCCAGCTCCTTGGCGATGGTCACCGCGTTGCTTTTGAGCGTGCTGGCCAGCATCAGGCCGTTGCCTATCGGCGTGTTGAGCTCATGCGAGATGCCCGCCACCAGGCTGCCCAGCGCCGACATCTTTTCCGCCCGCTGCAGCTCGCCCTGCATGGCGACGATCTTATCGAGCGCGGCCTTCAGGTCCGCGTTGCTGCGCAACAGGGCCTGATTGGCGTCGAGCAGACTGGCATTGCTGACCATTAATTTCTGCTGTTGCTCGATCACCTGGAAGTCGGCCTCGATCGCTCTCTTGATCTCCCACAACAGATCGACGTAGCGCTGCTGATAGTTGCGCTTTTTGCTGTCGAGCACGCAGATGGTGCCGAACACCTCGTCGTTCGGCCACAACAGCGGCACGCCCAGATAGGAAATCATGTTCAGCGCGACGTCCGGATTGTCCTTCCAGTGCTCGTCCTCCAGCGCGTCGGGAACATGCAGCAGCGAGCGCGTGGCCATCACCGTCTCGCAGTACAGGCCGGTGTTCAGATTGGCTTTCTCGTGCGCCTCGTAGGGGTTGCCCGGCGTGTGGCTCGACACCAGCACCTCGATCTGCTGCGGCCTGACGCGCATGATCAAGCCAGCCGGCACGTCGAAGACGTCCGCCATGACGTTCGTGGTTTGTTGCCACTTCCCGAGGAAATCATCAGACACGACACGTTGTTCAACCATTGCGGCGGGCTCCTTGTTCAGTCGACACGGCCCGTACGGCTGACCGGTAGGCAAGCACGCAGGCATGTAAATGGTAGGCCCATTTGAGGTATCTTTGTGAAAATATCGCTGCAGCAAAAGCAAAAATACCAACTTGCGGTGCGCACCAGCGGGCAGCCAGCACTATCGGATTGACATTGCCGAGTATTGAAGCAGAGAATACTTTTCACGGCTTCTCAGCCGCCGGAAGCAATAATGCCTGACTACTAAACTTTCAATAACGACAGGGGAATAGTATGAAACGCTTTTTCAGGATAGTCGCCGTCATCGCCGCCTTTGCGCTGTCCAGCGCGGTTTCCGCAGCCGACGCGGAGCGAGGAACGCCCGAGCAGGCGGTCGCCCTGGTCAAGCGGGTCATCGCGGACATCAAGAAATACGGTAAGGATAAAGTTGTCCAGGACGTGCAGAATCAGCTTCCGATATACCGGGAGCGCGACCTTTACGTAACGATCGGCACGATGGAGGGCTTCACCTTGGCGAACGGAAACACCCCTAAACTCGCCGGCAAGAACGTCCTCGACATCAAGGACGTGAACGGGAAATTCATCATGCGCGAGCGTATCGAAATCGCCAAGACCAAGAATTCGGGATGGCAGGAATACTCGTGGCCCGATCCGGTGACCAAGGAAGTGCAGAAGAAATCGATGTACGTCGAACGCGCCGGGGATTTGGTTGTCGCCTGCGGGGTGTACAAGCTCTGAACCTGGATCGGAGGGCCGCAAGACATAGCATCCCTTCTTAATTGGTCGGGTCGATCGACTTGAGGACTTTGCCCTGCTCGTCCAGCATCCGGATCTCGGCCTTGCCGTCGGCAGCCACCATCAGTACCATGCGCGGGCGGCCTTTGGCATCCTTCAGTTGCAACACCGAACCTTTATCGCGGGTATTGCCAAGCCAAATGCGATTCTCGCTCAGGCGGCCTTCTTCCGACAATTTTTTCCAGTAGGCCTCCTGTTCGGCGGCAGGCAGCTTGCTGGCTTCCGCACCGAAGCGTGTCATATCCTCCATCGAAGTGATCTTGAAGCTGGGCACATCGTTGATTTTAATCGAGGTCATCTGGTGCGTGCCGCCATCATTGCTCAGGAGCTGAAGGGCCTGGTCCTGGCGGAAACGATCAAAGGTCAGCGACAGGCCGGCCAATATCTTGCCGTCGGCTGTCATGCTGCCTCTCTGGATAAGTCCACCGTTCTCCGTGCCTTCCTCGTTGATGAATAACATGCCAGCGACGTCGCGGCGGTCAGGCCGGGCTCCCTCCTTGCCTTGCTGGAAATCGCCCGGGAATTGGGCCTTGTTCGAGATGATGATGCGCTTCGTTCCATCCGGCTCGACGATATTAATCCGTCCCACAGTGATTTCATCAAAAGTTTCCTTCTTCTGAGTCTTGGCGGCAGTCAACGCGAACACCGCAGCCAAAGCGGCGGCCATGGTGGTGGCGCCGGACAGGAAGGTACGGATCTGGGACATTGTCATTCTCCTTTTTTGTGTTTGAGGGGGTTATTTGCGTTTGTTTTCAGCCGGCGCAGGCGCCATTCGGTGATCACGCCGACAAAGCCGCACGTGAAAATGATGGCGCCGAGGAACTGCAGGATGCGGTTGCCAGTCGACTGGGCGCGCTCGGATTGAATCAAGACGTAGCGGCGCACGCCCTGCCCGTCCTTCTCCGTAAAGAAGCTGCCGCGGTTTTCAGGCGTTTCCACTGACACGGGGCTGACACGCTTGGACTTGAACTCAGCCCGCGCCAAGGTAAACTGCTCGTCCGTCATGAGCTTGGCCTGCCGCCGCAGAGACAGGATTTCTTCCTGCGTTTCAAAGATGTTCTGTGGCTCGCCGGCCAGGATCACGCCAGGCGACGAATACTTGTAAATCCTGTTTGAGAAGAAAATGCCGTCGTTGGCCGCCAGCATCAAGGCAAAGCCGACGATCCAGGCCAGCGCCGAGCCGTACAGCCAGCGCTTGAAGTTATGCTCCTGCACTACCACGGTCCGGGTATTGAACTGGCCGACCGCCGGAATGTGGCTCAGCGTGGTGTCCAGGAGTTCCTGGTCAATATCCCGCAGCATGGCCGCCGCGTCGATTCCCAGGCCGGCCACGATCGTGTTGAACATGTCGGCCGACGGCAATGACTTGTCGTTCTCGAGTTTGGAGAGATACGATTGCTCGATCCCCAGCGCCGCCGCAAACTGTGGCTGAGTTTGGGCACGCTCGGTCCTGATCTGCTTGAGCTTTTCGCCGAAATTCATGACAACCTTTCCAAGAAGTAAATCGAATGACCGTATTCTTAGTCATTCATGCAAGACTTGGAAGGTGAATATTGATGAATTCCCATGAATTTGGGGAATTGCGGCGCTGAAATGCAAAAAAGCCCAACCTTTGCGGGCTGGGCTTTTTTTGACTTACTGAATTCTGGCTCCCCGACCTGGACTCGAACCAGGGACCTGCGGATTAACAGTCCGTCGCTCTACCGACTGAGCTATCAGGGATTAGAGGCAACATTTTATACTGTTTAGATCATTCCATCAAGGTTTCTGACAGAACAAGTATTTCATGTTGCCTTACGAGTTAAGCTTAGTCGCTCAACCCGAAGAAGCAAGATTTTAAAGGACTTTCGCGATCGCGTCAATAACGATGTCGATATTGCGGGAATTGAGCGCGGCGACGCAGATCCGGCCGGTATCGACAGCATAGATCGACTGTGCGCGCAGTTGGTCCACCTGGGCCTTGGTCAGGCCGGAGTACGAGAACATGCCGACCTGGTCGCGCACGAAGGCGAAATCGTGGGCCGGAGCCTTGGCCTTGAGCTTGGCCACGAAGGCTTCGCGCATTTCCTTGATGCGCACGCGCATGCCGGCCAGCTCGTCTTCCCACATCTGGCGCAGTTCCGGCGTGGTCAGCACGGTGGCCACCACTTTGCCGCCGTGGACCGGCGGATTCGAGTAGTTGGTGCGCACCACGCGCTTGAGCTGCGACATCAGGCGGCTCGCCTCTTCGCCGCTGGCCGCGACCACGCTCAGCGCGCCCACGCGCTCGCCGTACAGCGAGAACGACTTGGAGAACGAATTCGACACCAGCAGCGGACCGCCGGCTGCGGCAAAGCGGCGCACCACGGCGCCGTCTTCGGCGATACCGGCGCCGAAGCCCTGGTAAGCCATGTCCAGGAACGGCACCAGGCCGCCGTTGGTCACCACGGCGATGATCTCATCCCACTGGGCCGAGGTCAGGTCGGCGCCGGTCGGGTTGTGGCAGCAGGCGTGCAGCAGCACGATGGAGCCGCGCGGCATGGCCTTCAGGTCGGCCAGCATGCCGGCGAAGTTCACGCCGTGGGTAGCCGCATCGTAGTAAGCGTAGTTGTTGACGGTGAAGCCGGCGCTTTCGAACAGCGCGCGATGGTTCTCCCAGCTAGGATCGCTGATGTAGACCTGCGAATCCGGCGAGAAGCGCTTCAGGAAGTCGGCGCCGATCTTCAGGGCGCCGGTGCCGCCGATGGCCTGCACGGTCACGGCGCGCTTCTCTTGAATAACAGCGCTGTCGGCGCCAAATACCAGTTCCTGCACCGCCTTGTCGTAGGCAGCCAGGCCTTCGATCGGCAGGTAGGTGCGCGGGGCAGGCGCGGCGATCAGGATTTCCTCCGCTTTCTGCACGCACGACAGCAGCGGCACTTTGCCATTGTCGTCATAATAGACGCCCACGCCCAGATTGATTTTGGCCGGATTCTGGTCGGCGTTAAAGGCTTCGGTGATGCCCAGGATAGGGTCGCGTGGTGCCATGTCGATGGCGCTGAACAAGCTAGGATTCGTCATGATAAGATTGGATTCGATTGGAAGCGGTACGCAGCGGTTGAAGGTAGACAGCGCCCCATAAATAACTGCTTCAGGCCGCTGGCAGGCCATTATTTTAACAAAGGTCGGACAAGATGGCTGATTTACCCGTAGTAGACACCCCAAACGCAACGGTTGTGACCTTCCCGGACTCGCCGTTCAAGCTGCACCAACCCTTCCCGCCGGCCGGCGACCAGCCCACCGCGATCGACCAGCTGTGCGAGGGCATCGACGACGGCCTGTTCTTCCAGACCCTGCTCGGCGTGACCGGTTCCGGCAAGACCTACACGATGGCCAACGTGATCGCCCGCAAGGGCCGCCCCGCCATCGTCTTCGCGCCGAACAAGACGCTGGCCGCTCAGTTGTACTCGGAGTTCCGCGAGTTCTTCCCCGAGAACGCGGTCGAGTACTTCGTCTCCTACTACGACTACTATCAGCCGGAAGCCTACGTGCCGCAGCGCGACCTGTTCATCGAAAAGGATTCGTCCATCAATGAGCACATCGAGCAGATGCGCCTGTCCTGCACCAAGTCGCTGATGGAGCGGCGCGACGTCATCATCGTCGCCACCGTGTCGGCGATCTACGGTATCGGTAACCCGACCGAATACCACCAGATGATCCTGACGCTGCGCGCCAAGGACCGCGTCTCGCAGCGCGACATCATCGCGCGCCTGATCCAGATGCAGTACACCCGCAACGAAGTGGACTTCGGCCGCGGCACGTTCCGCGTGCGCGGCGACACGCTCGACATCTTCCCGGCGGAGAATGCGGAACTGGCGGTGCGCCTGGACCTGTTCGACGACGAGCTGGAATCGATCCAGCTGTTCGATCCGCTGACCGGCCGCGTCAAGCAGAAGATCCCGCGCTTCACCGTCTATCCCGGTTCGCACTACGTCACGCCGCGTTCGACCGTGCTGCGCGCCATCGAGACCATCAAGCTGGAACTGCGCGAGCGGCTGGAGTTCTTCCGCAAGGAGAGCAAGCTGGTGGAAGAACAGCGCCTGGAGCAGCGCACCCGCTTCGACCTGGAGATGATGGCGGAAATCGGCTTCACCAAGGGCATCGAGAACTACTCGCGCCACCTGAGCGGCGCCATGCCCGGCGAACCGCCGCCGACACTGGTCGACTACCTGCCCAAGGATGCGTTGATGTTCCTCGACGAGTCACACGTGCTGATCGGCCAGCTGAGCGCCATGTACAACGGCGACCGCTCGCGCAAGACCAATCTGGTGGACTACGGCTTCCGCCTGCCGTCCGCGCTGGACAACCGGCCGCTGAAGTTCGAAGAATTCGAGCAGAAGATGCGGCAGACGGTGTTTGTCTCCGCCACGCCGGCCGAATACGAAAAGACCCACGCCGACCAGGTGGTCGAGCAGGTGGTGCGCCCCACCGGCCTGGTGGACCCGCAGATCATCGTGCGTCCGGCCAGCTCGCAGGTGGACGACCTGATGTCCGAGATCACGCTGCGCGTCGCCAAGAACGAGCGGGTGCTGGTGACCACGCTGACCAAGCGCATGTCCGAGCAGCTGACCGAATACCTGAGCGACCATGGCATCAAGGTGCGCTACCTGCACAGCGATATCGAGACGGTGGAACGGGTGGAGCTGCTGCGCGACCTGCGCATCGGCACCTTCGACGTGCTGGTTGGGATCAACCTGCTGCGCGAGGGCCTGGACTTGCCGGAGGTGTCGCTGGTGGCCATCCTCGACGCGGACAAGGAAGGCTTCCTGCGTTCGGAACGCTCGCTGATCCAGACCATCGGCCGCGCCGCGCGTAACCTGAACGGCGTGGCGCTGCTGTACGCGGACCGCATGACCGATTCGATGGAACGCGCCATCGGCGAGACGGAACGCCGCCGCGCCAAGCAGATCGCCTTCAACACCGCCAACGGCATCGTGCCGCGCGGTGTGCACAAGCAGATCCGCGACATGATCGACGGCGTCTACAGCCCGCAGGATGCGAAGGAAGAGCTGCAGGTGGCGCAGGAGACGGCCAAGTACGAATCCATGAGCGAGAAGCAGATCAGCAAGGAGATCAAGCGCCTGGAGAAGGCCATGCTCGATCACGCCAAAAACCTGGAGTTCGAAAAAGCCGCGCAGGTGCGCGACCAGCTGCATCACCTCAAGCAGCAGCTGTTCGGCGCACCGGGCGCGGACAATATCGCCTGATCGCTTACGGCGCCTTGACGAAGCTGCTCAAGGCGTCGATCAACTGCGGCGCCACCGGCAGATCGGGGCTGCTGTAGGACTTCATCTGCAAGGCCTCGTCGCTGCCGACTATCTTCAGCACGTGGTTCATCCCTTCGACCATCACCAGCCTGGCGCGCGGCGCGGCCGCCGCCAGCGCCTGCGCTTCCGACGCCCGCACCTGGATATCCGACGTCCCTTGCAGGATCAGCACCGGCATCGCCAGCGCCGCAATCGCCGCGCGCGGATCGTGCTTCAGCGACGAGATCAGGTAAGGCTGCACCGACGGGTGGTACAGCATCATCAACCCCTGCGGCACATCGTCAACCGGCTTGCCCTGCTTGAGCGCAGCCAGGATGCGTTCGTTTTGATCGTTCAGGGCCGGCGGCAGCTTGGACTTCAACTGGTCGCGCAGGATCTCGTCCAGCGGGTGGCCGGCGCCGGCGATCAGCACACAGCCATCGATGGCCGCTTGCTTGCATGCCTCGGCGGCTATCTGCGCGCCTTCGCTATGCCCGGCCATCACCACGCGCGAGAAGCGCGGATCGGCGCGCAGCTTGCGCAGCCATGCGGTGGCGTCGCCGATGTAATCGTCCAGGCGCAGGCCCTGCTCCGTCCATACCGGCAGCGCGCTGGCGCCGATGCCGCGCTTGTCGTAGCGTACCGACGCGATGCCGCGCTTGGCCAGCTCCTCGGCCACCATGCGCAGCGAATCGTTAGGGCCCGGCAGCAGCTTGCTGTTGCCATCGCGGTCCGTGGGGCCGGAGCCGGCGTGCAGCAGCACCACCGGCACCTTGCCGCCGCCATCCGGCAGCAGCTCCGTTCCATACAGGGTTCCGCCGCCGACATCGAGCGATACCGGCCGCTGGGCGGCATAGGCTTGGGCAGACACCGACAATATCAACAACGACAGCAAAAGCTTGAAGCGCATAGCTATTCTCCGATCTGGTGAGGAAGACGTTTATAAAGCAGCAGCGAGTAGGCCACCGCCAGCGGCGCCCATGCCAGCATCAACGCCAGCAAGGCCCATGTCGGGGCGCCCAGCCAGACAGCGAACAGGCCCAGTACCCCGCTGGCCACCATCAAGCGCGCCGCCAGCCTGTGCGTGGCGTACCAAACGCGCTCGCTGGCCAGCGTCCACGGCGTGCGGATGCCCATGAAGAAGTTGCGCCGCACCTTGCCCAGCGGGTTGCCGGCGAGGACAAGCAGCATGAAGATGCCGGCCGGGATGGCCCGTCCCATCGGCACTTGGGCGTGCAGCGTGGCGGCCAGCGTCAGTGCATAGACGTAGGCCAGCAGGCACACAACGACGCCGCTCACGTAATAGTAGGTCGACTCGAAGCCGATGATTTCGAAGCGGCGCGGCGATATGCCTGGCATTGCGGCGCCCAGCAAGGCCACTATCGCCATCATGCCGGGGCCCAGCAGCCACAGGACCGCGCGGGGACCATAGCCGTTGACATTGCCGGATGCATCCCAGTGTACCGGCACGCTTTCGGGCAGCTGAGGCCAGAAGTACGCGGTGGCCGCGCAGGCGGCGGCGATCAGCGCAAAACAAAACAGCAGATAACGTGTTTTCATTTTTTCCTCGCTTTGGTTTCGGGGCCGGCCAGGTCCATCATCCACGACAGCACGTCCTGGAGCACCGTGGTGTTCAAGCCGTACCAGATGGTCTGCCCTTCGCGCCGGCGGGTGATCAGGTCGGCGTCGGCCAGCACCGCGAAGTGGTGCGACATGGTGGGCTTGCTCATGTCGAAATGCGCCGCCAGGTCGCCGGCCGTCATTTCGCCAGGACGCAGCAGGCGCAGTATCTCGCGCCGGGCCGGATCGGCGATGGCCTTGAAGGCGTTGTTGGAAGCATTCATAGTGAGACAGGCATCTAATTAGACAGTCATCTAACTATAGGCCTATAAAAAAAGGCGGTCAAGCGATTTCCGCTGCCGCCTTGCCAGGCTAGATCGCCAGGCCGTCCCGGTCGAACACGTGCCAGCGTGCCGGCTCTACCCGCACCGCAGCCACCTGCCCGTTCTGCCAGCGCACTTCCGGATCGATGCGCGCGATGAACTGGGTCGTACCGCCGTCCGGCGTCAGGTAGACGTAACTGGTGTCGCCCAGCAGCTCGGCCGCCAGCACCGTGACGGCGATGCCCTCGCCGCCGGCACTCTCCAGCGCCATGTGCTCCGCGCGCACGCCCAGCGTGACGCTATCGCCCACGGCCAGGCCGGCACGCGGCGCGACGTGCACCAGTGCGCCGCCGGCCAGGCGCACATCCATCGTTTGCGGCGCCACCTGCTCCACCGTGCCGCTGATGAAGTTCATCGCTGGAGAGCCCAGGAAGCCGGCCACGAACAGGTTGGCGGGACGCTGGTACAAATCCAGAGGCGCCCCCACCTGCTCCATCACGCCGCCGCGCAGCACCACGATGCGGTCGGCCAGCGTCATCGCTTCCACCTGGTCGTGCGTCACATAGATCATCGTGCTGCGCAGCGTGCGGTGCAGGTTCTTCAACTCGATGCGCATCTGCACACGCAGCGCCGCGTCCAGGTTGGACAAGGGCTCATCGAACAGGAACACCTGCGGCTGGCGAACGATGGCGCGGCCGATCGCCACCCGCTGCCGCTGCCCGCCTGAGAGTTCCTTCGGCTTGCGCTGCAACAGCGGTTCGATGCGCAGGATGGCCGCCGCCTGCTCCACCTTGGCGCGAATATCATCTTGCGGCAGGCCCGCCAGTTTCAGCGCGAAAGCCATGTTGTCGTACACCGTCATGTGCGGATACAGCGCATAACTCTGGAACACCATCGCGATGCCGCGCGCCGCCGGCGCCACCTTGGTCATGTCCTTCCCGCCGATCAGCACCGCGCCCTCGTCGCTGTCTTCCAGCCCGCAGATGGTGCGCAACAGCGTCGATTTGCCGCAGCCGGATGGGCCGACGAACACCACGAACTCGCCGTCGGCGATGCTCAGGTCTATGCCGCGCAGTATCTGCTGCTGGCCAAACCCTTTTTTGATGCCTTGTATTTCCAGTCCAGCCATTCCGTTCCCCTGTTAGCCCCTGTTAGCCCAGCACCAGTTCGACGCGATGCGCCGCACCGTCGCGCAGCATCGGTATGCGCGCGACACCGCCGTGCACCGCCAGCGGCGCACCGTCCAGCGCTGCGTGCAGCACGGAACCGGCGCGGCGCTGCGGATTGCGCACGACGATCTCGTAGCTGCCGCCAGCATCCGGCAGTTGATGGCGGATGGTGAACTCCGGCCACTCGTCCGGAATGCGGGGCGCCAGCACGATGGTGTCGCCGCCCTCGATGCGGAAGCCAAGCACCGACTCGAGTCCCACGCGATACATCCATCCCGAAGAGCCGGTGTACCACGTCCAGCCGCCGCGTCCGACGTGCGGCGCTTCGCCGTAGATGTCGGCGGCGATCACGTAGGGCTCCACCTGATACACGGCCACCGCGGCGGGATCCAGCGCGTGGCTGACGGGGCTGAGCATCTCCAGCAGCGTCGCGGCGCGGTCGCGGCGCCCCGCCTCGGCCATCGCCCGCACGGCCCAGCAGGCGGCGTGCGTGTACTGGCCGCCGTTCTCGCGCACGCCGGCCACGTAACCCTTGATGTAACCGGGATCGTTCGGCGTGTTGACGAAAGCTGGCGTCAGCAGGCGTATCAACTTGTCCGGCTCGGACACCAGGCGCTGCTCCATCGCATCGAGCGCCTGCTTGGCGCGCTGCGGCGGCGCCACTTCCGAGATGATGGCCCAGGCCTGGGCCAGCGCGTCGATCTGGCACTCGTCGCTGTCCCTGGAGCCGATCACCGCGCCGTTATCGTAGAAGGCGCGGCGGTACCATTCGCCATCCCAGCCGTCGGCGTTCAGCGCGTGGTCCAGATGGTCGTGGTAGGCACGGTAGATCTTCACGCGCGTGCTGTCGCCGCGCTTCTCGCAGATCGGCAGGAAGTCCTTGATGATGCGGGACAGGAAAAAGCCCATCCACACGCTTTCGCCGCGCCCTTCGCGGCCGACGCGGTTCATGCCATCGTTCCAGTCGCCCGTGCCCATCAGCGGCAGGCCATGTGCGCCTTGCGTCAGCGAGCGGTCCAGCGCACGGCAGCAATGCTCGTAGACGTCGCCGCTGATGCCGGACAGTTCAGGCTTCAGGTACACCTCGTCCTCGCCCTCCTCCAGCTTCGGCGCGGTCAGGAACGGCTCCACCTCATCGAGCACGCTCCAGTCGCCGGTGGTGCTGACGTAGAACGCCGTTATGTACGGCAGCCATAATAGATCGTCCGAGAAGCGCGTGCGCAGGCCCTGCTCCATCGGCGCCGTGTGCCACCAGTGCAGCACATCGCCCTCCACAAACTGGTGCGCGGCGTGAATACGGATCTGCTGGCGCGTCAGGTCCGGGCGGGCGTAGATCATCGCGCTGGAATCCTGCAGCTGGTCGCGGTAGCCCAGCGCTCCACCGGATTGATAGAAAGCAGAACGCCCCCAGATGCGGCAGCTCAGGTTTTGATAGGCCAGCCAGCCGTTCTGCATCAGGTCCACGGCGGGAGCCGGCGTGGTCACCTGCACGGCGCCGACGGTATGGCGCCAGAAGGCCGTGATCTCATCGAACGCCTTTTGCACCGCGCCCGGTTCGCGGTAGCGCCGCACCAGGTCCAGCGCGGCCTTGCGCTCCACCGTTTCGCCCAGCAGGAATACGCATTCCAACGTGGCGCCTGGCGCCAGTTCATGCACCGTCTGAAGTGCAGCGCAGGGATCAAGACCAGCGCCGGTGGCGCCGTCCAGCCGGGGCGCAGCCAACGCCGCCGGATTCGCAGGGCTGCCGTGACGGCCGATGAAAACGGCGCGGTCGGCGCTGTGATAGACGGCGGCGCCGGCGCCAGCCAGGGCGGCGGCAAAGGTCACGCCGTCGGCGAACTGGCCGGCCAGCGGATTATGTGCCAGCAGCACGCCGCTGGCGTCATGCTCGGTGACGACGAAGCGGCTGCTGTCGGCCGGCGTGCCGCCCAACACCAGGCGCTGGTAGGAGAACAATGACAGCCTGCGGGCTGCGGCGCCGCGATTGGTCACGCACACGCGCACGATCTTCACCGGATCATGGCGCGGCACGAACATGACGGTTTCCTGCTCAAGTTGGTGGCTTGCGTGACGGAAGCGCGAATAGCCAAATCCATGCGCGGCCTCGTAGCCGGCACCCGCGGGCACCGGGCCGGGAAGCGGCGACCAGAATGCGCCGCTGTCCTCGTCGCGCAGGTAGAGTGCTTCGCCGTGCGGGTCTCGGATCGGGTCGTTGTACCACGGGGTCAGGCGGTGCACGCGGCTGTTGCGGCTCCATGTATAGCCTGCGCCGCTCTCGCTGACCAGGAAACCGAAGCCTTCGTTGGAGATGGCGTTGGTCCACGCCAGCGGTGGCCGGTGCAGGCCGCGCTCCGTATCCCAGTTCATGCGAATCACGTATTCATCACCCGCCTCGGAGAAGCCGCCATTACCGTTGAAGAAGCGCAGCAGCGGCCTGCCCGGCAGCGCGGAGGGCCCATCGGCCAGCGCCGCCGGCATCCGGGGCGGCGCGTGGGCCGCGCCGTCTACGTCACCCAGCGCAGGCAAGCCTCCGCGTACGATCAACAAGGCGTTCAGTTCGATGTTCGCCATCTCGGCCGGTGGGATCTCGTCCGGCCTGCGTTGATAGACGCCCTCCTGTTGCGGCACGCGGCCGTCGGCCACCAGCAGCACGTTCAGCGGCACGCCCAACGCGGCCCAGTAGCGGCGCGCGCGCAGCATCAGATCGACGCTCGCGTCGACACGGCCCACGCTGCGCAGCAGTATCATCGGGCCAGCCGGCAAACCGGAGCTCCGCGTGGCGGTCGCCTCGGCGGTCCCGCTGAGCACCGCGCTGGCGATGGCCGCCGTGGATGCCGGCACGCGCACAGCCGACTGACCGTACAACATGGCG
>Ga0308157_10006000_pt1 | contig 14811 bp, 12 predicted proteins | sample PhyBR1_FD_201035 | JGI IMG/M metagenome (GOLD analysis project Ga0308157, IMG submission 201035) | Phyllosphere microbial communities from UC Gill Tract Community Farm, Albany, California, United States - DLSLB.R1 | ecosystem: Host-associated > Plants > Phyllosphere > Unclassified | place: USA...
GGGTAGTTGCCGACTGGATGTACGAGAAAGTGGCCGAAACCTACGCCCTCGATGCCAGGATGCAGGAGTTCTTTGCCGAGAGCAACCCGTGGGCCCTGAACGCCATTGCCGAGCGGTTGTTGGAGGCAGCCCAGCGCGGCATGTGGGCGGCGCCGGCGGCGGAAACGCTAGCGGCGCTGCAAGCGGTGTACTTGCAAAGCGAGACGCTGCTGGAAGCGCGGAATGAGTAACGTATTGCATAGCTTAAACAAGTATGGTCATGCAGAGCGTAGCGAAGCATCTCGCAAGCTGACGTTAGAGTTACTAACCCAATGAAGCGAGCGAGATGCTTCGCTACGCTCTGCATGACGGTTTGTATATAAGTTAGAGAATTACAAAATCTTATGAACTACCCTTTCGCCGCCCTGGTCGGCCAAGACACGCTGAAGCAAGCCCTGCTGCTGTGTGCCGTAAACCCAACCCTAGGCGGCGTGCTGCTGCGTGGCGACAAAGGCACGGCCAAAACCACCGCTGTGCGCGGCCTGGCCGACGTGCTGCCGCCCATCCTGGCCGTGCCCGGCTGCCCGTTCAACTGCGAGCCGGGCCAGCCGGCCGACCTGTGCCCGGTGTGCCACCAGTCTGCTGCCGGGGCGCAAGCGCTCCCCGCGCCCTTCGTCAACCTGCCCCTGGGGGCCACCGAAGACCGCGTGCTGGGTAGCCTCGACCTGGAAGGCCTACTGGCCGCCCGCCAGAAAAAGCTGCAACCTGGCCTGCTGGCCGCCGCCCACCGTGGCGTACTCTACATCGACGAAGTAAACCTGCTGCCCGACCACCTGGTCGATATTTTACTTGATGCGGCGGCCACCGGCCGCAGCACCGTGCAGCGCGAAGGCCTGGCCGTGAGCCACCCGGCGCAGTTCACGCTCATCGGCACCATGAACCCCGAGGAAGGCAGCCTGCGCCCGCAGTTTCTCGACCGCTTCGGGCTGATGGTGGACATCACGGCCCCCCGCGACGTGGCCGAGCGCACGGAGGTAGTGCGGCGGCGTATCGCCTTCGAGCGGGACCCGGTAGTCTTTCAAACCCAATGGCGGCCTGCGCAAGATGCCGTGCGCCAGCAGCTTATCGCCGCCCGGCAACTGCTGCCCACCGTGCAGATGCCCGAGGGCTTGCTCACCCTCATCAGCCAGCTGTGTACTGAGCTGGGCGTGGCTAGCCTGCGCGCCGATATTGTGCTGTATAAAACGGCCCTTACCCTGGCCGCCCTGGCTGGCCGCCCCACCGTGACCGCCGCCGACGTGCGCCGCGCCGCCGCGCTGGCCCTGGTCCACCGCCGCGCCCAGCCCTTCGACAGCCCCGGCCTCCCCGCCGACGCCCTGGATGAGCTGATGCAGCAGGCCCCGGCGCCTGCCCCCGATGCTGCGCCCCAGCCACCCGCCCCAGCTAGCAGTCCGGCTCAGCCAAGTGAAGAACCTTCCTTAACAGCAGATAATGGGGCACCAGAAAACGACGGTACGCCACCAGCCGCGCCCCAAGAGGCTGCCCCCGAGCAGGTATTCGGCGCCGGGCCGGCAGCACCAACCCGGCCTATTGCAGTAGAAGCACCGCCGCCTACTGCCCCAGTCGCCGGCCTGGCCACTGGCCAGCGCGGGGCCAGCGTGCCGGCCGCGCGGGGCCAGTACGTGCGGGCCGTGCCCGACCGCGCCCCGTCGGAGCTGGCTATTGAGGCGACGGTGCGCCAGGCCGTGCTGCGCGACCCCGCGGCGGCCCAAATCACCCGCGACGACCTGCACCAGAAGGTACGCAGCAGCAAGACCGGCACCTTCCTGCTACTCGTGGTCGATGCCTCGGGCTCGATGAGCGCCAGCCGCCGCATGGAAGCCGTGAAAGGCACCGTACTCAGCCTGCTCACCGAGGCGTATCAGCAGCGCGATACGGTGGCCGTTATCGCCTTTCGGGGGGTAGAAGCGCGGGTGCTGCTGCCGCCTACCCGCAGCGTGGCCGTGGCCGAAGAGGCCTTGCGCACGCTGCCCACGGGCGGCCGCACGCCGCTGCCGCACGCCCTGCAGCTGGCCGCGCAGCTGCTGGCGCGGGCCGACTATCCAGCCGACTTACAGCCGCTGCTGGTGCTGCTCAGCGATGGCAAGGCCAACGTGCCCCTCGCCGGGGGCGGCGATGCGGGCCAGCAAACCCAGCAGCTCGCCGCCCAGCTGCGCACGCAAAACATTCCCACCTTAGTCCTCGACACTGATACCGGCTACCTGCGTCTGGGCAAGGCGGCCGCGCTGGCCGCTGCCCTAGGCGCGCAGTACCTGCCGCTCGACGAGCTATCGGCCACGTCGCTAACCAACGCCATCCTAACGGTTAGTAGTCAGGTACTGGCGTGAGTTTAGGGGTGTAGCTTGGACTTTGTAGTCCGAGCGCGAGCGCAGCGAGCATCCACAGTAGGTAGCGTCTGGTTCCGTCTGCTCCCTGCGCTCGCACTCGGACTACAAAGTCCAAGCTACTAGCCGCCTACCCCACAAAGCCGTTGTAAATCCAGAGCAAGCCCACGGCTATCGACACAACGCCAACAACAGCATTTATCATTTTGAATACCAGCTGGTTGCGCTCGATGAAGCGCGACACCGAGAAGGCCATGACGCAGCTATAAGCCGTCATGGCGACCACGATGCCGACGCTTTGCAAGGCGATGATGCCGATGGCGGTGCGCGTGTCTTTGGCGGCCAGGGTGAGGGCCACGGCGCAGGCCCCGCCGGTGCCGGCTAGCCCGTGCAGCATGCCCACCCAAAACGAGCGGCTAAGCACGTTCATCGCAATTTCTTCGCCCTGGCTGCCGTGCAGGTGCAGGGCGTTGGTGAGGTGGGCGTGCTCGGCAAATTTCTTGTGCTCGGCCATGAGCTTCTTGAGCTGGTGGTTGCGCCGGATAGCTTCCCAACCCAGCCAAATCATAACGGGCCCCACGGCCAGTTCGGCCCAGCGCGAAAAGCTCAGCGGCAGGGCCGAGCGCAGCAGCAACGCTAGGGCGCTGAAGATAATGAGCGTGAGCGAGTGCCCTAGCGCCCACTGCGACGAGCGCCAGATGAGCCGGCCGTAGCCCGTGTTGTAGCGCTTTTTTTCGGTGGCTAGCACCGACACGGCCGCCATGTGGTCGGGCTCAAACGAGTGCTGCACGCCCAGCAGCAGCGAATCTATCAGGAGAGGATAAAGCAATGGAGAAATTTTAGAATGAACCCTGAACTAGCCAAACTGGAGAACGTCCGTCATGCAGAGCGTAGCGAAGCATCTCGCTCGCCTCGTTGCTGACGTTATTAGTTACTGCACCACGCGAGATGCTTCGCTGCGCTCTGCATGACGACCAGTTTTTGTTTTCTTTAATTCAGGAATGAATTTTCTATTTAAAAGTCAAAGTCATACTCAATGAATTGCTCAGTAGCATCAATCAATACCAGCCGGCAGGGCCGCGTGCCCGTGACGGTGCTAATGACAGCGTGGCAGTGCCGGGCCAGCACCGCGTAAAACGGCTCGGTGGTTGCGAAGGGAAACAGCTCGGTGAGGCCGCTGGCTAGGGTAAGCTGGGCGATAGCGGCGCAGCGCCCGGCCGGGTAGCCGGCCTCGGCTGCCAGGGTGGCCACCCAGTCGCGGTCCCAGCTCGATTGGTTGCTGTGGGTGTTGAGGGCGCCCTGGGCCAGCTTCACGGCCTTGCCCAGCATGATGCCCATGGTAAAGGAAGCCAGGGGCGAGGCGGCGATTTTTTCCAGCGTTTCGCCTATCCAGTTGCCGTACTGGATGAAGCCCACGGCGGGCAGGCGCCCGAAGAGCTGGCGCAGCAGCTTCTCGCTTTTGCCGCCCGAGTTTATCACTACCTCCGCCAGCCCATTGGCCAGGGCCACGTCGATGCCCTGCACGATGCTCGCCACGTAGGCTTCAGCCGAAAAAGGCTTCACGATGCCAGTGGTGCCCAGGATGGAAATGCCGCCCACGATACCCAGGCGGCCATTGAGCGTGCGCTGGGCCAGCTGCGCCCCGCCGGCCACCGCCACGCTGATGGACACGCCAGGGTCCGCGCCTTCGGCGGCTAGCACCTCGGCCACCACGGCGCGCATCATCTGGCGCGGCACGGGGTTGATAGCTGGCTCGCCCACCCCAATAGCCAGCCCCGGTAGCGTGACCGTGCCCACGCCCTCGCCGGGCAGGAACACGACCTCGCCGGTAGCATTGCGGGAAACCATGCAGCTGATTTCGGCCCCGTGCGTCACGTCGGGGTCGTCGCCGGCATCCTTAAAAGTGGCGCAGCGGGCCTTTTCGGCATCGTACTCACAAGTGTGCATGGCAAATGCTACCACCTCGCCGCCCGGCAGCGTAATGGTGACTTCCGCCACCGCTTCCTGCCGCAGCAGCGCCCGCAGGGCCGCCTTGGTGCAGGCCGTGGCGCAGGCTCCGGTGGTGTAGCCGGAGCGCAAAGGCCCTTCAGGAACCGGCCGTAAGCCCATGCAGGTGCGTGTGTAAGTGAGCCAGCATCTCGCCTTCGCCCACCACAGGGCGAAAGTGCGCCGGCATAGCTGGCCGCCGCACCACGAAAATAGGCACGCCCGCCGCCCGCGCCGCCGCAATTTTTACGGAAAGAAAACCGCTTTCGCCGCTCTCCTTCGTGACGACGGCCTGCACCCCCAGGCGCCGGATAAGCGCCGTTTCCGCGGCCACATCGGCGCCCGGCCACGCGGGCAGCAGCCAGTCGGCCGGCAGCCCCGCCTGCGCAGCCAGCGCCACCGACGCCGCCCTGGGCAGCACCCGAAAATACATAGGCTGGTGCTGCCAGTAGCCGCGCAGCCGCGCGATGGTTTGCACGCCGCTCAGGGCTAGCGCGGGGGCTAGCCCCGCGGCGCGCAGGTGGATTATTATCTCTTCATAGTCAGCTACATATTGAATAAAGGGATGTTCCTGGCGCGTCGGGTATTCTCGCTCCAGCCGCAGCACCGGCAGCCCTAGCTGCTGGCTAGCCTCGGCCACGGTGGCGTGCAGTGCCTCGGCAAACGGGTGGCTGGCGTGCACCAGGCACCCTACCCGGTGCAGCTGGCAAAACGCCACCAACGTAGCCGCCGTGAACGCGCCCCAGCGGTAGCGGCCATTGGGCGGCAGCGTTATAGCTACTTGCGTTTTGGTCGAATACCAGAAAGTATAGTCCGTGCCACCTAGCCAGGCGGCTACCTGCTTGCCCTCGGTGGTACCGCCGAGAACCAGTACCGTTTTGGCAGCCGCTTCCGATAGTGTTGTAGGGATAAGCATGGGGCTTGATTTTACGTAATGTATTCAGCCAGTAGCTTGGACTTTGTAGTCCGAGGGTGAGCGCAGCGAGCAGCTACGGGCGAACGACATCCAGCGCGAAAGGCTCGCTGCGCTCGCGCTCGGACTCGGACTCGGACTACAAAGTCCAAGCTACTTATTCTCGTCAGCCTGCTTTCTGGGCTTCTTCACCTTGGCCGGCTTGCCGGTGCGGAAAATGTGCTTCCAGTCGGGATGATAAAGCTGCGAGCGGTTTTTGCGGGCTCCGATGGCCGCGCCCACCACAATGAGCACCGTGCGCGTCAGCTTGTGCTCCCGAATGAGGCTAGCCAGGTCGGCAAGCTGGCCAGTGTAGATTTCCTCATCATCCCAAGTCACGCGGTAGAGAATGGCCACCGGCGTATCGGCGGGGTAATGTTCCTCCAATTGCGCCTGCACGCGCTTGGCAATGGTGGCACTCAGGAAGATGCACATGGTGGCGCGGTGCTGGGCCATCGCCGCCAGGTCCTCGTGCGGGGGGAGGGGCGTGTTGCCCGCGCCCCGCGTCAGGATGATGGTTTGCACCACTTCCGGGATGGTAAATTCCGAGTTCAGGCTAGCCGCCGCGGCCTGAAACGCCGAGATGCCGGGCACGATAAAGTAGTCCATGCCGCGCTCGTCAAACTCGGTCATCTGCTCCTGAATGGCCCCGTAAATAGCCGGGTCGCCGGAGTGCAGCCGCACGATGAGGTGGCCGCGCTCGTAGTGCTCGGTCATCAGCGCTAGCTGGTCTTCCAGGGTCATACTGGCCGAGTTGCGCACCACCGCGCCGGGCTTGGCGTAATGCGTGAGGCGCTCGGGTACCAAGCTGCCAGCGTAGAGAATCAGGTCCGCCGTTTCCAGCAATTCCTTGCCTTTCACGCTGATAAGGCTGGCATCGCCGGGCCCCGCGCCCACGATGGCGACCACGCCGCGCCGCTCGGCTGTGGCATCGAGCGCCACGGCTAGGGTGTGCTTCTTGCCGGAGGCTACCGTAACTTTTTGCTTTTCCAATAGCAACTGGCCGTTGCCGCTAGCGAGTTGGGCGGCGGCTTCGCCCACGCTGGGCACGCCGAGCTTACGCAGCACCACGTCCGACGGATTGGGGGTGGTTTGCGTGTTCAGCGCGTCGGCGGGGTAGGTGAGCAGCGGCACCCCTAGCCGCTCGGCCAGCGCCAGAAAAGCCACCTCGTCGTGCTTGATGTCAATGGAATTGATAGACTTAACCGCTTCTATCGCTAGCTCATGCGCAGCTAACTGGGCGCGCACCGAGGCTTCGAGCAAGTCGGCTTCGATGTCGCGCGAGCAGCCCAGGCCCAGGTGCAGCACCGGCGCGTAAAACGCGAGTGCCGGCACTGGGGCCACCAGCGGCCGGTACGTCACGGCTAGCGCCAGCTGGTAGCGGTCCCAGGCTATCTCGTCGCGGCTGTAGAATATGTCTACGAACGGCGGGCGGGTTTTTTCAAGCCAGCGGGTGCCTTCATCCTGCACATCCAGCAGCAGTGCGGTTTTGGCGTTGTTTACAAACAGAGAAACCAGCTTATTAAGCGGCTGGCTAGCCACGGCCTGCCAGCCAAACTGCGCCGCCAGCGTATCCAGGGCCCAGATATGCTGCAAGTCGCTGGCCGTGGTGATGATGGCCTGCGCGCCCAGCACCCGCGCCAGGCGGCGGGCCAGCTCGTTGGCCCCGCCCAGGTGCCCGCTCAGCACCGGCTGCACAAACTGCCCGTGGTCGTCGAGGTTGAGGATAGCCGGGTCGGTGGCCTTATCCTGCACGTAGGGCGCAATGCTACGCACGCAAATGCCCAGCGCCCCGATGAAGATAAAAGCATCATAATCAGCAAATGACGCAGCCAAAAAATCAGCAATAGACGCTATCGGCTGCACGGTGGACGCGCCACCCGGGCGGGTCGAAAACACGATGCTGCCTTCGAGCTCCCGGCAGAGGCGGTCGGCGAGCAGCACGCCGCGGTCGGTGCTGGCCAGGATGGCGGTGGGCTTATTCTTCATGGTTTGCGGGCGGTCAGCACCCAAATGGGGTTATGTTCATCGAGCTGCACGCGCTGGGGCGGCGCGGGCAGCTGCCAGCCCAGCGCGTGCGCCTGGGCTAAAAATTGGTCGTGGCTCGCGGGTAGCACGGCGTTTAGTACCACGGTGCCGCCGGGGGGTAGCAGCGCGTCGAGCCGGGCCAGCAGCTCGGGCAGCCGGCCACCGTGGCCGCCCACAAACACGGCCTCGGGCACCGGCAGCGCCGCTAGGTTTTGGGCAAAAAAATCGCCCATCACCACCGCAATGCCGGGGGCCGAAAGCTGCCGGGCGTTGGCGTCTAGAATAGCTTCGCACTCGGGCCGCTGCTCAAACGCCACCACGGCTAGCTGCGGAAACAGCCGCCGCGCCTCAATCGCCACCGAGCCCGTGCAAAAGCCCACGTCCCAGAACACGTGCTTGCCGGCTAGCCCTAGCTGGGCGAGGCTGAGCAGCCGAATAGCCTTCTTGGTTAGCATGCCCGGCCGGCCCGGTAGCCCCACAAAGGCCGCATCGTCGAGGCCCCAGCGGCGGGTAGGAGCCGAGTTTTGGCGCAGCAGCACGCAGTTGAGGGGTAGAAATTCGGCTTGGGCGGCTTCGGCCAGGGTGTAGCACCCTAGGCGCTCGTGCGGGCCGTCGAGGTCTTCGCCCACCACCATTTCGTAGTGGCAGAACTGATAATCCAGCAGCCGCTGGGCGATGGCGGCCGGCGTGCGCACGCCATCGGTCAGCACCGCAATCAGCGGCTCATAGCCCAGCAAGGCCTCGTCGAGCTGCTGCCAGCTGCGGCCGTGCACCGACGTAGGGCGCACCTGCTCGTAGGGCTGGCCGATTTTGGCGCACAGCCGCTGCACGCTGTTGAAAGCCGGATACACAGCTAGGGTAGCCGCCGCATCGTGCGTTTGAATGGTGCGCACGATGCCGAAAAACAGCGGGTCGCCGCTGGCGAATACCAGAATCGGCGCCGCGGCGGCCCGGTATTCGGCAAACAGCGCCGGCATGTCGCTGCCGATGGCTAGCCAGGTATGCGGAGTAGGCAACAAGCTTTTAACCAATTCGTAATGACGCCGCCCGCCCGAAAACACCGTGTGCGCCGCCACCAGCCGGCGCACCTCGGCGGGCAGCTCCACGGGCGTGGTATTGGGCAGGCCAACTACGGTGTAGTGTCGCATCACAAACGGGGCGGCTTATAGGGCTTGCGGCAAGGTGAAAGCGGCATTGACGATGCTGGCGGCCACGCTGCTGCCGCCCTTGCGCCCCTCGATGATAACGAGCGGCAGGCCGCGCAGGCTCTTGGTTTTGAGCTTGGCTTCCACCACATTGACGAAGCCGACCGGCGCGGCGATGATGCCCGCCGGCTGGCAACGGCCCGCCTGCACCTGCTCGGCCAGCTCAAACAAGGCCGTGGGCGCGTTGCCCACCACGAATAGGGCGGTAGGGTGTTCGGCCAGGGCCAGCCGCATCCCGGCCTGGCTGCGCGTGAGGCCTTCGCGCGCGGCGAGGTCGGCCACGCGCGCATCGTTGAGGTAGCACAGCACCTCTACGCCGTGCTGCTCGCGGTAGGCGCGGGTGATGCCGGCCTGCACCATTGTCACGTCGGTGACGACTGTGCCGCCGCCCGCCAGGTAGGCGTGCCAGTGCGCTAAAGGCTGGTCTTGCGCGTAGTACAGCTGCTCATACTCGAAGTCGGCGGTGCTGTGAATGCACCGCACCACGGCCCACTGGTCGGCCGCCGAGAGGTCGGTGCGCTGCAACTCAGCCCAAATCTGGCGGAAGCTCTCGTCCTGAATCTCAGTTCCGGTAGCGGGCTTGCGGGCCAGGTAGCCCCTAGGAGTCACCAGAAACTCGCCGAAGCGGTAGGTCTGCGAATTGCCAATCAGCACGAGGCAAAACATATCGACCAGCGTCACATCCAGCTCGGCCAGGGTGGTGAGGTGAATGGTTTCCTCGGGCCGCGTGACCTGCCGCATGATGGCCACGGGGGTAGTGGGCGCCCGGTGCGCCAGAAAAATCTCGCGCAGCCGGCTCAACTGCCAGTTGCGCTTTTGGCTGCGCGGATTGTAGAGCGAGGTCACGAAATCGCCCACCGCGGCGGCCGTGATGCGCTTCTCAATCGTGGTCCAGGGCGTCATTAAGTCGGACAGCGACAAGCAGCAAAAATCGTGGCCGATGGGCGCACCCAGCCGCGCCGCCGCCGCCTGAAAGGCGCTGATGCCAGGCAAGGTTTGCAGCTGAATATCGGTGCGCTGCTGGCGGGCCGCGTACTCGTACACCAGCGAGGCCATGGCGTAGATGCCCGCGTCGCCGGAGCTGATAACGGCCACGTGCGTGCCCGGCTGGCAGCTGTTCACGGCCAGCTCGGCGCGGGCTTCTTCCTCCGACAGCTCGCGGCCCAGGCGCACGCAGCCAGGCTTGAGCAGGTGGCTAATGAACTGAAAGTAATAGTGATACCCAATCACAATGTCGGCGTCGGCCAGCGCCTGCTGCGCCGCGGGCACCAGGTACGCATCCGAGCCGGGGCCAATGCCGATGACGCTTAACTGCATAGCAAGCTCTTCAAAATAAGGAGGGAAAAATAGGGTAGCTCGCGTCCCGCCAGCTCGTCTAGGTCAGTAGTGAGGTACTGCGCGGGCGTGCCCAGGCGCTCGGCGTAGTAGGCCGTGGCATGGCCCGCCGTCACGGCAGGCCGCACATAGTCGAGGGCGCCCCGCACCTTGATGAGCACGACGGTTTCAAACTCCCGCAGGTAGCCCTCGAGGGCCGCCGCGCTAGCCAGTAGCGGAATGACGGCCACCTTCTCGCGCAGCACCGCTAGCGGCACTTGGTGCGCGGCTGTAGCCAGCAAAAAGGAAGGCACGCCAGCAATGATTTCGACCGGCAGCTGGTGCTCGTGCAGGTGCGCCAGCAGGTAGGCGAAGGTGCTGTAAAAGGTGCTGTCGCCCTCGCTCACAAAGGCCACCGTGCGCCCGGCTTCGTAGTCGGTCTTTATGTAGTAAAAAGCTTGCTCATAGCCTTGTAGCGCCGCCGTGCGGTCGGTGCGCATGGGCAGAAACAAGCCGCGCAGCTTGGCTTCGGCTAAGCCCAGTTCGCGCAGGATACCTAGGGAGTAGCTGCTCTGCTGCCCATCGGCCTGCACCGAGCCGGGGTAGTAAATGAGGTCGGCGCGCTGCAAGGCGCGCAGGCCCTTGACGGTGATTAATTCGGGGTCGCCGGGGCCGAGCGACACGCCGTAGATTTTGCCCACAGGGGCTAGGGTAGGGGCCATGCGCTAGATACCGAGCAGGTTTTTGAGCTGCGGCAGCAGCCCCTTCTTCGCCCCGATTTTCTGTTCTTCCTCGAAGAGAATTCCCTTCACGTTGAGGTGGTGGCCGGTTTGCTCCTTGCCTACTTCGTCTTCAAAACCAATCATTTGGGTGCGGTACTTGCAGAGCTGGCAGTTCATATTGGGGCTGCCAAACTCGACTTCGGCGATGCGCTCATCCACGGCTTGCAGCAGCAGCTCGTCGCTGCCGAAAGAGGAGGTGTAGATGTACTCCTTGGCCGAGGTGGCCTGGTGCGCCTCCACCTGGGCGTAGATGCGCTTGAGCAGCACGCCGGTGAACAGGAACACCGGCAGCACCACCACGCGCCGGTAGGGCAGGCGCTCCACCAGCGGCAGCGTGTCGGCAAGCAGTGGCTTGGTTACGCCCACGTAGGCGGTGGTGGCGAAGCCGAAGCCCAGGCCTTCCCACACGAGGCGCGTGAGCTTGGCCACTTCCGAGTTGGCGTCGGGGTCGTTGGTGCCGCGGCCCACTACCAGCAGGCAGCATTCCTCGCGGGGCATGGGCGGGTGGCCGGCTTCGGCCTGCTGCACCAGCTGGCGGGCTAGCTGCAAGAGCGGCGCCGAAATACCCAAATGCCGCCCCAGGGTAATCTTGAGGTCGGGGTACTGCTGTTGCAGCGAGTTCATCTCGAAGGGAATATCGTTCTTGGCGTGCCCGCCGGCGAATAAAATGGCCGGGATAGCCGTGATATGGCGCACGCCCTGCTGGTACATGCGCTCCACGGCGGCGGCGTAAATGGGGTGGGCAAATTCCAGGAACCCGTAGTCGATAATCCGGTCAGGGTAGCGCGGCACCAGCCCGGCCACCAGCTCCTGAAAGCCGGCCGTGCCCTCTTTATCGCGGCTGCCGTGCCCACAAATCAAAATGCCTTGTTTGGTTGCCATGAGGGAGTTAGCTTACGGAATGAAGGTGGGCCGCTACCTCGTTGAGCGAGCAAGCGTACTTGCCAATGATAAATACTACGGGCATGGGTAGGGCCGCCTCGGCCAGCGCGCCCTCGATATCGGGCAGCAGGGCCGTTACGAGCTGCTGCCGCGGCCCCGACACCTGCGAAATGGCCGACACGTACACCGCCTGGGGGCCGGCGGCTTCTTGCAGCTTGGCCACCACCTGCGGCATGTTGCTCAGGCCCATGTACATAACGAGGGTAGTGCCCGTGCGGAGCATATTGGCTAGGGCATCGAGCTGCGCAAAATCGTAGTTGGCCGTGTGGGCCGTGCACAGCAACACCGCGTTGCTGAAATTGCGTTCGGTAATTGGAATATGCACTAGACTGGCCGCCGCGAGGCCCGCCGTGAGGCCGGGCACTACCTCATAAGGTACTTGCTGCTCAGCCAGATAGCGAATTTCTTCGGCGGCCCGCCCAAAAACGAAGGGGTCGCCAGATTTCAGCCGCACCACGCGCTTGCCCTGGCGGGCGTGCGCTACCATGGCTTCGTTTATTGCCAGCTGCCGCTGCTGCGGGTCTACCTGGTCGCCGTATTTTTTGCCCGCGTAAATAAGCTCGGCGTCGGGGGCGCACAGCGCCATCACCTCCGCCGAAACCAGGTTGTCGTAGAGTACCACGTGGGCCTCCCCCAGGCGGCGCAGGGCCCGCACCGTGAGCAGGTCGGCGGCGCCCGGCCCGGCCCCCACAATGCTGACTAGGGGTGCCAAAGTATCGTTAGCGGGCGTCACGGGCGGGCTGCTCAAAAATGGTTACTGGGTTGGGAAACAAGAAGTGGTACGTGAGGCGAGCTTTCAGCTTTTCAGAACGCACTACTTTAGAAAGCTGGGGCTGCACAGGGCCTAAATCTGGCAGGGCAAAACCCCCAGCCCGGGCCGCCGCCGCGTAGTACTCGCGCCGGGTGGGGTGGGCGTCGGCACACGCGTTGAATACCTCGCCCCAGACTTGCTGGCGCACTATTTCGTGCATGATGCGCACGCAATCGTCGCGGTGAATCACGTTCATGGGCGTATCGATGGCCCGGCTGCGCCGCGCGATAGCGGCGGCACTATCCGGCAGCCGGTCGTAGCCAATGAGCCCACCAAAGCGCAGCAGCGTGGTGCGGAAGGCAGTTTCTTGCTGGAGCAGTTGTTCGAGTTGATGCACGATGGTACCGCCCGGCTTGGTTGGCGCGGGCGCAGTTTCTTCGGTAGCAAGTTGCGCATTGTCAGCATATACCGACGTAGAACTGCTGTACAGCACTTGCCGCACCCCACTGGCCCGTGCCCGCTCAATAAGCCGGGCGAATTGCGCCAGTTGCTCGCTCGCTGGCCTGCCCCGCTGGGGCGGCACGGTGACAAGCAACGTCGGCGCGTGCCAGAAGGGGCTGTCAGGCAAAGCCGTTTCGGCCGCTAGCGTTACCTCAAAGGCAGGTAGCCCCAATTGGCTTACTTCCGCTACGCCGGCGGCCGTGGTGCGCGACACGGCCACCTCGTAGCCCTGTGCCTGCAGGTGCTGGGCCAGGGGCAGGCCTAGCCACCCGCCCCCCAGCACGCTGAGGCGCTGGCTGGCTTCCTTGGGCCGGACGGGAAGAGTAGCAGACATAAACAAGCCTTGAATTGCTGGTTAACCCTGATGAAGAATCGATTCGGCCAGCGGCTCGCCAGCCAGCAAGTGGCTCATCACCAAGGCCTCGGCTTTGTCGGCTGTGATGCGTTGGTACCAGGTGCCTTCGGGATGCACGAAGACCACCGGGCCGTGCGGGCACTGGTCGGTGCACTGCGTACGCACGGTGTGCAGCTGGCCCTTGGCACCGGCCTGCCCAATAGCGGCCCGCAGCTGGGTGGTTGTATCCGCCGAGCCTTTTTTCAGGCAGGAGTCGCCATTGCAGATAAAGGCAATGCGCTGAACGGTGGAAAGGTCTTTTGCCATGAGTAGCCGCTAATCGTCAGCTGTGAAGCTGACTCGCTACCGGGCAAAAGCAATGAGCAACCGGCAGTACTAGGAGCACTGGCCTGGCGACCCACCGCTTTTCTCCCGAAAGCGAGGTGGAGGTAAGGCTGACTGGCAGGTCTTCTGGCTCGTTCAACACCTGAGGCCTTCCCATAGCGAGCGCTACAGTGGCGTGTACTCAGGTGCGGGGGCTGAACTTACAGCAGCGGGAACTGCTCCGGATTCGCACCGGATTCCCTTTTAAGGGCTTTCGCAAGCGAAAGCACACCAATCAACGCCGCAAAGGTAAGATTGGCCCAACGTTTCTGGCGCGAACCACCCGTTGCCCAAAAAACGCTCTCTCATTACCTATTGGCTGCTGGTGCTATGGTAGCGCAGACTAGGCCACCGGGTACAGGGCTACAGCGGGCACGGCACTGTCCGCGCAAGCGAGCGGCTGACAGGTTATGTTGCGCTGCTTGTTTGCTACTATTCTCACCGGTAAAAATTGAGCTGGCAACTTGGCGGCCCGGCGACCTACATACCAGCCTAGCGGGCTGGCCACCACACTACCCGCAGCGCAACTGGTGCGGAAGCACGTAGCATGGCCGCTGCGCACTAAGGTCCGTTACTAGCGCAGGTCGTAAAGCAGAGTGCGAACAACAAAATACTACTAATCACCAATTTTACACAAAAACCGGCTCCTTTAACACGGCTAGCACGGTTCCATAAATAGTGCCAGGGCAAGAAGGGCGGCCATCAGGAAACCAGGAAATCCTTAATGAGGGCATAAGTAACGGATTGCTAGTTTGTTGGCGGCAGTTGGATAGTTTCGCGCATCAGAGCTGGGGCGTGTCGCTGTCTAAAAATCTCCATTGGCTAGCCACCTAAGTATCCCCAATCTACTCTTGCTGCCTGACCCGGCTGCTTTCCGTATGGTAAAACCCGGCAGCTGACTACCTGCGCCGATGGCAGTACCTACGACCCGACCACCAGCGGCGCGCCCCAGGGCCGCAGCATTGCCTCGTACACGCTGCTGTCGTTGCCCACGACTGGTGCGCTCTACCTCAACGGCACCGCCGTTACGTCGCTGCCCGGTGGCAGCCTGACCCTCGCGCCGGCCCAAGCGACGCAGCTCCACTACGACCCGGCCGGCGCCAATACCCAGGGCACTGCCACCCCGGCCCCCTGATGGCCGACAACGCTTTTTTCGCCTTCGCGGCCACCGATAATCTGGGCAGCGTTTCGAGCCCGGCCCGCTATACCATCTCGGTCAACCAGGATACGCCGGCCGCTTCATCTGACAGGATATAAATGAGCCGGCCG
>Ga0308157_10006001_pt1 | contig 14808 bp, 16 predicted proteins | sample PhyBR1_FD_201035 | JGI IMG/M metagenome (GOLD analysis project Ga0308157, IMG submission 201035) | Phyllosphere microbial communities from UC Gill Tract Community Farm, Albany, California, United States - DLSLB.R1 | ecosystem: Host-associated > Plants > Phyllosphere > Unclassified | place: USA...
ACTGGGGGACAGATGTCTACCGCAATCGCCAGCTGGTCGCCGAGCGTCTGGCGCTGGTTAAAGAGCAGCTTCCTGGCCAGCTCGCCCCGGTCATGGGCCCAGTCTCGTCGATTATGGGCGAGATCATGTTGATCGCACTGCCGATCGACCTGGAAAAGACCGATCCGATGAAGGCAAGGGAGTATGCCGACTTTGTCATGCGGCCTCGGCTGCTGTCAATTCCCGGCGTCTCGCAAGTCATTCCGATCGGCGGCGACGTGCGGCAACTGCGCGTGGAACCGGATACAGCGCGCATGGCACAGTTTGGCGTGACGTTAGCCCAATTGACCGGTGCGCTGCAAGGATTTGCGAGCAATACCAGTGGCGGCTTCATTGACCTGAACAACCGCGAATACCTGATCCGTAATCTCGGGCGCACCAACCGTCTGGACGACATCAAAGGCCTGGCCGTCGCATTTCGCAATGGCGCCCCGATCCTGCTTGAACAGGTGGCAAACGTTCGCTACGCCCCTGCGTTTAAGCGCGGCGACGCCGGCATGAACGGCAAGCCTGCCGTGATTGTCAGCGTGCAAAAGCAGCCAACAGGCGATACGGTACGCCTTACCCAAGACATTGAGACCGCATTGAGCGAACTCAAACAGGGGTTGCCCGCTGGCCTGGCAGCGCCCGTCGTGCTGTTCAGGCAAGCCGATTTTATTGAGTCTTCCATCGGCAATGTGGTCGAGGCACTACGCGACGGCGCTATTCTTGTCGCTGTGGTCTTGTTCGCATTCCTGCTCAGCGCCAGAACCACGGCCATCTCACTGGTGGCCATCCCGCTGTCTCTGGGCGTGACCGCGCTGGCGTTTCACCTACTTGGGCAATCCATCAACGTGATGACGTTGGGCGGCCTGGCCATCGCCATCGGCGAGCTGGTCGACGACGCGGTGGTCGATGTCGAGAACATCATGCGCCGGCTCAAGCAGCGCAGCGCCGACACATCGGTGCCGGAGACGATCTGGCGCGCGTCCGTCGAAGTGCGATCGGGGATTGTCTACGCGACAGTGATCGTGGTGCTTGTCTTTGTCCCGTTGTTTGCCTTACCTGGCATCGAGGGCCGGCTGTTTGCACCGCTGGGTATCGCCTATATCGCCTCGATCCTGGCGTCGATGCTGGTATCGATGACGGTCACTCCGGTGCTGGCCATGTACCTGCTGCCGAAGATGAAAACACTGCAGCATGGCGATAGCCCGCTGGTGCGTCGCCTCAAGGCGTGGGATAGCAAGTTGCTGGATTGGTCGTATGGCCGCATCCGCGCCGTGTTGGCGATCGCGCTGATCGCCGTCCTGACGGCAGCGGTCTCGGTGCCGTTCTTCCCGCGCGCTTTCCTGCCGGCCTTCAATGAGGGTTCGCTTGTCATGGGCATGACCTTCACGCCGGGAACATCGCTGGCCGAGGCCAACCGCATGGGCGCTCTTGCAGAAAATCTCATCAAGTCGGTACCGGAAGTGATTAAGGTGGGCCGCCGTACCGGCCGCGCTGAACTCGACGAACACGCGGAAGGTGTCCACTCGTCCGAGATCGACGTGGATCTAAAACCATCGGAGCGCACGCGGGAGCAAATCATGGCCAGCATTCGCGGCCAGTTGGCGACCATCCCTGCGGCGGTGGCTATCGGTCAGCCAATTTCGCACCGATTAGACCATCTGCTGTCCGGCGTACGTGCGCAGATTGCCCTAAAAATCTATGGCGACGATATTGACACGTTGCGCGGCCTGGCCGATACGCTGCGGGGCCAATTAGCCGGTGTCCCCGGTCTGGTCGACCTGTCGGTCGAACGTCAGGTGCTGATTCCGCAAATAAAGGTCAGAATTGACTACCGCAAGGCGGCGCAAGCCGGACTGGCGGCAGGACAAGTACTTACCGCCATTGAAGCGATGTCTGAAGGGACGCGTGTCACCCAGATCATTGACGGAGCGCTGCGCTTTGACCTGGTTGTCCGGCTCGGCGATGCACACCGGACTCCGCAGGATCTTGAAAGACTGATGCTGGAGAGCCCGTCAGGGAGCATTCCCCTTGCCAGTATCGCCACCATCGAGCAAAGCGACGGGCCTAATCAGATCGGCCGGGAGAACGGCCGCCGGCGCATTGTCGTGTATGCAAACACTGATGGGTCGAGCATGTCGCGCATCATCGGCGAGGTGCGTCAGGCAGTTTCGAGGACGACACTGCCGGGTGGCTATTTCGTTAGCATCGAGGGGCAGTTCCAAGCACAAGAGCAGGCCCAGCGATTGATCGTCGGCCTGTCTCTGGCATCGTTGGGTTTGATTTTCCTGGTGCTCTACACGCGCTACCGCTCGGGCGTATTGGCCTTGGTCATCATGGGCAATATTCCATTCGCGCTCGTTGGCAGCGTCGTGGCCATGTGGATCGCCGGCGTGTCGCTATCGGTGGCGTCGATGGTCGGCTTTATCACCCTTGCAGGTATTGCGACGCGCAATGGCATCCTCAAAATTAGCCACTACGTCAATCTGTGCAAATTTGAAGGCGAAACCTTTGGTTGGCCGATGATCGTGCGCGGTTCGCTGGAGCGCCTGACTCCGGTCCTGATGACGGCGCTGGTGGCCGCGTTTGCGTTGGTGCCGCTGCTGATGGCGGCCGACACACCAGGTAAAGAGATCCTGCACCCGGTTGCCGTCGTCATATTTGGCGGTCTGATCAGTTCGACGTTGCTCGATTCGCTGCTCACCCCGCTCATATTCTGGCTGGTGGGGCGAGCGCCGCTGGAACGACTGCTTGCCCGCGAAGGTGGCGAGAGCTATTAAAATTTGGGCTTAAGTGGCGGCGGCCCTGATTGCCGCCACATTATTGATGGAGAAGTGTATGAAGAAGATCATGATTGTCCTGGCCATGGCATTGGCGGTTGCAGGTTCTGGCCAGGCGCTGGCGCACGAAAGCCACGCAAAGCATGGCGGCATCGTCAAGAGCGCCGGCGATCTGTCGTTCGAGCTGGTCAACAAGGATGGCAATACCACGATCTATGTCGATGACCATGGTAAGGACCTGGCAATGACCGGTGGCAGCGGCACGCTGACGGTATTGAAGGGAACGGAAAAAACCGAAGTGGCGTTGACGCCGGGTGGCGCCAACACGCTGGTGGCCAAAGACGGCGTTAAACTCGAAGCAGGCAATAAAGTTGTCGCTGCGATCGTGTTTCCGGACAAAACCACGGTGAGCGTGCGTTTCCCGATCAAATAGATCGCCACCGGCACCAGCATCGGCAGCCATGGCTGGCATGCCGATGCATGCCAAATTTGGAGAATTACCATGCATCAAGGCATCCTGTATGCACTACTGGCAGCGGCCACATTTGGCACCAGCACGCCCATTGCCAAGCTGCTTTTGGGTGCTATGTCGCCTGTGACATTGGCTGCAGTGCTCTATCTTGGAAGCGGCCTGGGTCTGTCCGGATGGCTTGCCGTGCGCGCGATTCGCAGGAGCAGCAAGCCAACTGTCGCCGGCATCGTTCGTGCCGATTTGCCTTGGCTGATGGGAGCGACCCTCTTTGGCGGCATCGCGGGCCCGGTTTTGCTGATGACCGGGTTGACGCGCACGCCGGCGTCTTCGGCATCTCTGCTGCTTAACCTGGAAGGTGTAATGACGGCGATGCTGGCCTGGTTCATCTTCAAAGAAAATTTTGACCGGCGCATCTTCGCCGGCATGGTTCTGATCGTTGCAGGCGGCCTTGTGCTCAACTGGCAAAGGGACACCGCGTTGTCCGTACCATGGGGCGCGCTTGCCATCGCGGCGGCATGCCTGTGCTGGGCGATCGACAACAATCTGACACGCAAAGTGTCTGCCAGCGATGCTGTGCAGATCGCGGCCGTAAAAGGGATGGTAGCAGGCAGTGTGAATCTTGCCCTTGCGCTGGCCACAGGCCAGGCGATGCCAACGATGGCCGCCGGCCTGGCGGCGGGGTTGGTGGGCTTTTGTGCTTATGGGCTCAGCCTGGTGATGTTTGTCCTTGCACTGCGCCATCTGGGCACCGCGCGCACCGGTGCATACTTTTCTGCGGCGCCGTTCGTCGGGGCCGCAATTTCGTTATTAATCCTTAAAGAAACACCAGCTGCCACCTTCTGGATTGCCGTGGCTTTGATGGCTGCGGGCATCTGGCTGCATCTCACAGAGCATCATGATCACGACCACTCGCATGAGCCACTGGAACACTCACACGAGCATTCTCATGATGATCACCACGTGCACAGCCACGATTTCGAGTGGCACGGAACCGAGCCGCACGCCCATCCGCACCGGCATGCCCCGCTGCGGCACAGTCATCCGCATTACCCCGACATTCATCATCGGCACGATCATTAGACTGCTACAGATTGGTGTTTGCCTATCAATTGCTCGATGGCTGCGACCGTCGGATCGATCTACATGAAGACCCAACCCATATGGGTCGGCTTAATCACGTTGATTACTAGCTCTACAAAAGCTGGGGCGCGCCAGTACCAGTCGGGATCGGGCCCACCGCGCTGGCCACCGTCGTCGCTTTCTGCGTCGGATACCGGCGGCTCCAATCAGTTCAAGGACAGCGACATCAAAGTGGCGGAAGCCGGACAGGCCCCCTGAAATTCCCGCGATGCTTGCAACGCCGCCGGCGCCGTCTCTCGCGCACCGACGGCGAAACCGCGCCGCGCGAAGAACGGCGCCGCCGTTGTCGTCAGCAGGAACAGCTTGTCGATACCGCGCGCTTTCGCCATGTCGGCCAGTTCATCAAATAACATCGCGCCGATGCCGGATCCTCGCTGATTCGGCGACACGACGACGGAACGCAGCAGCGCTACCTCACCGTAGGGCTCCAGCGCACCGGAACAAACGATTGCGCCGCCGACCTCTCCAACGATGAAGCTGGCAAGGTGAGCTTGCGCGCCGTCCAGCGGGAGCTTGGCGTCCGTCAACAGAACTTCAATCGCGCCCCAATCGTCACCAACCGCTGGGCGGAACGCAGGGAAATGAGATTCAGTGTTGCTCATCATCACTCCTATTTGTTATTCGTCGGATGACGAAATAAAAGATATAAAAATTACAGGCCACCGATCAACAGCTTCAGTTGCGCCAAGCGCTCCGGATTGACGCAGTAGCACACCCGTTGTTCGTCCGACGAGCCGAGGATAAGACCGGCATGTTTCAAGATCGTCACGTGCTGCGAAATAGTCGATGCCGCCAGCGGCAGCAAATCCGCCAGACTGCCGAAATAGCACGCGCCATAAGCCGAAAGGTATTTCAGCAACTGGACGCGCGCCGGATGCCCCAGTGCTTTGCACATCAGCGCGACGTCGTCGGCATCAATTTTTAGGACGGCTGCACCGGAGGCCTGGGTATCACAACAGGATTTCATATACTCATTCGTTAATCGACGAATAAAGAATAGGCCGATGTCATCAAGCTGTCAAGATACTTCGATATTCTTTGAAGTGTCGCAGCTTATCGGTTATCATATTTCAATAATTACTGAATCATGGAAGCGTAACTTATGGAAACCAAGGAAGTTTTAACCGCGCTGGCGGCGATCGCCCAAGAAAGCCGCTTGGCCATTTTCCGCCTGCTGGTGCAAATTGGCCCGGACGGCATGGCCGCGACCAAAATCGCCGAGCAGCTCGATATCGCACCTTCTTCGCTGTCGTTTCACCTGAAGGAGCTCACACACGCCAAGTTAATCACATCGCGCAGCGAGGGGCGCTTCGTCATCTATTCGGCCGACGCGATGGTCATGAACGGCCTCATCGGCTATCTGACCGAAAACTGCTGTGGCGGCGTTCCTTGCGGCCCTGCTACCTGCGACACCAAACCTACATCTACCTGAACTGGAGAATTCCTATGCAAGAGAAAGTCTACAACGTACTGTTCCTTTGCACCGGCAACTCGGCGCGAAGCATCATGGCCGAAGCCTTGGTGACGACGATGGGCAAGGGCCGCTTCAAAGGATTCTCGGCCGGAAGCCACCCCGGTGGAACCGTCAATCCTTTCGCCATCGAGCAGGTGGCCAATACCGGCTATCCGATTAACGACCTGCGCAGCAAGAGTTGGGACGAGTTTGGCACCCCCGACGCGCCGCATATGGACTTCATTTTCACCGTCTGCGACAACGCCGCAGGCGAGACCTGCCCGTACTGGCCTGGTCACCCGATGTCCGCACATTGGGGTTTTGAAGATCCGGCTGCAGTGGTCGGGACCGATGAAGAAAAGCGTGCGGCGTTCCAGCGCATCTTCCGTCAGATCATGGCCCGCATGAACATTTTCGTCAGCTTGCCGCTACACATGCTGGAAAAGAACGCCATCCAGCGCGAGATCCAAGCGATCGGCGAAACCTCCGTTTAATTTTTACCTCACGCTCACCATGAATATTCTGTTTCTCTGCACCGGCAACTCGTGCCGTTCCGTCCTTTCCGAAGCGACTTTCAACCACCTGGCCCCGGTCGGACTGAAATCGATCAGCGCCGGCAGCCAACCAGCCGGCAAGCTGCATCCACGCGCCGTGGAGCTGCTGCACAGTAAGGGGATTTCCACCGAAGGCTACTACAGCAAATCGTGGAATGACCTGCCTGTGATGCCCGATATCGTGGTGACCGTCTGTGGCAGCGCGGCCGGCGAAACCTGCCCGGCCTATCTGGGCCCGGTGCTTCGCACGCATTGGGGCGTAGACGATCCCGGTCACGTCGTGGGCACCGAGGAGGAGATCAATGCCGCGTTTGAAGAAACCTACCGCATCATTCGCGCGCGCATCGAAGCGTTTCTGGCGCTGCCGTTGGCGGAGCTGGCCAACGACAGAGCCCAGCTAAAGGCCGAGCTCGACAAGATCGGCACCATCCTGGCCTGAGCCAGGTCACTTGCCCTTGCCCCCACCGGCCCTCGAAGGCCGGTTTTCCATATTCACCATTGATACTATTCACAAGGACTAGCCGTGCTTATCGCATTTCTGATCTTCCTCGCCACCTTGATTCTCGTCATCTGGCAGCCGCGCGGCCTGGGCATCGGCTGGAGCGCATCCGCCGGCGCCATCGCCGCGCTGCTGGCTGGCGTGATCCACACCGCCGATATCCCGGTGGTCTGGCACATCGTCTGGAACGCTACCGGCACCTTTGTGGCGGTGATCATCATCAGCCTGCTGCTGGACAAGGCGGGCTTCTTCGAGTGGGCGGCATTGCACGTGGCGCGCTGGGGCCGGGGCAGCGGCAAAAGCCTGTTCGTGCTGCTGGTCCTGTTAGGCGCTGCGGTGGCAGCCCTGTTCGCCAACGACGGCGCGGCGCTGATCCTTACACCAATCGTCATCGCCATGCTACGGGCGCTGCGCTTTTCGGCCAAGGCGACGCTGGCTTTCGTGATGGCCGCCGGCTTCATTGCCGACACGGCCAGCCTGCCGCTGGTGGTGTCGAACCTGGTCAACATCGTGTCGGCCGACTATTTCAACATCGGCTTCGCGCGCTACGCCGCCGTCATGGTGCCGGTCGACCTGGTGGCCGTGGCGGCGACGTTGGCCGCTTTGATGTGGTTCTTCCGCAAGGACATTCCAGCCAGCTACGACATGGCGCAATCGAAAGCGCCGGCGGAAGCGATCCATGACCGCGCCACCTTCATCACCGGTTGGTGGGTGTTGGGCTTGCTGCTGGTAGGTTTTTTCTGGCTGGAGCAGCTGGGAGTGCCGATCAGCGCGGTCGCTGCGGTGGGCGCGGCGCTGCTGCTGGTGGTGGCAGCGCGCGGCCACAAGATCTCCACGCGCGAGGTGCTGGCCAATGCGCCGTGGCAAGTCGTAGTCTTTTCGCTGGGCATGTACCTGGTCGTCTACGGGCTGCGAAACGCCGGCCTGACCGACTACCTGACCGCAGTACTGAACCATTGCGCCACCTATGGCGTGTGGGGCGCCGCAATGGGCACTGGCTTCATCACCGCGATCCTGTCGTCGATCATGAACAACATGCCGACGGTGCTGGTCGGGGCGTTGTCGATCGATGCGACGACCTCGCAAGGCGTGGTGCGCGAGGCGATGATCTACGCCAACGTCATCGGCAGCGATCTCGGTCCGAAGATCACACCGATCGGTAGCCTCGCCACGCTGCTCTGGCTACACGTCCTGGCCAGCAAGGACATTCAGATCTCGTGGGGCTATTATTTCCGCGTCGGCATTGTATTAACCTTGCCGGTGCTGTTGATCACCTTGGCGGCGCTGGCGCTGCGCCTGGCTTAATGAAGGAACTAACATGACCGTCACCATTTATCACAACCCGGATTGCGGCACGTCGCGCAATACGCTTGCCCTGATCCGCAACGCCGGTATCGAGCCTGTTGTCATCGAATACCTGAAGCATCCGCCGGATCAGGCCACGCTGGTGGATTTGATCGTCCGGGCCGGGCTCAGCGTCCACGACGCAATCCGTCAAAAAGGCACACCCTACCTTGAGTTGGGTCTTGATTCACCAACGAAAACAAAAGTGGAATTGCTCGACGCAATGGTGGCGCACCCGATCCTGATCAATCGGCCGTTCGTCGTCACGCCGCTGGGCGTGCGTCTGTGCCGGCCGTCTGAGCTGGTGCTGGACATTCTGCCGCAGCCACAACGCGGCGCCTTCACCAAAGAGGATGGCGAGCGTGTGATCGACGAAAATGGAGAGCGTGTCAAGCATGGATAAGATTGCGAACCTGCCGAACATCAATCCTGAGCTGCTCGACCTGCCGGATATGGGCAAGCTCGCTCAGGTCGGCAACATGAGCCATCCACCACGCATCCTGATGCTGTATGGCTCGCTACGCGAACGCTCGTTCAGCCGGTTCTTGACCGAGGAGGCGGCACGGATCTTGGAGCACTTCGGCGCCGAAGTGAAAATCTTCAACCCGATGGAGCTGCCGATGGCTGGCAGCGTCCCGGAGGACCATCCGAAGGTCGTCGAGCTGCGCGAGCTTTGCCTGTGGTCCGAAGGCCAGGTCTGGTGCAGTCCGGAGCGCCACGGCGCCATCACTGCGGTAATGAAAAACCAGATCGACTGGATTCCGCTGGAGATGGGGGCGATCCGCCCGAGCCAGGGCCGCACGCTGGCCGTGATGCAGGTCTGCGGCGGTTCGCAGTCCTTCAATGTGGTCAACACGTTGCGCCTGCTAGGCCGCTGGATGCGGATGTTCACCATCCCGAATCAGTCCTCGGTGCCGATGGCCTACAAGGAGTTTGACGATGCAGGCCGCATGCGCCAGTCAGGCTACTACGACCGGGTGGTCGACGTGATGGAGGAGTTGTATAAGATGACACTGCTGCTGCGCGGCCGAAGTGACTATCTGACCGATCGCTACAGCGAGCGAAACGAGCGCGCGTTAAAGGCGATCGACCGACAGATCCAGCGCATCTAAAGCTTACATTCCGCAATCACCTTCCGATAAGCCGCGCTGGCTTGCGGATCGCCTAAGGCAATAGCACATAAGTAATTGTTCGGTCTCTACAAAACCCCGAGTTCTGCAGTACTTAACAGCTTGATTGTTTGAATGGCCAGAGCGGCATACCATCTATCGTCGGAAAGTACACCCCACCTTTGATATAGCGTGACGATTCCTTCCAATTGACAATGTAGTGGTTTAATGTACCCGGACACCAATTTAGGCGAGAATGCTCGCCATGGAGAGGTGTTTGATGAGCAAGCAAAGACGTACATTTTCCCCTGAGTTCAAGCAGCAGGCAGCATGCTTGGTATTGGATCAGGGATACAGCCACGTGGAGGCCAGCCGGTCGATTGGCGTCGGAGAATCGCTAATGCGCCGCTGGGTTCAGCAGCTTCAATTGGAGCGACAAGGCGTCACGCCACAGGGCAAGGCGATCACGCCGGATCAGCAGCGAATACAGGAACTAGAGGCGCGCATTGAACGTCTTGAGCGGGAGAAATCCATTTTAAAAAAGGCTACCGCGCTCTTGATGTCGGAAGGGATAGAACGTACGAGGTAATCGATCAGATTTGTGGTGACGAATCAATCGAGTTGATCTGCGCGGTCTTCGACATCGCGCGCTCATGCCTGTATGCACATCGGGAGCGCGTGCGACACATTGATGTTGAGCGCATGGCATTACGTAGCCGCGTCCACGAGCTGTTCGTTGAGAGCCGCAGTTCAGCGGGGAGCCGCAGCATCATGGACATGATGCGCGAGGAAGGCACTGCCATTGGCCGCTTCAAAGTTAGTCGCCTGATGGAGGAGTTGGGGCTGGTCTGCAAGCAACCTGGCAAGCACGCCTACAAGCAGGCCACGGTGGAGCGTGTCGACATTCCGAATCATCTCAACCGAGAGTTCACGGTGGAGGCGCCAAATCAGGTCTGGTGCGGCGATATCACCTATGTTTGGGCGCAGGGGCGATGGTATTACTTGGCTGTGGTGTTGGATCTGTTCGCTCGCCGAGCCGTGGGCTGGGCATTCTCACTACGGCCCGACGCCGACCTTGTTGTGCAAGCGCTGGAAATGGCCTACGAGCAGCGTGGTCGACCGCAGGGACTGCTGTTCCATTCGGATCAGGGCAGTCAGTACGCCAGCCGAAAATTCCGTCAGCGCTTGTGGCGCTACCGGATACGGCAGAGTATGAGCCGGCGTGGAAATTGTTGGGATAACTCACCTATGGAACGACTGTTCCGTAGCTTCAAAACGGAATGGCTGCCGTCAACAGGTTACATGACGGCACAAGAAGCACAACGGGACATCAGCCATTACCTGATGCACCGGTATAACTGGATACGGCCGCATCAGTTCAACCAGGGACTGGCACCGGCCGTCGTCGAAGAAAAACTTAACATAGTGTCCGGGATGGGTTGACCACTACATTCTCCTTGATTGTGTACTTGAACTTGAGCGACTGTTGAGGCGAACGCTACGTCAAGACGATGGCGCAGCAGCGCAAGAGCATTTGCTTGCTGGCGGGGCAATTTCCTATTGCGATGATGTTTTTGATGAGGATGACCTCATTCGTGAGTGGCCGGATGAAACCAAACAGCTTGTGGACATTAACGATCAAGCCGAATTAGAACTCCTGCATGCACGCTATAACGCTAAATTTTTGCGTCTAAGTGCGTTTATCCACATAAGAATGTAGTAATGTGTGCAATGTTTCTGACACGACTTTGTAGCAAGTGAGCGCGTCATGTTCGGGCAACTAAGGCTATCACAGCTCTTCGTGTACCGAACGAAGTTTCGAGATGCCGGATACCTTACAGATCTGCTAGCACCTCTTTTCCGCGGTTCGTTCACTTCAAAAAAAACGATCACTGCCGCGCAAGGCGATAAAGTTCAACCTGGTACGGTGCCCCCAGCCTCAGCCGCTGCCCTGGTAGACAGGAAAGGAGTAGATACGATCGTATATTCTGGTACTGCAGCGGAGGTCGAGCGCCTGCGGAAATTTATAGCTATGGTAGACATTCCGGTTGGAAGCGTTGTAGTTCGGGGCATGGTGTATGAGGTCACAACTAGTAAGTCAGACAGTAGTGCGCTCTCGCTAGCGCTTTCGATACTTGGCGGGCGGGTAGCTGGCTCGCTCGGCGCTGTCAAAAGCCAGTCCGATGGCGCAGTAAGTATCAAGATTGCGGGGCTTGATGCTGCCTATTCTGCTCTTGCCGGCGATTCGCGTTTTCATGCTGTAAGCACGCCAACAGTACGGGTACAGTCCGGCGCCCAGGCAAAACTCAAAGTCGGGCAGAGTGTTCCTACATTGGGCGCGATCACTTACGCACAAGGCAGTGCGGCTGCTATTCAGTCAGTCGACTATAGGTCGTCTGGTGTAATTTTGACGTTGACGCCTACGGTTCGTGAGTCGGATGTTGAGCTTGCGATTAGCCAGGAGATTAGTGACTTTGCTGCGACAGAAACTGGTGTAAATGGTTCGCCTACACTGAGCGAACGGTCGCTCTCGACTACGGTCAGCGCCAAAGACGGGGAGGTTATCGTGCTTGGCGGCCTGACTCAAGATAAACATAACGATCAGATTTCTGGAATGAGATTTTTGCCAAAGTTCATGCGTAACTCAGCTGTGAACGACTCACGTACAGAAATTCTTTTAGTGTTGCAAGTTTCGGTAATAGAGAAATTGCCATCACGTTAAACAACAGGAGGGTAGATGTCTTCGTTCATTCGAATTTTAGCTCGTTAAGTCAAAGTCGCAGCGCGGAGCGGCCCACGTATATTCTTCGAACCATATGTTTGGCTTGGGCAAACGATTCTAAAAATTCTCCAGCGTCGCTGATTTAAATTAATTGAGGATCCAAATCGATGAAAAGAGTGCAGCTGGATGTAACTAAAGCTATGGAAGATTATGCCCAGCAGTGCGGCGCATATTTCGACGAGCACGATGGTGCATGGTATGTTGATGGTGACGTGCCGATCGAGTTGGAGGAGCTTGTTGCAGGGAGACATTGGCGTCCGCACCATGCAGGTTTCAATCAGGCTGCTGACCTCGCTGTAAGCGGTTTGCTTCACGATGATCGTCAACCTAGGGCGAAAACGCCAATCCCTACTGATTTGCTGGCAAGGGTCACGGCGATTACTAGGCAAGTTGAAGCGCTGCTTGGGAACCGCCGTGAAGCGATGCATTGGCTGGAAACACCGAGACTGCGGTTCGGACATGTCAGCGCATTGTTAGCGATGACGAGTCTTGATGGTTGCGATTTGGTCGAGAAGTTGCTGCTAGAGTCTTTTGAGCACAAGCTCCAGCCTGCTAAGCATGACGGGCAAGCAAAGCAAAAGTGACTTAACCTTGCCGGCTGCTTTAGTGCTTATGAGGCGGGAAAAGGGCGATTTGAGGCCCGCTAGGCCTTCAGCGAAGCGGAACCCTTTTGCCTCGTGACGATGTGCCTCTGTAGATGCCGCTCATACTGTTACGTGGACACCACTGCAATGGGCGTCGGCTTGAAGTTGGTAACATCGCAAGCCGTATCAAATTTTGCTGTTATCCCTAGGCCATTGATCAATGCAAGCTTCTCTGGCGAAATCCAGCCGAGCACCTTCAGAATTCTTTGATATTGGGCACGCGTACGGGCGACTGCCGCAGTCATGTCTTGGCGACCCGAGGCCTTCCACAATGGTTCATGGTGGAAGAGGCGATTCCGAATTTTATTTATTGCTTTAAGTTCATCAAAAATTGATGCAATCGATTGGGTTGTGCCAGGAAACACATCTGCCTTGATAAATTGCCACAAGTTTTCGCCTTGTCCGGAGGGGCGATAGTCCTTGTGGGTCATAAACACCCAGAACCCAAACATTAGCCTGCATACAATGTCGTCATGGGTTGTTTTTCCGTCCTTAGCTGCGTCAGCAACGGCCGAAGCTACTTGTCGTTTGGAGTCCGCCGAGACAGGGACACTCAAGTACCAGTCAGGTTTCGTCGTCCGGTTAACAATAGCGCTGTGCATCTTGTTACGTAGAGCAATTTCGAGAAGTTGCAGCGGAACAAGAAATTGCCCTGCTAAGTCCAGTAGGAAAATGTAGCTTTGGATGACTTGCCAGTCATCGGGTAGGCCTAATTTTTTGTAAGCAGTTAACTTTGGAGCTGAAAGATCTGTCAAAACAGCTTGTACCGCCTGCGCATCGTTCATTGTGATTGCTCTTTTTCGATCAAGGTATGATAAACTAGTCGTCATGGTCTCTTATGAGGCCTAGAGAGTGCAAGGAGTTTCTCCTGTATATCTTTTATTGTGAGAGCACCGATGGTTGGCTGCCCTGTTTGTTAGGGTAAAAACCTCGGAACGCGGGATTCTGAGACGCCAGCCTTCGGGCTGGCGTTTTCCTTTGTCCGTCGAGTTTACGCGTTTCGTGCAAGACATCCTCATGTAGCCCATCAAGGGCCTAGCGGGTCTACGCCTTTCATGGCAGTAGAGCTGAGATTGCAGCACTTGGTAACACCAGCTTACTAGGGTTTCGCACTGCTATGTAGGTCTGATCCCGTAAGAATCCTCGGCGCATATGTAGCCGCTCGACAAGTCCATTGCTTTTTTCGGCAGTTCTAAATTTCTCCATTTCACACTGTTTGTTGTCCTTCATCACATCATGCGCTGATGAACGTAAATTGCTAGAGTGCTGGCCGAATTGCCTGCAATTAAGAATAATCACGATTATCCAACGTCACGCATAAAATGATTGTTTCATGCGTAATTGCATGGTACTGTGTAATTGTGAGCAAACGTGAGGTTGATATGGCATTTAGAGCAGATGAGGCGGCGCGTACAGGCTTTGATGAGGTCTTGAGTTACCTCATTCTTCGCCCTCGCGAGGTGGATGATGCAGAAAGAGCGCGAAGTAGAGATGAGCTGGTGCGCATTCTTCACGAGTGCGGACCGGTCGTTGATGCCTATCCTAGTTGGCATCCATTAGTGCGCAATCATAACCACCGAAATCCTGTAACTCTCCCTAGTGAGCAGTGTGGGTATAAAGGTCTTGATCACACAAAATACTTTGCTAATGGATTTATTACATGTCCCTATGGTGATGGGCAGGCCGTACTCGATTCCGTCCTGGCGCTTAAGGCACACCCCGTAGCGCGGATTACAGCGAAGAAGCTTGATGTGTGTCTGTACAACGCTGATGCCACTCCAATATTGGTCACATGTGAATGGGAAAAAGGAATTTTAGACGACGGAATGATCCCTCTTTCCATTGCAATGCCATTGCTTTTAGAGAAAGAGTTGCCTTGCTGGGAGTGGGCGCAGATAGCAGAAAGTTGGGAGGATATGAGGCCTTATTTCTTAGGGCGGCCTCACGGTAGCAGATCTTCGCTATTTGTTAACCAAGAGACTGGGCAGTCCATGAAGAAAGTTTGGG
>Ga0308157_10006004_pt1 | contig 14803 bp, 18 predicted proteins | sample PhyBR1_FD_201035 | JGI IMG/M metagenome (GOLD analysis project Ga0308157, IMG submission 201035) | Phyllosphere microbial communities from UC Gill Tract Community Farm, Albany, California, United States - DLSLB.R1 | ecosystem: Host-associated > Plants > Phyllosphere > Unclassified | place: USA...
CTTCGCAAGGACAGAGCATCCGATCAATCTCCTATGGACCTTGAAAGGAATGTTTCATGAATACCGAAGCATCTTCATCATCGCAGTTAACTGGCGCGGAAATACTGGTGCGCTGCCTGGCCGAAGAGGGCGTTGAACACGTCTTTGGCTACCCGGGCGGAGCCGTCCTGTATATCTACGACGCCATCTTCAAGCAAGACAAATTCCAACACGTTCTGGTACGCCACGAGCAGGCTGCGGTGCACGCTGCCGATGCATACTCGCGTTCGTCGAACAAGGTCGGTGTCGCGCTGGTCACGTCCGGTCCGGGTGTTACCAATGCCGTGACTGGCCTGTCCACCGCTTACATGGATTCCATTCCCATGGTCGTGATCTCGGGCCAGGTGCCTAGCCACGCCATCGGCCAGGATGCGTTCCAGGAATGCGACACGGTCGGGATTACCCGTCCGGTGGTCAAGCACAATTTCCTCGTCAAGGACGTCAAGGACTTGGCCGAGACCGTCAAGAAAGCCTTCTTCATCGCCCGCACCGGCCGTCCAGGCCCTGTGCTGGTCGACATTCCGAAGGATATCTCGATGCACAAGACGACGTACTCGTACCCGAAAGAGGTCGAGATGCGTTCGTACAAACCGGTAGACAAAGGCCACTCCGGCCAGATCCGCAAGGCAGTGCAACTGCTGCTGCAAGCCGAACGCCCGATGATTTACACCGGCGGCGGCGTGATCCTGGCGAATGCCTCGCCGGAACTGAACAAGCTGGTCGATAAACTGGGCTTCCCGGTCACCAACACGCTGATGGGCCTGGGCGCCTACAAGGCGTCGAGCGAGAATTTCGTCGGCATGCCAGGCATGCACGGAACCTACGAAGCCAATATGGCGATGCAGCACTGCGACGTGCTGATCGCCATCGGCGCGCGTTTCGACGACCGCGTGATCGGCAACCCGAAACACTTCGCCTCCAATCCGCGCAAGATCATTCACGTTGACATCGACCCATCGTCGATCTCCAAGCGCGTGAAGGTAGACATTCCTATCGTCGGCAACGTCAAAGACGTGCTGATCGAATTCCTGGCGCAGCTGGACGCGTCGGACGCCAAGCCGAATCAGCCGGCGCTGAAAACCTGGTGGAAGCAGATCCAGGAATGGCGCGGCCGCGACTGCCTGAAGTTCGCGTCGTCCGACCTGGTGATCAAGCCGCAATCGGTGGTGCAGAAACTGTGGGAAGTGACCAAGGGCGACGCCTTCATCACCTCCGACGTTGGCCAGCACCAGATGTGGGCGGCCCAGTACTACCCGTTCGACCAGCCCCGGCGCTGGGTCAACTCGGGCGGCCTGGGCACCATGGGCGTCGGCCTGCCGTACGCCATGGGCGTGCAGATGGCGAATCCGGATGCGACCGTGGCCTGCATCACCGGCGAAGGCTCGATCCAGATGTGCATCCAGGAGCTGGCGACCTGCAAGCAGTATCACCTGACGCCGAAGATCATCATGCTGAACAACCGCTTCCTGGGCATGGTCCGCCAGTGGCAGCAGATCGACTACGGTTCGCGCTACTCCGAGTCCTACATGGATTCGCTGCCGAACTTCGAGAAGCTGGCCGAGGCGTATGGCCACGTCGGCATGCGCATCGAGAAACCGGGCGACGTCGATGGCGCGCTGCGCGACGCGTTTGCGATGAAGGACAAGCTGGTGTTCATGAACTTCATCACCGATCAATCGGAAAACGTCTGGCCGATGGTTAAAGCCGGCAAGGGTCTGTCCGAAATGCTGCTGGGTTCGGAGGATCTCTAATATGCGACACATTATCTCTGTATTGCTGGAAAACGAAGCCGGCGCGCTGTCCCGCGTGGTGGGCCTGTTCTCGGCACGCGGCTACAACATCGAAACGCTGACCGTGGCGCCGACCGAAGACGCGACCCTGTCGCGGATGACCATCGTCACCACCGGCTCGGACGACATCATCGAGCAGATCACCAAGCACCTGAATCGCCTGATCGAGGTGGTGAAGGTGGTGGACCTGACCGAAGGCCATCACATCGAACGCGAACTGATGCTGATCAAGGTGCGCGCGGTGGGCAAGGAACGGGAAGAGATGAAGCGCACGGCGGACATCTTCCGTGGCCGCATCATCGACGTCACCGAAAAGAGCTACACGATTGAACTGACCGGCGCCAAGAGCAAGCTCGATGCGTTTATCGACTCGATCGACCGTGCTTCGATACTCGAAACAGTACGTACCGGCGGTTCCGGCATTGGACGCGGCGAACGCATCCTCAAAGTATAAGCAAGTAACTTACAACGAATTTATTTAGGAATGAACATGAAAGTTTTCTACGACAAAGACGCTGACCTCTCCCTGATCAAAGGCAAAAACGTGGCCATCATCGGCTACGGCTCGCAGGGTCACGCGCACGCACAAAACCTGAGCGACTCCGGCGTCAACGTCACCGTGGGTCTGCGCAAAGGCGGCGCCTCGTGGCAGAAAGTGGAGAAAGCCGGCCTGAAAGTCGCTGAAGTGAACGACGCCGTCAAAGCTGCCGATGTCATCATGATCCTGCTGCCGGACGAGAACATCGCCCAGGTGTACAACGAAAACGTCGCACCGAACGCCAAGCAAGGCGCGGTACTGGCCTTCGCCCACGGCTTCAACGTGCACTACGGCCAAGTCGTGCCGCGCGCCGACCTGGACGTCATCATGGTTGCACCGAAAGCGCCAGGCCACACCGTGCGCGCCACCTACACCCAGGGTGGCGGCGTGCCGCACCTGATCGCCGTGTACCAGGACAAGTCCGGCGTGGCGCGTGACATCGCCCTGTCGTACGCATCGGCCAACGGTGGCGGCAAAGCCGGCATCATCGAAACCAACTTCCGCGAAGAGACCGAGACCGACCTGTTCGGCGAGCAGGCAGTGCTGTGCGGTGGCGCGGTCGAGCTGATCAAGGCCGGCTTCGAAACCCTGACCGAAGCGGGCTACGCGCCGGAAATGGCTTACTTCGAGTGCCTGCACGAACTGAAGCTGATCGTCGACCTGATCTATGAAGGCGGCATCGCCAACATGAACTACTCGATCTCGAACAACGCCGAGTACGGCGAGTACGTGACCGGTCCCAAGGTTGTCACCGCGCAGACCAAGGAAGCCATGCGTCAGTGCCTGAAAGACATCCAGACCGGCGAATACGCCAAGTCCTTCATCCTGGAAAACAAGGCCGGCGCACCAACCCTGATCTCGCGCCGCCGCCTGACCGCCGAACACCAGATCGAAGAAGTCGGCGCCAAACTGCGCGCCATGATGCCTTGGATCGCCAAGAACAAGATGGTTGACCAGTCGAAGAACTAAGCAGTTCCTTCTTCTGCAAAAAACCGGCACGCGTTGCCGGTTTTTTTACGCCAGGTGGAAATGTGTGAATTTTTTAAAGTTTCCTTGAGGTAAAATATTGCTTTATTAATGAAATGAGGTTGTGATGATCGTTTGGCGTGGATATGGTTTTCTGGTGGTACTGCTGGCAGTAGCCGGCATGGTCTTGGGGCAGCTGGGCGTGGAGGCATTGCCCGAAGGGTATCGTCCGGGCGGCGCCTTTGTGGGACTGGTGCTGGCTGCGGCACTGGTGTATGGCCTGCATCGCCTGATCGAGGCCAAACAGCCAGCACGTGTGCTGGTCGATAAAAATACCGGTCAGGAAGTGGTGTTCAAGCCCAAGCACGATCTGTTCTTCATCCCGCTGAAGTACTGGTCGCTTGTGCTGGTCGTGCTGGCCGTGGTGCAGTTCTTCCAGAAATAATCAGTGCAGGGCGGCGTAGGCTGAGATTGCCGCAATCAGCGTGAGGACGCCGACCATGGCGGCGCCCCATTCGGGCACCAGCATCTTGCCGTCGTCCGCATAGGGCGGCACCAACTTCCTGCTGAAGATTTCCTTGCTTCGCATGGCGCGGGCGCGGCCGAACGAGATGATGGGGATGATGAATCGCCCCAGGCTGTACATCAGCACTTCCATGAACAGGTAGAACGCGAATTCGCCGACGATCATCATCTGGAGCCTCCGTATCGATTGCGCATCATAGCTGTGCTGTAGTTAGGAAATCCTTAAAAATGGAAATGTTACAAACAGTCACTATGTCTTACAGGTGCGCGAAGTAAATTCATGTAAAGTCCGGCTTGTCGTAATCTCAACCTGGAGCCCGTAATGAACCTGATGAAAAAACTTGCCGCCGCTGCCGCTGTGTCCTTTGCGCTGGGCGCACACGCCGCTCCAACTGAATCGCTGCCGAGCGTCGGCACGCTGGTGATCGTGCCGGCCTACGGTGAAGTCAAGCATGTCAACGATCAGGCCGTCGTGGTGCTGGCGATTGAAGAGCAGGACAAGGACAAGACCGCCGCCGCTTCGCGCGTCAATCAGAAGATGAAGCAGGGCCTGGAGATCGTCAAGAAAGAAGATCCGAACGCCAGCCTGAAGACCCAGGGTTATTACACCTATCCGGTGTATCCGGAAGAGCGCGTGCTGCCGAACGGCCAGCCGGTCAAGCAGCGTGTGCCGACCGCATGGCGCGTCGGCCAGTACCTGGAAGTGACCACCACCAGCCTGGACAAGCTGCCGAAAACCGTCGCCGCCGCGCAGAAGATCCTGACGCTGAACGCCATCAACTTCGGCCTGACGCCGGACACCACGCGCAAGCTGGATGCGCAGCGTATCGCCGCCACCTACAAGAACCTGAACGAGCGCATCGGCTCGATCGCCAATGCCATGGGCCGCAAGGTGGGCGACGCAGTGGTCGACACCATCGACTTTGAAGGCTCGGGCAATTACGCGCAGCGCGAACAAGCCTTCGCGCCAGCGCCGATGATGATGCGCGCCAAGGCCGCCGATATGGCCGAAGTGGCCGAGCCAAGCTTCGAGCCAGGCGAAACCACGCTGCAGATGCAGGTCGTCGGTAAAGTACGCTTCAAATAATGGCCAGTTGAGGTAGAGTTGCAGTTTTCTTAACTGGAGACTGCAATGAAATACCTTGCTGCTGCTGCCCTGATGGCGTGCGCCGTGGCGCACGCCGATACCTTGCCGACCAACGGCGCACTGGTCGTGGTGCCGGCCTTTGGCGAAGTGAAGCACGTCAATGATCAGGCCATCGCCACGCTGTCGATCGAGGAAATCGACAAGGACAAGGCCGTCGCCGCCTCGCGCGTCAATCAGAAGATGAAGCAGGGCCTGGAGATATTGAAGAAGGCCGACCCGCAGGCCAGCCTGAAAACTCAGGGCTATTACACTTATCCCGTCTATCCGGAAGAAACGCCGCCGCAAGCCGGCCAACCAGTGCAGCCGCGCAAGCCGCGCGTGCCGACCTCGTGGCGCGTGGGCCAGTCGGTACAGCTGGTGACCGCGAACCTGGAGGCTTTGCCGAAAACCGTGGCTGCCGCGCAAAGCGTGCTGAGCCTGAATAATCTGCGCTTCGGCCTGACGCCGGAAACCACGCGCCAGCTGGAAGACCAGCGCATCGGCGCCACCTACCAGAACCTGAATGAGCGCATCAACGCGATCGCCAAGGCCATGGGGCGCAAGGTCAGCGAGGCGGTGCTGGATACGGTGGACTTTGAAGGCTCGGGCAACTACGCCAATCGCGTAGAAGTCAGCGGCTCGCGCGTACTCGCCTACGCCAGCAATGTCGCGCCACCACCACCAGCCCCGCCGGTGACCGAGCCTAGTTTCGAGCCCGGCGAGACGGTGCTGAACATGCGCCTGGTGGGCAAAGTGCGTTTCAAATAAACTAGGGCTGGACGCCGCGCGCCAGCAATGCGTCCAGCTGCGCAAACAGCGTGGTGAATTGTGCGTTGGCAGTGCGGCAGTAGGTGCAGGTTTGCAAATGCGCGGCCAGCGCCTGTTGCTGCGCCTGTTCCAGCGGCTCGTCGCGCGCGCTGATGACCAGATAGGTCGTCTCGCGGCAGGTCAATGCTTTGTTCATTCCAGTTCTCCCCATCCGCGCACCGCACATTCGCGCAAGCGCATGCGGGCGCGGTATAACGTCACGCGCAGGTTGCCGCTGCTGATCGTACAGCTGGCTTCGATTTCCTTCAATTCCATGCCCAGGTATTCGCGCATCAGGAATAGCCGTGCGGTGTCCTCGGGCAGCCGGTTCACGCAGACTTCGATGATGTCGAGCAGCTGCCTTTCGGCCTCCTTGGTGGCGCCGCAGACGGTATCGACGAAGCTGTCCGGGTGCCAGGCGTCGTCGCTGGTGAACAGCGGATCGAACTCGCCGCCGTCGTCGTCGCTGGCGCTGTCCGGCAGCGGCGCCTGGAAGCGCCGGGCGCGGATGGCGTCGACGATCTTGTGGCGCAAGATGGCCGTCAGCCAGCTACGCAGGCCGGCGCGGCCGGCGTAGCTGTCCCATGCCTTCATCGCACCCAACAGCGCTTCCTGCACCGCGTCCTCGGCGTCGGCGGCCGAAGCGAGTTGCAGGCGCGCCAGCCGTAGCAGAAAGGGCCGCTCCTGCGCCAGCTGGCGCCATGGATCGGCGTCGCTCATTGCGTGCGTCGTCCCAGTGAAATCGCGTAAGCGGCTGCGCGCGCATTCAGGATCGGATCGGCCGATGGCGTAATGCCGGCTGGCAGCGTCACCGGCATGAAGACGACGCCATCGCAGCTTTGCGCCGCCAGCGCGCTCACGCGCAGCGTGCCGAGCGCCACATGGCCGTTGCCTTGCCACTGTTGTGACGAATCGATCAGGGAATCGCCCTGGGCCGGCAATTGCGCATAGATGGTGAACTCGGCCGGACGCAGGGCCAGGCGCTGCGCAAGTTCGGCTTCCAGGAAGTTGTCGGGCATGGTTTTTTCCTCATCATCGCTCAGGTAGAGTGTGCCGGCGGCTGGTTCGACCACGATGCGCGCGTGCTGTTTCGCGCTGCCCGCACCTTCGAAGACAAAAGCGTTGGTGGAAAAGTAGGGCGTGGCGGCATACGACGCAGGCGCGGTGTGGGATGCCAGCAAGGCTGGCTGATTCTTGCCGTCCGGGTATTTGGCATTATGCGCCGCAACCTTGGCCGGGTCAGGTTTTTTGGTCGCCGGGTCCGGCACGCGCGCCTCCAGGAAGCTGACAAACGATGCCGGCGTGGCGGCAAAGAACACGGGTTCGGAGATCAGCAGCAGGTCATAAGTTTCGTTGCCGCCGGTCAGACGCATCGACAGGCCGCGCACTGAGCGGCTTTTGTCCGATACGCCGGGATTGCCGCCGCCGATCGAAAAGCGGATCGCCGCATCCACCCTGGCTTGTGCGAACAACGGGCTGTTGACGAACTGCGCCACCTGCGGCGCCGGCGTAAAGTCGCCCTTGGCACAGAAGCCCTTGGCATGCGAGCCGCGTTTGCCCGGGTGCTTGCCGAAAGTACCGTTCAGCGCGTCGACCAGCGCGGCGGGACCGGGGACGTCCGCTTCGGCGGCGGTAGCTTGTTGATTGAGTAGCAGCAGGCTTGCAGCGAGAATGGCTGGTTTCACGGTGTTCTCCAAAGAGGTTGAGATACCGTTAAGTCGTTCCACCGCTTTGTTTGTTACACGCATTTTTGATGATGCATGGTAACAGGTCCTTTTTTGTTGTCGCCTCCTCTATAATGACGGAGCAACACTACCTGATAAAAGAACGGACCACTATGCCCAAATTTCCCCGCCGCCGCGCCAAGAACGCGGCCGTAGCCAAACTGCCCAAAACGTCACGTTTCAGCCGTTTTGCGCGTCGCGCCCGGGGACTGGACCTCGACCGGCCGCGCCATCGCGGCATCTACCTGCTGCCGAACGCCTTCACCACGGCGGCGCTGTTCTGCGGCTTCTACGCCATCGTCATGGCGATGAACCAGAAGTTCGAGCATGCGGCATGGGCGATTTTCATCGCCATGATCCTCGACGGCCTGGATGGCCGCGTCGCCCGCCTGACCAACACGCAGAGCGAATTCGGTGCGCAATACGACTCGTTGTCGGACATGGTGTCCTTCGGCGCCGCGCCGGCGCTGGTGATGTATGAATGGTCGCTGCGCGGCCTGGGCAAGCTGGGCTGGATCGCCGCCTTTGTTTACTGCGCCGGTGCCGCGCTGCGCTTGGCGCGCTTCAATACCAATATCGAAGTGGTGGACAAGCGCTACTTCCAGGGCATGCCTTCGCCATCGGCGGCAGCGCTGATGGCCGGCTTTATCCTGATGATGCTGGACCTGGAAGTCTCCGGCCTGGAAATGGGCTGGGTATCGTGGGGCATCGCCGTATTTGCCGGCCTGACGATGGTCAGCAATGTGCCGTTCTACAGCTTCAAGGACGTGAACTTCCGCAAGCCGGTGCCATTCATCGGCGTATTCCTGATCGCGCTGGGCCTGGCGCTGATCGCCATCAAGCCGGCGGCGACCTTGTGGCCGCTGTTCGCGGTGTATGGCATATCGGGCTATGTGGTGGCCGCCTGGCGCGCGGCCAAGGGCAAAAAGGTCAGCCTGATCCAGACCGAGATGGAAAGCGACGACCCGAGCGAACGGCTTTAAATAATAGGGCGGTCGGCCCTGAAGCAGTGAAACGCAACGCAGCATCAGCCACGGAGCTATCATGAGCAACGCATCCAACCGCCTCATCATCTTCGACACCACCCTGCGCGACGGCGAGCAATCGCCCGGCGCGTCGATGACCAAGGATGAAAAGGTCCGCATCGCCAGGCAGCTGGAGCGCTTGCGCGTGGACGTTATCGAAGCCGGCTTCGCGGCAGCGTCGCCGGGCGACTTCGAATCCATCAAGGCGATTGCCACCGCCGTGCGCGAATCGACCATCTGCTCGCTGTCGCGTGCCAATGACCGCGACATCGCCCGCGCCGCCGAAGCGCTGGCGCCGGCCGAGCGCAAACGCATCCACACGTTCATCGCCACCTCCAAGCTGCACATGGAGGCCAAGCTGCGCATGCTGCCGGAGCAGGTGCTGACACAGGCGCGCAATGCGGTGCGCTTCGCCCGCCAGCATACCGACGATATCGAATTCAGCCCGGAAGATGGCAGCCGCTCGGACGAGGACTTCCTGTGCCGCGTACTGGAAGGTGTGATCGAGGAGGGCGCGACCACCATCAATTTTCCCGACACGGTCGGCTACGCAGTGCCGGAGCTGTTCGGCGAAGCCATTCGCCGCCTGCGCGAGCGCATTCCGAATTCCGACAAGGCCGTGTGGTCGGTGCACTGCCATAACGATCTGGGGATGGCGGTGGCCAACTCGCTGGCGGGCGTGATGATCGGCGGCGCGCGGCAGATCGAGTGCACCATCAACGGCCTCGGCGAGCGCGCCGGCAATACAGCGCTGGAAGAGGTGGTGATGGCGCTGCGCACGCGCGGCGGCTATTACAACCTCGAATGCGGCATCGACACCACGCAGATCGTGGCGGCATCCAAGATGGTGTCGCAGATTACGGGCTTTGCGGTGCAGCCGAACAAGGCGGTGGTCGGTGCGAATGCGTTTGCCCACGCCTCGGGCATCCACCAGGATGGCATGCTGAAGTCGCGCGAGACGTATGAAATCATGCGTGCCGAGGATGTCGGCTGGGCCGCGACCAAGATCGTGCTGGGCAAGCTGTCCGGCCGCAACGCCTTCAAGCAGCGTTTGCAGGAGCTGGGCATCGGCCTGGAATCCGAGGCCGAAGTTAATGCGGCATTCGCGCGCTTCAAGGAACTGGCCGACCGCAAGGCCGATATTTTTGACGAGGACATTCTGGCGCTGGTGTCGGACGAGCAGCAGTCGCAGGAAAGCGAGTTGTATCGCTTTATCTCGCTGGAGCAGCGTTCCGCCAGCGGCGAGACGCCGACCGCCAAAGTGGCTTTCAGCATCGACGGCGAGGCGCATGTCAGCGAAGGCCGTGGCGACGGCCCGGTGGATGCCACCGTCAACGCCATTGAGGGCGAGGTGGGCAGCGGCGCGGAGCTGGTGCTGTTCTCGGTGAACGCGATCAGCACCGGCACGCAGTCGCAAGGCGAGGTGACAATGCGCTTGTCGAAGGAGGGCCGCATCGTCAATGGCGTTGGCGCGGACCCGGATATTATCGTGGCGTCGGCAAAGGCGTATCTGTCGGCGCTGAACAAACTGCATTCCAACATTGAGCGAGTGAATCCGCAACCATGAGTGAGTATTTTGATGTTGTAGCGTTGGGCGAGGCGATGGTGGAGTTCAACCAGGCCGAATCCAGCGAGCCTTTGTATCGCCAGGGCTTTGGCGGTGATACGTCCAATGCCGTGATTGCCGCCAGTCGCCAGGGCGTGCGCGTGGCCTATTTGAGCCGTGTCGGCGAAGACCATTTTGGCCGCATGTTGCTGGACCTGTGGCGTGCGGAAGGCGTGGACGTGAGTGCGGTAGCGCGCGACCCGCAAGCGCCGACCGGCTTGTACTTCGTGAATCACGGCCCGGAAGGACATACCTTCAGCTATCTGCGTGCTGGTTCGGCGGCCAGCCGCATGCAGCCGCAGACGATGGACCTGAGCGCGGCGGCGCGCACGCGCTGGCTGCACGTATCCGGCATCTCGCAAGCGATTTCCGCCAGCGCTTGCGATACGGTGTTTGCCGCCATCGAGACGGCGCGCGGGGCGGGCGGCAAGGTTAGTTTCGATCCCAACCTTCGCCTGTCCCTGTGGCCATTGGCGCGCGCCCGCGCCACCATTGCGGCGACGATCGCGATGACCGACCTGTTCCTGCCGAGTCTTGACGAAGCGGTGGCGCTGGCAGGCACCGACGATGTGCCGGCGATCTTTGCCTGGGCACGTGCGCATGGCGCGCATACGGTGGTGCTGAAAGCCGGCCCGTCCGGCGCATGGTATGCGGCGCCAGGCGCCGAACCGCAACTGGCCGCATCGCGCGCCGTGCAGGCGGTGGACGCCACCGGCGCCGGAGATTGTTTCGACGGCTCGCTGCTGGCGCGCCTGGCGGCAGGTGACGCGCTGGCCGATGCGGTACGCTACGCCAATGCGGCCGCCGGCCTGTCGACGCTGGGCCATGGCGCGGTGGCGCCGATTCCGACTGCGGAGCAGGTGCGCGCGGCGCTGGGCTGATACTTCGTTCCACGCCGAAGCATTTGCGCTACCCGATAGCTATCCTGATGTTTTCAACAGGAGGTTTACATGGCTGTCACTTGCTTTATCCGTTACGAGATCGATCCCTTCCAGCGCGAGGCATTCCGCCAGTATGCCGAGAACTGGCACCGCATCATCCCCCGACTGGGCGGCCGCCTGCTGGGCTACTTCCTGCCGCTGGAAGGCAGCAACTACGAAGCCTGGGGCCTGGTCGGCTTCGATACGCTGGCGGACTATGAATCCTATCGCGCCCGTTTGCGTGCCGATGCCGAGGCGACCGCAAATTTCGCCTACTCCCAGCGCGAACGCTTCATCCTGCGCGAAGAGCGCACTTTTACCGAGGCCGTGACATGATCGCTGTGATTTTTGAAGTGACGCCAAGCGCCGATGGTCGCGCCGGGTATCTGGAGCGCGCGGCGCAGTTGGCGCCGTTGCTGGCCGGTGTGGATGGCTTTATCTCGGTCGAACGCTTCACCAGCATTACCATGCCAGGCAAGATGTTGTCGCTGTCCTTCTGGCGTGACGAGGCGGCGGTGCAAACATGGCGCCAGCAGGAGCAACACCGCGCCGCACAGCGGGCGGGGCGCGACGGCGTGTTCGACGACTACCGCCTGCGCGTGGCGTCGGTGATCCGCGACTACGGCATGCATGACCGCGCTCAGGCGCCGGCTGGCCAGCCGCCCATGACCACGCGCTCCGGGCGCGCCTCTCCATGACGCTGGCGCAGCCGCGCTTCGCACGCGTGGCCGCCGCCATCGGTGACCCGACGCGGGCACTGATGTTGTCGCGCCTTCTGGATGGCCGCTTCTACACCGCCACCGAACTGGCGCAACACGCCGGCGTGGCGGCGCCGACCGCGTCGCAGCATCTGAAGCTGCTGGTGGATGAAGGCCTGGCCCGCGTTCGCGCACAGGGCCGCCACCGCTACTACATGCTTGCCGACGGCAATGTGGCGCATGCACTGGAAGCGCTGCTGCGCGTTGCCGACGGCGCACTACCGGAAACCACGCGCTGGAAGGCGCCGTCGATGCGCGGCCTGCGCCATGCGCGCAGCTGCTACGGCCACCTGGCCGGTGTGATTGGCGTGGAGCTGTGCCGCTGCTTCATCGATCACGGGTGGGTGGAGGGCGACGCGCAGGAATATGCGCTGACAGCGGAAGGCGTGGCACGCGTGCGCGATCTCGGCATCGTGCTGCAAGAGAGTCCGCGTCAACTGTATGGCTGCGTCGACTGGTCCGAACGCCGCGACCATTTCGCCGGGCCGCTGGCAGTCGCGCTGCTGGACAACTTCATCGAACGCGGCTGGCTGCGCCGCAGCGCCGACACGCGCGCACTGGAAGTCTCCGCCAGCGGCCGCAAAGCCCTGGCGGAGCTGTTTGTTTAGAAGCGAACTTTGACGTAGGCGGCCGGGCCGTGCAGGCGCACGTTGAGGTCGCTATTGTCGCGGTTGCGGTTCAGGCTGATTTTGTGTGCCGTGTATTCCGCCACCACGCCAACTGCCTTGGTCGGATACCATTCCACGCCCAGCGCGCCGCCATAGATATGGCCTTCGATGTTGCCGCCGTTTTTCTTGATCCCGGAAGCGTCCGCGTACAGGCGCACGTTATCCGATACCTGCTGACGCCAGCCCAGTTCCAGCAGCGGCGCGTAAGCGTGCTCTTTCTCATGGTAGTCGGCATTGCCGGCCACGCCGTTCAGCACGCCGCTGGCGGTGCCCTTGATGCTGGCCGAGTAGTAGGCGGCGCCGACGCCGACGCCAAATACGCTGTTGCCGCTGCCGATCCACCACTTATAAGCCAGATTGGCCAGGTCCAGTTTCAGCTTGGCGTTCAGCTGGCCGGTGCCGCTCAGCGGCAGGCCGTTGACGTTGGTGGAGCCACTCAATGACGGGTTGTAGTTCTTGTCGTAGCGGTAGTAATCGAAGTCCAGGCCCTGCGAATCGCCGATCAGCAGCGATGCCTTGACGCGCGGCAGCGTAACGTGGTCCAGCTCGTAGCTGCCGGTATCGATGCGGCCATAGTTTGTGTCGCCCTGATAGTCGATCTTCGGCTCGGTGTAGAAGGCGCCGACCGACAGGCTGGCGCGGTCGAGTGCCGGCGAAGGCTCTGCCCAGGCGATGGCGCTGGCGGCGCTCAGGGCCAACAGCGTGGCGGCGTAAATGGCGTGGCGGGCAGGGGGCGTGCGTAAAGACATGGTTTCTCCATAGGTTGCAATGTTGATCGGAAAATAATAGCAACCATGACCAGCCAAACACGTCGGCGCACGCCCAGAGTGCGCGTGGGAATCATCCTACTCTATAGCCAACCGGGCAAAAGGCAATCAATATCAGCCGTTTGGTGGCAGCTCCCCCAAAAAGAGCATACACAGCCTGTATTTTCCGCTATACTTCCGGGTCTGGTCTTTCCGGCCAGGCTTCATTGCAACTTCACGGTGGGCAGGGTTACGACTCCGCGCACCGCATGTTAAAGGTAAATATCATGACCGTAGAAAACATCAACAAAGCAGCGATCATCGCTGACAACGCCCGTGGCCAAAAAGACACCGGCTCCCCAGAAGTGCAAGTTGCACTGCTGACCGCACGCATCAACGAACTGAACGGCCACTTCAAAGCCCACAGCAAAGATCACCACTCGCGTCGTGGTTTGATCATGATGGTTAACCGTCGTAAATCCCTGCTGTCCTACCTGAAGAGCAAAGATGCAACCCGTTACCGCGATCTGATCGCTAAACTGGGTCTGCGTAAGTAATTCTTGCGCCGTCTGGCTTAAGTCAAAATGCCTGCGTCAGTTTGCTGTCGCGGGCATTTTGTCTTTCTGGGTATTGAAAAATTGCCAAGTAGAATGTAGTAAAGGTGGTCTGACAACTGCCTGTGGTGAGGTGAACGACAGCCCCTGAAAATCTGTCGGCAAATAGAAAGGGATTACCCATGTTTAATAAAGTTACGAAAACCTTCCAGTACGGTCAGCACACCGTCACGCTGGAAACCGGCGAAATCGCTCGCCAGGCATCCGGCGCGGTGATGGTGTCGATTGAAGACACCGTCATTCTGGCCACCGTGGTAGCGCGTAAAGACGCGAAACCAGGCCAGGACTTCTTCCCGTTGACCGTCGACTATCTGGAAAAAACCTATGCTGCGGGTAAAATCCCTGGCGGTTTCTTCAAGCGCGAAGGTCGTCCTTCGGAAAAAGAAACGCTGACCTCCCGCCTGATCGACCGTCCTATCCGTCCGCTGTTCCCGGAAGGCTACCTGAATGAAGTGCAAGTGGTCATTCACGTTCTGTCGGTCAACCCGGAAATCGATCCAGACATCGCCGCGATGATTGGCGCTTCGGCCGCGCTGAGCGTGTCGGGCGTGCCATTCAATGGTCCGATCGGCGCCGCCCGTGTGGGTTACGCCAATGGCCAGTACATCCTGAATCCTACCGTTGAACAACTGAAGACCTCGCAGATGGATCTGGTGGTTGCCGGTACCGAAACCGCCGTGCTGATGGTGGAATCGGAAGCGCAGCAGCTGTCGGAAGAAATCATGCTGGGCGCCGTGGTCTTTGGCCACACCCAGATGAAGGCCGTGATCGACGCGATCCACGAGCTGGTACGCGACGGCGGCAAGCCTGAACAAGTCTGGACCGCGCCAGCCAAGAACGAAGCGCTGATCGGCCGTGTGGCCCACTTCGCCGAAGCGAAGATCCGCGACGCCTACCAGACCCGCGACAAGCAAGCCCGTACCGACAAGCTGCGCGCAGCATCGGCTGAAG
>Ga0308157_10006007_pt1 | contig 14795 bp, 9 predicted proteins | sample PhyBR1_FD_201035 | JGI IMG/M metagenome (GOLD analysis project Ga0308157, IMG submission 201035) | Phyllosphere microbial communities from UC Gill Tract Community Farm, Albany, California, United States - DLSLB.R1 | ecosystem: Host-associated > Plants > Phyllosphere > Unclassified | place: USA...
ACGCCCACAGCGCCAGCGGCACGCGCTTGCCCCCCTTGTCGGCCAGCAGGCCGGGCATGTCGCCCGGTTGGCCCACCGGCAGGTAGCCAACGCTTTTGCCGACGGCGTTCAGGTTCGTGGGGCATTCATCCTGGATCACGCGCATGCCACCCGCGCAGCGCGCCACCCACGACACGCCCTGCCCGTTCAGTGACTGCCACAGGCCGGACGTGCCGGCCTCCAGCATGTGCACCAGCGGCAGACGCGGCAACTGCTCACCCAGCCAGCGCACTCGGGATTCCAGCGCCAGGCCGGCATCGGGCTGGCCCGACGCCGCAGGCGCAAACGACGTCAGCATGCCGTGCGCCAACGCCAACTGTTGCGCGGGTGCAGCCAGCGCGGCACCGCGATCGCTCATCAGCAAAGCGCCGAACAACGTGCCGCCGGGCAGGCCTTCGCCCTTCATCGTGGTCTTGCCATGCACGACCAGCAAGTGGCGGTGGCAGGCGGCGGAGAATTCACGCCGTACCATCGCCAGCGGCGCGTCGCCCAATGCCGCCAGGCTGGCGCCCGCGCCATCGGCCACATACTCGCGCCAGGAGGCGCGCGCTTGCGCGCACGCCGGATCGCTGTCCAGCATCGAGATCGTGTCATCCAGGTTCTGCGCGGCCGTGATCGAGGCCGAACCGCCCTGCGGGCGCAGGATCGCCGAGGCCAGCAACTGCCGGCGGCGCGCCGGATCCACCGCCTCGGCCTCGCGGGCGGCCGGCGCCAGGGACGCCAGGTCGGCCTCGCTGGGCGTGTACAGCGCCCGCGCGCGCTCGACCATCGCGAACGCGCGGTCGATCAGCACGTCGGCACGTGCCAGTTCCATGTGCTCGGGCACCTTTTGCCCGACCGACATGTAGTGGATCGGCAGCCGGTGGCGGATCGCCGTGTCCAGCGCCGCGCCCAGGCGCGTGGCCTCGTCCAGCTTCGTGATGATGCAGCCGGCCACGTCCTCGCCCACGCCGTTGCGGTACGCATGGGCCACTTCGTCCAGCGTGTCGCCCTGGCTGGCGGCGTTCAGCACCAACAGGCGGCGCACCGGCTTGCCGGCGTTGCACAGCATGGCGGCCTGCTCGGCCACCAGGCGATCGCGCTGGCTGATACCCGTGGTGTCGATCAGCACGATCTTGCGGTTGCCCAGTTCCGCCAGGATGCGGCGCAGCTCGGCGGCATCCCGCACGGAGTGCGCGGGCACGCCCATCAGCCGGCCGTAGATCTGCAACTGTTCAAGCGCGCCGATCCGGAACAAGTCCGTGGTCAGCATCGCAACCTGGTCACGGCCCTCTCGCGCCACGCAACGGGCAGCCAATTTTGCCAGCGTCGTGGTCTTGCCAACGCCGGTCGGGCCCACCAGCGCGTACACGCCGCCGACCAGGAATTCATCTTCGGACGCGACGACAGGCAAGTGCGTCATCAGTTCGTTGCGCGCCCAGGCTTGCGCGGCGTCGGCCCCCATGCCTTGGGGAAGGCGTTCCACCAAGGTGCGGACCAGCTTCGTGCTGAAGCCCGCGTCCAGCAGGCTGCGGAACAGCGCGGCGGCCGCGGGTTCGCGGCCTGATCCCGCCCGGCCGCCCCACAGCAGGCCGTCCATGCGGGTTTCCAGCGCGCCGCGCAATGCGCTGATCGCATCTTGCAGACCGGCCGCGGTATCAGTGGGCAACGCGGCGGCCGGCATGGCCGGCGCGGGGCGCAGCGGCGCATCCGGCATCCGGGCCATCGACGGCGCGGCGGCGGCAGGGGCAGGCATCGCGGGCATCGGCATGGCCGGCGCGGCGGCGGGCGGAACGCTTGGCATGGCGACGGGCGCCGGGGCCGCTGCCGCGGCCGGGCGGGCCGGGGGCAACGACGGCAGTTCCACCCGGGTCGCCGCGCTCGCGGGCAACGGCGACGCCGGCTGCAGCGCCGCCGGATACGGCACCGCCGGCTTGGCCGAGGCGCCGGCGCCTTCCTCAGGCGACGCGTCGTCTTCCGGCAATGCCGACGACGCGTAGGCAGATTGGTAGGCTGCGATCGACCGCGACGGCGCGGCATAGCCCGGCTGCGGCAGGGACACGGGCGCGGCATGCGGCATGGCTTCCCGTTGCGGCGTCTCGGCCGCCGCATCGTCGAACGCGCCCTCTACCGTGGCCAGCACTTCCACACCGCCGTCCACGCTGCGATTCGACACGATCAGCGCGTCCGGCCCCAACACCTGGCGCACCTGGCGCATCACTTCCCGGCTGTTGACGCCAAAAAAACGGCTTATCTTCATTGCCCATTGCTCCCGCCGATCAGAGCGGTCACGCGGACCATGCGCTCATCGGGTATTTCAGTATTCGACAACACACCCAGCTGCGGCAGGTGATGACGCAGGAACCGCGACAGCGGCGCGCGCAGCACCGGCGACACCAGCAACACGGGCGCGTTGCCCTGCGATTCCTGGCGCTCGACCGCCGCCTGCGTTTCGCGCAGCAAGGTGTCGGCCAGGCCGGGCTCCAGCCCGCCGCTGGTGGTCATGGCCTGCGACAGCACACGCTCCAGCTTCACGTCCAGCCCGATCACCCGCAGCTCGCCCTCGCCCGGGAACCATTGCTGCGTGATCGCACGGCCCAGCGAACGGCGGGTCAGCATGATCAATTCGTTGATATCGGGCTGGCCACCAGCGCCGGCCGCCTGTGCCGCCAGGCGCGGACCATGCTCGGACAGCGTATCGATGATGGTCCGCATATCGCGGATCGGCACTTCTTCGGACAGCAGCCCTTGCAGCACCTTTTGCAGCGCGGTCAGGGACAACGTCTTGGGCACCAGGTCCTCGACCAGCTTCGGCGCGTCGCGGCCAATGCGGTCCAGCAACTGCTGAACTTCCTGGCGGCCCAGCAGATTCGAGCCGTGGCGGTGCATCAAGTGGTTCAAGTGCGTCGCCACCACCGTGCCGGCATCCACCACGGTATAGCCCGCCACCTGTGCCTGATCGCGCAAGCCGCCGTCGATCCACAGCGCCGGCAAGCCGAAAGCCGGATCGGTCGTCGGGGTGCCCTTGATCTGTATGGTGACGCCGCCCGGATCGATGGCCAGCCATTGGCCCGGCATCGCCACGCCATGCCCCACTTCCACCCCCGACAACAGAATGCGGTAATCGTTGGGCTTGAGTTCCAGGTTGTCGCGGATGTGCACGACCGGCGGCAGGAAGCCGACGTCCTGGGCAAACTTCTTGCGCAGGCTGCGGATGCGATGCAGCAGCTCGCCGTTCTGGGCATGGTCCACCAGCGGAATCAGGCGGTAGCCCACTTCCAGGCCCAACTGGTCCACCATGGACACATCGTCCCAACTCGCCTCCGCCGCGGCGGCCTGCGCCTGCGTGACGGCTTGCGGCGGGATTTGCTCGGCAGCCTGCGCCGCCGCCTGCCGCCGCTTGTGCAGCATCCACCCGCCCCAGCCCAGCGCGCCCGCCAGCGTCAGGAACGCGATATGCGGCATATTGGGAATCAGGCCCATGATGCCGATGATGCCGGCCGTCAGGAACAGCACGGCCGGGTTCGAGAACAGCTGGCTGATGATCTGCTGGCCGATGTCCTGGTCGGTCGACACGCGCGACACGACCACGCCGGCGGCGGTCGAGATCACCAGCGCCGGGATCTGCGCGACCAGGCCGTCACCGATCGTCAGCAGCGTGTAGACGCGGGCCGAATCGCTCATCGACATGTCGTGCTGGGCCACGCCCACGATCAGGCCGCCGATGATGTTGATCGCCATGATCAACAGGCCGGCGATGGCGTCGCCACGGACGAACTTGCTGGCGCCGTCCATCGAGCCGAAGAAGTCCGATTCCTGCGAGACTTCCGCGCGGCGGCGGCGCGCCTCGTCTTCACCGATCAAGCCGGCGTTCAGGTCGGCGTCGATCGCCATCTGCTTGCCGGGCATGGCGTCCAGGGTGAAACGCGCGCCCACTTCGGCGATCCGGCCGGCACCCTTGGTGATGACGATGAAGTTGATGATGGTCAGGATCACGAACACGATGATCCCGACGGCGAAGTTGCCGCCCACCAGGAAGTGGCCGAACGCCTCGATCACCTTACCCGCGGCATCCGGGCCCGTGTGGCCGTTCAGCAGCACGACGCGGGTCGACGCCACGTTCAGCGACAGGCGCAGCAACGTGGCGAACAGCAGCACGGCCGGGAAGGCGGCGAAATCCAGCGGCTTCTTCGTGAACATGGCCACCAGCAGGATCATCACGGACAACGCGATGTTGAAGGTGAACAGCAGGTCCAGCAGGAACGTGGGCAGGGGCAGCACCATCATGCCCAACACCATCACGATCAGGATCGGCCCCGCCAGAAGCCGCGCATGGCCGGCCCCGTTATTCTTCAACATGGTGAGCAAAGCGCTCATTCCTTAAACTCCTTGTGCTGCGGTGTTTGCCTGCGGGTCCAGTGCGGCGGGCACGGCCAGCCGGGTCGGGGCCGTCGGTTCGACTCCCCATCCCGAGCGCCACGAACGCAGCTGGAAGACCCACGCCAGCACTTCGGCCACCGCGGTATATAGCTCGCCTGGGATTTCTTGCCCCAGTTCGACGTGTTGATGCAATGCGCGCGCCAGCGGCGGCGCTTCCAATGTCGGGACGCGGTTCTCGGCGGCCAGTTCGCGGATCTTCGCCGCGATCAGTCCGGTGCCCTTGGCCACCACGCGCGGCGCGCCGCTCTTGTCCTCGTCGTACTTCAGCGCCACGGCATAGTGCGTGGGGTTGGTCACCACGACGTCCGCCTTCGGCACTTCAGACATCATCCGGCGCCGCGCCGCCTGGCGCTGCTGCTGGCGGATGCGCGCCTTGACGTGCGGGTCGCCTTCGCTTTCCTTGTGTTCCTGGCGCACATCCTCCTTGGACATGCGCAACTTCTTCAAGTGGCTCCAGATCTGCCACGGCACGTCCAGCATCACGATGACCAGCAGCGACGCCACGATGAAGGCGCAGCACATGGCGACCAGCGACAGCGCCTTGATCAGCGCGGCCGACGGCGCCACGTGCATCAGGCTCAGCATGTCGTCGTGGTAGCGCCAGATGACCCAGACGGCCACGCCGCCCACCAGCAGGGCCTTGGCCAACGCCTTGATCAGCTCGACCACGGTCTGCGACGAGAACATCCGCTTCAGACCGGAAAAGAAACTGAGCTTCGAGAAATTCGCCTGTAGCGGCTTGCCCGAAATGACAATGCCGCCCAGCAGCACGCTGGACAGGACGGCCACCACCACCAGCACCCCGAAGACCGGCAAGGTCGCTAGCAAGGCGTGGCCGAAACCGCTGACGGCCAATTCCACCATCACGCCGGGGTCGGTCACGATACGCTGGTCGAACGCCATGCCGTTACGCAATACCCCGCTCAGGCCCTGGTAGAGCGAGCCGCCACCCATCCAGATCACCGCGACACCGGCGGCCAGCATCATGAACGTGCCCAATTCCCGGGAACGCGCAATCTGCCCCTCCTCGCGCGCCTTTTCCAGGCGCCTGGGAGAGGCGGCTTCGGATTTTTCGAGGTCGCTTTCTTCGGCCATGCTCTGCGGTGTCGTTGCGGCTCGCGGATTTTCGGATTACGAGCTGCCCGCCGAGATTCTAGGAGGCCCCGGTCATCGGCGATAAGCCAAGAAACGGGGGGAAAGCGGCGCTATTCCCGGCTGCGTGTCCGGCCCGGCCGCCCGCCCTCTTCCAGATGCCCCGCCACAAGCGCCCGCCAGCGCGGTCAGTGCCCCGCCGGAACGCTTTCTGGCAAGGCCGCCGCGCCTTCCAGGGCTGCCTGGAAGCGCACATAGTCCAGGCCGATGCGCACCGCGCCCCAATGTTCCGACCCCAAATATAAGGGGACCGAAATGTCATTGACGATTTCACCGGTATCCCGGGAATAGGTCTGAAACAGCATCGACCCCGTATTGGCGGCCAGCCGGGCGCCGACCGGGTCATCGAAAATCCGCTTGTGCCGGACCCGGGCGATATCGACCGCCGCGTCGCCCGTCGGTGGGTGCGAAAACCGGCTGTTGTGCGCGGGTGCGTAGCCCCGGTTATCCACCAGGATTGTGTAAATGCCGCCGGGCACCCCTTCCAGCACGTCGTCCAGCAGCCGGGTAAGGGGTTCGTCGATCTCGCGGTCATACCGCGTGTGGTAGCGCGCGGGCTCGCTGCCGGGGATGCGCTGGTAGTGCCTGTCGAAGACGTCCACGCCGCGCCCGCGCGCCGCTTCCAGCAAGCCGACAGCCGCGGCCCGAAAATCGTCCACGGCGTCGGACAGGTGATCAAACGCCGTGTTGCCCGTGCGCATGTCGGCCAGCACTTCCTGCACGCTCTCGGTCTGACGGCGGATCCGGTCGATCTCGCCCGACATATGGCCCACGCGCTCTTGCACGTCGGCGCTCAGCGCCGCGATCCGCCCCACTTCCTGGCTCATGCCATGGTTGGTGGCGTCGACGTCGCCGATCGCCTGCACCACCTCGCCCACCTGGCGGTTCATGCTGTCGAAGTCGCGCACGAAACGCTGGAAGTCGGAACACGTCCTGTCCAGCACGGCGCCAGAGGCGTCCACGTCATCGCGCAGCGTGCCGGTCTGCCGCTGCGTGGTGTCCACCAGTTCCAGCATTTCAACCGTATGCCGGCCGATATCGTTGTTGGCGGCGTTCACGCGTTCAGCCAGGCGGCCCACCTCGGTGGCGACCACCGCGAAGCCGCGGCCGGCATCGCCAGCCCGCGCCGCCTCGACGCCCGCGTTCAACGCCAGCAGTTGCGTCTGCAGGGCGATATCCTTGATCAGTTTGCTGATGTCGCCCACCGAACGCGCCCGCCCGGTCAGTTGCCCCACCACCTCGGTAAATGCGGCCATTTCACGGGTCATGCGGTCCACGCGCGCACGCACATCCGACAGCTCGGCCAGCGCCGCTTCGGCGGCGTGCAGGTTCTGGCCCGACAGCTGGGCGATCTCGCGGGCGCGGGTGGACGTCGACGTGGACAAGGCGGCGATCTGCGCGCCGCTATCGGCCAGCGCGCCCGCCGCCCGCGCCTGCTCCTGCGCCAGCAACGCGCAACGTCCTGCCTGGAACTGCGTACGTGCCGCGTTCAGCGCGATTTCAATGCTGGATTGCCGCACGGTCATGATCCGCCGGCGGATCTGCCCCAAAAAGCGGTGCAGCGGAAAAACGGCGGGGGTGATCGGCAGCGTGCGCTCCGACAGCGCGGCGTCGCCGCGGTTGAGCCGGCGCAACAACCCCCACATGCCGCCCAGGCGGAATACGGATCTGGCCAAGATGGACCTCCTTGTGCTGGCCCGGATCGCCTTCTTTGGGCATCCGTTGCCTGGCGCGCGGTGCGCGCGCCATGTCTCTCGCTGCAAGGCCCCGTTTTTGTTGTGCCTTAAGTCTATCGATCAGGGCATCTTTGCGCCCTTGGGGTATACGTTCATTCGCGCGCAGTCGCAATGCATGCGCGCCGCGCGCCACCGGCCGCAGGGCCCGTGGCGCGCGGAAACGGTCAGAAGCCCAGGCTGGCCAGCAGATCGTCGACCTGGTCCTGGCTGGTGACGACATCCGTCTTGCCCTGCGGGCTGATCTGCGGCCCGTTGAGCAAGCTGTTGGCCTCGTCGCGGCGCTCTTGCGGCACGTTGTCCAGCAGCACTTGCAGCAGTTCGCGTTCGATCGCGCCCACCACGTCCATCATGCGCATGATGACCTGGCCCGTCAGGTCCTGGAAATCCTGCGCCATGATGATTTCCATCAGCTTGGACTGGGTCTGCTGCGTCTGCTTGGGCACATCGGCCAGGAACGCGCGCGTGTCCTTGACCAGTTCGCGCGCCTCCGGCACCTCCAGCGGCTGGTCGTACCATTGCTGCCAGCGCGTATCCAGCGCCTGCGCCGAACGCGACATGCCGTCCTGAATGGGGCCGGCCTGCTCGGTGGCGTTCAATACGCGGTTGGCGGCCTGCTCGGTCATCTGCGCCACATAGCGCAGGCGGTCCCGGGCATCCGGGATGGCATTGGCCGCGTCCTTGATCGCCTGGTCCAGGCCCAGCTCGCGCATGCTGTCGCGCAGCATGCGGGTCAGCGAGGCGATGCGGTGAATCAGGTCAGGATTCTCGGCGGCGTGTTCAACGTTTTGCGTTGTGCTCATTGCACACCTCAGCCAGCAATTTTCTCGAAGATCTTGGTGAGCTTTTCTTCCAGCGTCGCCGCGGTGAAAGGCTTGACCACGTAACCGTTGGCGCCGGCCTGGGCCGCCGCCACGATGTTTTCCTTCTTGGCTTCGGCCGTCACCATCAGCACCGGCAACGACGCCAGTGCCGCGTCGGCGCGGATCTGCTTGAGCATTTCCAGGCCGTCCAGGTTGGGCATGTTCCAGTCGGAAACGACGAACTGGAAGCCGCCGTTACGCAGCTTTTCCAACCCGATCGCACCGTCTTCGGCCTCGTCCACGTTCTCGAAACCCAACTCTTTAAGCAGGTTGCGAATGATCCGCCGCATCGTGGGGAAGTCATCCACCACCAGAATCTTCAGGCCCTTGTCTACCATCTTTCACTCCAGAAAAAATTTGCTTGAGATCGATCGTGGATGCATCCGCGTCAAACGCGGTGTCCCCGGTCGCCCAGGCGAGTCAGAATGCGTTCGCTAATCGCCGACAGCGCTACCACTTCGTCCGCGGCGCCAATGGCGATGGCCTCCCGGGGCATGCCGAACACCACGCAGCTGGCTTCGTCTTGCGCGATTGTGTGCGCGCCGGCCCGGTGCATCGCCAGCATGCCCGCGGCGCCGTCCTTGCCCATGCCCGTCAAGATGACACCGATGGCGTTCTTGCCGGCGGCAACGGCGGCCGAATTGAACAACACGTCCACCGACGGGCGGTGGCGGTTGACGGGTTCGCTGGCTTCAAGCTCGATCACATAGTTGGCGCCGCTGCGGCCCAACCGCATGTGCGTGTCGCCGCCCGGCGCCAGGTATACGTGGCCGGGCAACACCCGGTCGCCGTGGATCGCTTCGCGCACCGTCACGGCGCACAGCGCATCCAGCCGTTGCGCGAACGACCGCGTGAAGCCGGCGGGCATGTGCTGCGTGATCAGGATGGCCGGGCTGTCCGGCGGCAGCGGTTGAAGGACTTCACGGATGGCTTCGGTGCCGCCCGTGGATGCGCCCACGATGACCAGTTTTTCCGAGCTTGCCAACGGCCGGCGCAGCATCGGCGCAGGCGCCGCTTGCGGGGCGTGCGGCGTGGGCGCGCGCAACTTGGCCCGCGAGGCGGCGCGAATCTTGTCCGCGATCAGTTCCGTGTATTCCAGCAGGCCGTCGCGGATGCCCAGCTTGGGCTTCGTGACAAAATCGATGGCACCCAGTTCCAGCGCGCGCAGCGTGATCTCCCCGCCGCGTTCGGTCAGCGACGACACCATCACAACCGGCATCGGCCGCAGGCGCATCAGCTTTTCCAGGAAATCCAGCCCGTCCATGCGGGGCATTTCCACGTCCAGCGTCAGCACGTCGGGGTTATGGCGCTTGATCAGTTCGCGCGCCACCAGCGGGTCCGGCGCGGTTGCGACCACTTCCATATCCGGCTGGCTATTGATGATCTCCGTCATCAGCCCACGCACCAGCGCGGAGTCGTCCACACACAAAACGCTTATTTTTTTCATTGCTTGCTGCCTCGGCCTGTTCAGGCCTTACTCGCACATTCGTAGACCGTCTGCCCGCGCAGACGAAAATCCCGGCTGATGTAGGTGAAGTTCTCGGAGTGTCCAGCGAACAGCAAGCCGCCCGGCTTGAGCAGCGGCGCGAAGCGCTCCAGGATCTTCGCCTGCGTCGGCTTGTCGAAATAGATCATGACGTTGCGGCAGAAGATCACGTCGAACTTCTCGTTGATCGCCCAGGACGGCGCCAACAGGTTCAGGGTCTCGTAGCGGACCATGTCCGCGATCTCGGGCCGCACCCGGACCTGGCCCGCATTCGCGCCGCGCCCCTTGAGAAAGAACCGCCGCAGGCGATCGTCTTCCATCTTCGCGACCCGTTCGGCGGGGTACACCCCGGCCCGCGCCCGGTTCAGCACATTCGTGTCGATATCGGTGGCCAGCACCGTGCAGGCGCTGGCACGCGGGCCCATGGCCTCGACCAGCGTCATGGCGATGGAATACGGCTCTTCGCCGGTGGAAGCGGCGCAGCACCATACCGACACCGGGCCGCCGCGCTTCTGCGCGAAATCTGCCAGGATGGGAAAGTGGTGCGACTCGCGGAAGAACGCCGTCAGATTGGTCGTGAGCGCGTTGACGAAGTCTTCCCACTCGGCCGCATCGGGTTCGTTTTCAAGCTGGTCCAGATAGCTGCCGAAATCCTGCCGGCCCAGGGCGCGAAGGCGCCGCGCCAGACGGCTGTAGACCATCTCGCGCTTGTGCGTGCCCAGGGAAATCCCGGCGCGCGCATGAATCATCTTGCGCACGCGGGAAAAGTCCGCGTCGCGGAAATCGAATTGGCGGTCCACCGGGGTGGACGGCGCCGAAGTTGCTGCGGTTGCCACTACACTCCTCGGTGTCCGAGCGCGAACGCGTCGGGCGCTTGTAAGCGGGAATCGTCATCGGACGAACGCGCGGAAGTCAGGCGATGCGCCGGTACTTCAATCACTTCGCCCGCATTGATCTTGAATACCGCGACCGCTTCCGCCAGACGCTGGGACTGCTCTTGCAGCGATCCGGCCGCGGCCGCCGCTTCTTCCACCAGCGCCGCGTTCTGCTGCGTCACTTCGTCCATCTGCGACACGGCCCGGTTCACCTGGTCGATGCCGCTGGACTGCTCTTCGGACGCCGCCGAGATCTCGCCCATGATGTCCGTCACGCGCTTGACCGACGCCACGATCTCTTGCATCGTCGCGCCCGCGCGTTCTACCTGCTGCGAACCCGCGCCGACCTTCGTGACCGAGTCTTCGATCAGGCCCTTGATTTCCTTCGCTGCCTGGGCGCTGCGCTGCGCCAGCGAACGCACTTCGCCCGCCACCACCGCAAAGCCCTTGCCCTGCTCGCCGGCACGCGCCGCTTCCACTGCCGCGTTCAGCGCCAGGATGTTCGTCTGGAAGGCAATCCCGTCAATGACCGACACGATTTCGGAAATCTTGCGCGAGCTGGTCGAAATGCCCTGCATCGTGTTCACCACTTCCGCCACGGCAGAGCCGCCGCGTTCAGCCACGTCCGACGCGCTGGCCGCAAGCTGATTCGCCTGGCGCGCGTTTTCCGCATTCTGCTTCACCGTGGACGCCAATTGCTCCATCGATGCCGCGGTTTCTTCCAGCGACGCCGCCTGCTGCTCGGTACGGCTGGACAGATCGGTATTGCCGGCCGCGATTTCATGCGAGCCCACATTGATCTCGTCCACGCCGCGGCGCACCGTCGACACCGTGCGCGTCAGGCTTTCCTGCATGCGCTTGAGCGCCGCGAACAGCTGACCGATCTCGTTGGTGTTGCGGACGTCCACGCGGGCGGTCAGGTCGCCGCCGGCGATGCGATCGAAATGATGGCCGGCTTCCTTCAGCGGCTGCAGCACGCGGCGGCGCAGGAAGACATAGGTCGCAAACACCAGCAACGCGGCGATCACGCCGCCCGCGCCGACAGCGATCAATACGAACTGGTAACGGACCTGCGCCACGTCATGCGCGTCCAGCATCTTGCTGGCGCGCCAGAAATCGAAGCCTTCGACGGCACGGGCGAAGCGGCCTTCCAGCGCGTCCTGCACGGTCTGCACCTGCTTCTGGTAGGCCTGCATGTCGGCCTTTTCAAGAGCGGCGACCAGCGGTGTCAGACCTTGCTGCACCAGCGCGGCATAGGACGCTTCGATTTCCTTCAGCGATTCGGACGCCTCCGCGGGCTGCGGCAGCGTCTTGTAGTATTCGAACTCCGCCTGGCCCTTGTTCAAGGCCGCCTTGGCGCGCTCCAGCAAGCCGGTCGCTTCCGAAGACAGGCCTTGCGTCAGCAGGGCCGCCTGGCCCACGCTGCCCACGATGTCCGCGTAGTTGGCGGTCGCCGCGCGGCCCAGGCCGTTCATGGAGTCCTTATAGCTGGACACGACGCGGCCCACCGCATCATCCAGTTCCTGCGATTGCTTGATCTCGGCCAGGGTCCCATTGCTGATGCGCAAAGACAACACGCCAAGCGCCGCCCCGATCACCAACATGAATGAGAAGAACGCCAACACCCACAACAGGCTGCTGCGTATCGTCATGTTCGCGAAAAACTTGCGCATCACAAGAACCATCCCTTGACTGCAATCGTTAAAGGAAAGCGCCACATCGGATTCAATATGGCGCCTCTACCCCGCATTCCGGCCGGTTTCCGATCAGGAAGCGGCCTTCTCCACCAGCGCCATTTCATCGCTGGTCATCATCTTTTCGATATCCACCAGGATCAGCATGCGCTCATCCACCGTGCCCAGGCCGGTCAGGTATTCGGTGGACAGCGTCGCGCCGAATTCCGGCGCCGGACGAATCTGGCCGGCGTTCAGCATCAGCACGTCGGACACGCCATCGACCACGATGCCGACCACGCGACGGTCCAGGTTCAGGATGATCACAACGGTCTGCTCGTTGTATTCGACCCGGCTCAGGTTGAACTTGATGCGCAGATCGACGATCGGCACGATGATGCCGCGCAGGTTCGTCACGCCCTTGATGAACGAGGGAACGTTGGCGATGCGGGTCACCGTGTCGGCGTCGTAGCCGCGGATTTCCTGCACTTTCAGGATGTCGATACCGTACTCTTCATCGCCCAGCGTGAAGACGAGGAATTCGCTGCCGACATCTTCGTTGCGCGCGGATTGCGCTTGCGGTTTGGCTGCCATGATTTTTTAGTGCTCCATCAATTCAGAACGGCTTCGGGCTGCGACCAACGCTCACGATTGGCGCGCGCAAGCGCAAATACGTCGACAATCAGCGCTACGCTGCCATCGCCCAGGATGGTGGCGGCGGAGATGCCGGGGACCTTGCGGTAGTTCGACTCAAGGTTCTTGACCACGACCTGGTGCTGTCCGATCAGGTGATCGACCAGCAACGCGAAACGGCGGTCTTCGGCCTGCATGATGACGGCGATGGCCTGCGTGGGATCCGTCTGGGCGCCCGCCACCGAAAACACGCGGTGCATTTCGACCAGCGGCAGGTATTCGCCGCGCACATGCATCACGCGTTCGTTGCCGGCCACCGAGTAGATCTGGTCGTTGGTCGGTTGCAGCGACTCGGTCACATGGTTCAGCGGCAGGATGAAGGTTTCTTCACCCACGCGCACCGACATGCCGTCCAGGATGGCCAGCGTCAGCGGCAGCACGATGCGCGTCGTGGTGCCGTTACCCGGCTCGCACGACAGCTGCACGTGGCCGCCCATGTCCTGAATATTCCGGCGCACCACGTCCATGCCGACGCCGCGGCCGGAAATGTCCGTCACCTTCTCGGCGGTGGAGAAGCCCGGTGCGAAAATCAGTTGCCAGATTTCGTCGTCCGGCGAATTCTCATTGACCGGCAGGCCTTGGGCCATGGCCTTCTTCAGAATCTTGTCGCGGCTCAGGCCGCCGCCGTCGTCGCTGACCTCGATCACGATATTGCCGCCGTTATGCTGCGCGGACAGCACCAACTGGCCCACCGGATCCTTGCCGGCGGCGATACGCTTTTCGGGCGTCTCGATACCGTGGTCCAGGCTGTTGCGCACCAGGTGCGTCAGCGGGTCGATGATGCGCTCGATCAGGCTCTTGTCCAGTTCGGTCGCGCGGCCGTAGGTCTGCAGTTCGATCTGCTTGCCCATCTTGCTGGCGATATCGCGCACCAGGCGGGGGAAGCGGCTGAACACGTAGTCCATCGGCATCATGCGGATCGACATCACCGCTTCCTGCAGGTCGCGGGCGTTGCGTTCCAGCTGTTCCATGCCGTTGAGCAGGCGGTCGTGCAGGACGGGGTCCAGCGTCGATGCCGTCTGCGCCAGCATGGCCTGCGTAATGACAAGTTCGCCCACCAGGTTGATGACCTGGTCCACTTTTTCCACGCCCACGCGGATCGACGTGGATTCCTTGTCGGCATGCGCGGGCGCCGCCGGACGCGAAGCGCGGGCGGCCGCTTGGGTAATGGCTTCAGCGGCGGCTGCCGATTCCACCACGACCGGCGCCGGCGCCACGGGCGCTGCCGCCGGTGCGGGCGCTGCGACTGCCGTAGCAACGCCTGCCTGTTCCGCCGGCGCCGACTCGGCCGCCGGGGCCGCTTCGCGGCTGATATTCAATTGGTCGCCGTCGACGATGAAGCAACACACGGCCTCGATGTCGTCCGGCGTGCAAGTGCTGTCCACCCACACGGTCAGCACGCCATCGGCGCGTTCGCTGGCCTTGACGGTACCCAGGTTGCCCATCTCTTCCAGCAACGACGCGGCGTCCTTATCGGACACTTTGGTGATCCGCACCTTCAGGGGCAGATCGCCTGCGGCAGCGGCCGGTTGCGCCGTTGCGGGAGCCGGGGCCGGCGCGGCCGCAACCGGTGCAGGCACAGGCGCGGGCGCCGCAGCCGCGACAGGGGCAGCCCCGGCCGCGGCAGGATCCTTATGCTCCAGCGCCAGCTGCCTCAATACGGCGCAGATACGCTCAAACACGGCTTCATCGGGCTCTTCGGAGGCCCGATAGGCATCCAGTTGGCTTTTGAGCACGTCTTTCGTTTCCAAGAAGATATCAATCATGTCCGTGCGCAGCGCCATTTCGCCGCGACGGATTGCGTCCAGAAGGTTTTCCAGCAGGTGGGTGGTACCCGCAAGCTGCGTGAAACAGCCGAATGT
>Ga0308157_10006008_pt1 | contig 14795 bp, 11 predicted proteins | sample PhyBR1_FD_201035 | JGI IMG/M metagenome (GOLD analysis project Ga0308157, IMG submission 201035) | Phyllosphere microbial communities from UC Gill Tract Community Farm, Albany, California, United States - DLSLB.R1 | ecosystem: Host-associated > Plants > Phyllosphere > Unclassified | place: USA...
GGTCAGCGCCAGCAGGATCATGAACGGCGCGACGAACAGCCCGGCGTAGAAATGCCAGCGCCAGGCAAGGTTGTAGAAAGAGGTTTTCATAGATGAAAGGTGTTCCAACGGTATCGTTGTGTTCAACGTTGACGTGCGCGATGCCAGGACCGACCTGTGGGAGCGGGGCGGACGGTGAGTCCTCTACCCGCGAATAGGCCTGCGCAGACACCGCATCAACTCACAGTCATTCGGATTCGACGATCAAACCATTGAGGGCGGCGCACGCGTGCGCGCACCGGGAAACACCGCCTGAGTCGCATGCCCCTCGCGAGGCTGGGCAACGAAGACACTGTGCGGACGCTGCGAAGTCGCGCCCGCGATACCCAACGCCTGAGGCAGCGCCGGGCAATGGAAGAACAAGCTGCAGTAACCGCATTTCTCCATCAGGGCATGCAGTTCACCGCTGCCCGACCCCCTGTCCGCATCGCTGCCATGATGTTCGCCATGGGCCGCGTGATCCATGCCGGACATGGCGCTGCCCATGGCCATGCCGGACCGCTGGTGGTCCATCGGCATCGACTGGGAAATCAACGGGCCGATGAACATCATCAGCACTGCGAAGAGGCTGATCCAGCTGGCGCGGGCCTGGGCAGACGGCCGAGAAGAAGGGCGCCTGGCGCTCGGGTGGCTCATCGGGTCAATGCGCGTGCTCGCCGGCATCGTCCTGCACCGGCGCCTGGGTGAGCACCTGCACCTCGACCACGAAATCACCCGCCTTGGCGAAATGCAGCGTCAGCGGGAAATGCTGGCCCGCCTGCAAGGGACTGCTCAGCTTGAGGTCCAGCAGCATCACGTGAAATGCCATGGGTGCGAACACTGCGTGGCCACTGGCCGGAATGGTCACGCCCTGAACCTGCTGCATCTTCATCATGCCGTCCTGGCTGGTGTGCTGATGCAGTTGCGCGTCACCGGCGATTGGCGTGTCGACGCTGGTCAGGGTGTCGTTGTCCAGTCCGCGGTTGCGCAACTCGAAATACACCGCAACGGTGGGCGCATTGGGCGGCAGTTCCTGCGCCCAGGGCTCGACGATCAGCAGGTCGCCGGCCTTGTATTGACGAACCTCGCCCTGCGCGGCGACAGCGAGCAGCATGAGCACACAAGCACACCAGAACCTTTTCATCGCAGACACCCCGGCACGAAAGCCGCCATTGTAGCAGCGGCGCAAGCCGCGTCGGCGGCACACGTGATAAATCTGATCCACTGCGCGCGACCCGGACGCGGCTTGCGCCGCTGCTACAAAAACACCGCGATCTGATTCATGTGCGCCAACAGCGTTGCTGCATCCATGAAGGTGCGATCCACCTGTGGCAGGGTCGGGCGCTTGAGCACCAGCACTGGAATCCGCAACTCCCGCGCTACCTGCAACTTGGGCTCGGTAGCGCCACTGCCGCTGTTCTTGCTGATCAGCACATCGATGCTGCGCTGGGCGAACAGGGCGCGTTCGTCGTCGAGGCGGAAGGGGCCGCGGGCGCCGATCACCTTGCAGCGCTGCGTGCCGGGGTAGGGGTCCAGCGCACGCAAGGTCCAATGCTGATGGGGTGGGATCTCCTGCAAGTGTTCCAGCGGCTCGCGACCCAGGGTGAACAGCGGTCGCCGGAACGGCGCCAGTGCCTGCACCAGTTCGGCCCAGTCGGCCACCTCTCTCCAATCGTCACCGGCCTGCGGCTGCCAGGCCGGACGTCGCAACGCCCAGCACTCGATGCCCGCCAGGCCAGCCGCCTTCGCCGCATTGGCGCTGATCTGCGCTGCGTAGGGGTGAGTCGCGTCAACCAGCAGCGTAATACCTTCGGTGCGGATATACGCCGCCAGCCCTTCGGCCCCGCCATACCCGCCGACGCGCACCTGACAGCGCAGGTCAGTGGGCACGCGACCCACGCCGGCCAGGCTGTAGACGTGCTCCGGGCTCAAGGTCCGAGCGATAGCCAAGGCTTCGGTTACGCCACCCAGCAGCAGGATGCGCTTCATGGAGTGACCCCCGCCTGTCCGACGATGCCGCCCTGGCGGTCGATGGCGAACACTTCTACCTGAACCCGCTCCTGCACCACGCTGCGGGCGAACCGCCAGGCATGGCGGCAGACTTCATCGCCCAGCCTCACGCCCTCGGCATGGGCCAGGGCCAAGGCTTGCTGGCTGGTGTTGGCCGCGCGAATCCGCGCTTGCAGATCACTCCCTGCGCCGACGTCGCTCGCCCAACCTGCCAGCTGCACCAGATCGATGCTCGAATGACGACTGTGCAGGTCCATGTGCCCGGCTGCCAGCTTGCTGATCTTGCCGAAACCGCCGCACAGGCTGAGCTTGTCCAGCGGCACCTTGCGCACGTGTTTGAGCACCGCACCAACGAAGTCGCCCATCTCGATCAGGGCAATCTCGGGCAGTGAGTAGACTTCGCGCATGGTGTCCTCGCTGGCATTGCCAGTGCACGCAGCGATGTGCCGGTAGCCGTTGGTGGTCGCCACATCGATGCCTTGATGAATGGAGGCGATATAGGCCGCGCACGAAAACGGCCGCACGATACCGCTGGTGCCCAGGATCGACAGCCCGCCGAGGATGCCCAGCCGCGGGTTCATGGTCTTGAGCGCCAGGCTGGCACCGTTCTCGACGTTGACGGTGACCTCGAAGCCGCCGCCGTAGCGATGCTCTTCGGCCAGGCGCGTCAGGTGTTCATCGATCATCCGCCGTGGAACCGGATTGATCGCCGGTTCACCCACCCCCAGTACCAGTCCTGGCCGGGTGACGGTCCCCACGCCGTCGCCCGCCACGAAGTGGATGCCCGGCGCATCGAGCAGACGCACCTGGGTGTACAGCAGGGCGCCGTGGGTGACATCCGGATCGTCACCACCGTCCTTGACCGTACCGGCTTCGGCACCGCCGGCATTCAATCGACAGAACTCCAGGCGCATCGATACCTGCTTGCCCTTGGGCAGCACGATATGCACCGCATCGCTGGCACCACCGCCCAGCAACAGCCGCGCAGCGGCCAGGCTGGTGGCCGTCGCGCAGCTGCCGGTGGTCAGGCCGCTGCGCAGCGGGGCCGGTTGCTCCGCCGTTTCTTCACGCATCGAGGGGCTTGACCGTGTCGAGCAGGGTGATCGGCAACGCCTGGCGCCAGGTGTCGAACTCGCCCAGCGGGGCCGCCTGGGCAATGTGCAGCCGGGTCAGTTCGCCACCGTGGCACTCGCGCCATTGCACCAGGGCCAGTTCGCTCTGCAGGGTGACCGCGTTGGCCACCAGGCGACCGCCGGGTTTGAGCGCTGCCCAGCAATCGGCGAGGACGTTCTCGCGGGTAACGCCACCGCCGATGAAGATCGCGTCGGGTGCGGGCAAACCGGTAAGCGCATCCGGCGCCCGCCCGCGCACCAGTTGCAGGCCGGGCACACCCAGGGCGTCACGATTATGTTCGATCAAGGCCTGACGGCCTTCGTCGGACTCGACCGCGATGGCGCGGCAACTGGGGTGGGCCCGCATCCACTCGATGCCGATCGAACCACACCCGGCGCCGACGTCCCACAGCAGCTCGCCTGGCTGGGGTGTCAGGCGTGCCAGGGTTACCGCTCGGATGTCGCGCTTGGTCAGTTGGCCATCGTGGCGAAAGGCACTGTCGGGCAGGCCGGCCAGCGGGGACAGACGCGGGGCGTCGGGGCTGGCCTGGCAGTCGATGGCGATGAGGTTCAGCGCGGCAATGTCGGCAAAGTCGTCGGTTGCGCCCCCATCGATGCGCCGCTCCCTGTGCCCGCCCAGGTGTTCGAGTACCGTCATGCGGCTAGGGCCGAAGCCGCGCTCGCGCAGTAACTGTGCAACGGCTTGCGGGCTGCTGCCGTCGTTGCTCAAGACCAGCAGGCGCTGGCCGCTGTACAGGTGCGCGGCCCGCGCCGCCACCGGGCGGGCGACTACCGACAGGGTCACCACGTCTTGCAGTGGCCAGCCCAGGCGGGCCGCGGCCAGTGAGTAGGAGGACGGCGAGGGCAACACGTGCATCTGCGCTGCCGGAATCTGCCGCGCCAGGCTGGCGCCGACGCCATAGAGCATCGGATCACCGCTGGCCAGCACGCAGACTGCATCGCCACGCTCGGCCAGCACGGCATCGAGGCTGAACGGACTGGGCCAGGCGACCCGGGTGCCGACGATGCAGCGCGGCAGCAGTTCGAGCTGGCGCGGACTGCCGACGATGCGCCGGGCACTCAACAGCGCCCGGCGCGCCTGCTTGCCCAGTCCTGCAAAACCGTCTTCACCGATACCTACCAGGGTCAGCCAGGCCGACATGAATATTCCTCATACAAAACTATTCCGACGGGCAGACTTTTCATGCCTTCGGCCAAAGCAGGCATAATACCGCGCCTTACCCTTGCCAGTGGTTTTTCGCGTGTGCCCGGTGCCCCTTTGAACAAGACCTCGAACGTTGTCCGCCCCTCGGCGTGTCCGGGGTTGCTGCGTATCGTGCAGGCGTTGGACGGAGGCATCTGCCGCATCAAGCTGGCCGGTGGCGAGTTGCACGCCGAGCAGGCCGATGCGGTGGCCGAAGCAGCCGAGCGGTACGCTGGGGGGACGATCGAGGCAACCAACCGCGCCAACTTGCAGATTCGCGGTATCGGCGACCGTCAGCAGTCGCTGATCGACTGCCTGCTGCAGGCCGGGCTGGGTCCCCCGGAGGCGGCCGGCGACGATGTGCGCAACGTCATGCTCAGCCCCAGTGCCGGCATCGACCCCGAACAGGTGGTCGATACCCGTCCGCTGGCCGCGCAGATCATCCACAGCCTGGAAACCGAGTCCCGCTTTCATGCATTGTCGGCCAAGTTCGCCGTGCAACTGCACGGCGGCGAGCGCCTGGCGATGCTCGACCACCACCACGACCTGTGGTTGTCGGCCTTCGAGCGAGACGGGCAGTGCATGTGGGCGTTCGGCCTGGCCGGCTGTCCCGGAAGCGACCCTGCCGTGGGCGCCGTGCTCTTCGACCAGGGCCATGCCCTGGTGGTGGCAGTGCTGCAACGCTTCCTCGAACTGGCGCGTCCGGAACACACGCGAATGCGCGATCTGCTCGCCAACGCGCACGCCACCCAAGCATTCCTGAGCACCCTGGGTCTGCCTGTTGACCCCGCACCATTGGACAAGCCGCTGGCCGCTTTCAAACTGGGCATCCAGCCACAGCGCCAACCAGGCCTGAGCTTCATCAGCACCCTGGCCCCTTTGGGACGGCTGACTCCCGTGATGCTGCGCGGCGCCGCCCAGCTCGCTCGCGACCACGGCAACGGCACCCTGCGCATGACCCCATGGCAAGGCCTGCTGCTGCCTGATCTATGCGATCCCGAGCCGGTGCTCCAAGCCCTGGCCGAGTTGGGCTTCATCACCGGTCCGCAACAGCCACTGGCCGCCATGATCGCCTGCACGGGCGCCAGCGGCTGTGCCAAGGGCTTGGCCGACACCAAGGCGGATGCCGTTCGCCTGGCCGCGCTGTTGCCTGATCGGGCGCCACTGAGCGTCCACTTCAGCGGCTGCCCACGCTCATGCGCCGCCGCCCATGTCGCCCCAGCGACCCTCCTGGCCAGTAGCGCCGGCCACTACGACCTGTATCTGCGCGCCGCCGGAACACCCGGATTCGGGACCTTGGCCGCGCGCCATCTTTCACTGGATGCGGCCGCCGCCCTGCTGCGCGACCGCTCACGGAGCGACACCCATGATTGACTACATCCGCGATGGTCAGGAGATCTATCGCAACTCCTTCGCCATCATTCGTGCCGAAGCGAAGCTGGACCAGATCCCCGCCGACCTGGAAAAACTCGCCGTGCGGGTGATTCATGCCTGTGGCATGGTCGATGTCGTCCAGGACCTGCGCTTCTCGCCCGGCGCTGGCAAGGCCGGGCGCGATGCCCTGGCGGCTGGCGCGCCCATCCTGTGTGACGCGCGCATGGTCGCCGAAGGCATCACCCGCGCTCGCTTGCCGGCCAACAACCAGGTGATCTGCACCCTCAAGGACGACAGCGTGCCTGCCCTGGCTCAGGCCCTGGGCAACACCCGTTCGGCGGCGGCGCTGGAACTGTGGCGGCCCCACCTGGCCGGCTCGGTAGTGGTCATCGGCAATGCGCCAACCGCGCTGTTCTACCTGCTCGACATGATCGATGCCGGCGCGCCCAAACCCGCCTTGATTCTGGGCTTTCCGGTCGGCTTCGTCGGCGCGGCCGAGTCCAAGGCCATGCTGGCGGACGACAGCCGTGGCGTGCCGTTCGTCATCGTCGAGGGCCGCAAGGGCGGCAGCGCCATGGCGGCCGCGGCGGTCAATGCACTGGCCACGGAGGTCGAGTGATGCAACCGCGTGGCCGTCTGCTGGGACTGGGCGTAGGCCCGGGCGATCCCGAACTGATCACCGTGAAAGCACTGCGCCTGTTGCGCGAGGCGCCGGTGGTGGCGTATTTCGTCGCCAAGGGCAAGAAGGGCAATGCCTTCGGCATCATCGAGGGTCACCTGCAGGCCCAGCAGACCCTGCTGCCGCTGATCTACCCGGTCACGACCGAAGCGCTGCCCGCGCCGCTGTCCTATGAACAGGTCATCAGCGATTTCTACGACACCGCCAGCCTGGACGTGGCCACGCACCTGGATGCCGGCCGCGACGTGGCCGTGATCTGCGAGGGTGATCCGTTCTTCTATGGCTCCTACATGTACCTGCACGACCGGCTCGCCGAGCGCTATGAGGCCCAGGTGATCCCCGGCGTCTGCTCGATGCTCGGTGGCGCCTCGGTGCTGGGTGCGCCTTTGGTGTACCGCAATCAGAGCTTGTCGGTGCTGTCGGGCGTGCTGCCGGCGGACGACCTCAAGCGACGCCTGGCCGACGCCGATGCCGCAGTGATCATGAAGCTGGGCCGCAACTTCCACAAAGTCCGCGAAGTGCTGGCCGAACTGGGTCTGGCCGAGCGTGCGCTGTACGTCGAACGCGCCACCATGGCCAACCAGAAGATCGTCCCGCTGGCCGAGGTCGACCCGACCTCGTCGCCGTATTTTTCCTTGATCATCGTTCCAGGCGAGAGGTGGCAAGGCTGATGAACGCTCCAGCAATCGTCATTCTCGGCAACGGTGCCCTGGCCACCGCCCGGCGCCTGCAGCAACTGTATCCACAGGCGCTGATCCACGGCCTGGCCGAACGCGTGACCGGTGTCGACCGCAGCTACCAGGATTTCGGCGCCACCTTGCGCCAGCTCTACCAGCAGGACACACCGATCATCGCCCTGTGTGCGGCGGGCATCGTCATCCGCAGCCTGACGCCGGTGCTGCTCGAGAAGGGTGCCGAGCCCCCCGTGCTGGCCGTGGCCGAAGACGGCAGCGCCGTGGTGCCGCTGTTGGGTGGCCTGGCCGGGGTCAACGTGCTGGCTCGCGAAATCGGCGCTGGGCTGGGAGTCGCCGCAGCGATCACCACCAGCGGCGAGCTGCGTTTCGGCACCTGCCTGCTCAACCCGCCCAATGGCTACGCCTTGGCCGATCTGGAACTGGGCAAGCGCTTCGTTTCCGACCTGCTTGCCGGTGAACAAGTGCGCGTCGAAGGCACAGCGCCCTGGCTGGCCGACGCGCGGCTACCCGAGGATGCCCAGGCGCGGCTGACCATCCATGTTGGCAGCGATGCGCGGCAGCCCTCTGCCAACGAACTGCTCATCCACCCGCGCAATGTGCTGGTTGCGGTGAATGCGGCACAGCCTGAGCTTGCCCAGGCCGTGCGCGACGCGCTGCAGGACAGCGCAATTGCCCTGCCATCGCTGGCGTGCCTGCTGGCGGACGAACACGACATGGCCAATGCGGCGCTGCATGACGCCGCCGTAGCGCTCGGCGTACCGCTGCGGTTTGCCCCGGCGCAGGGTTCGCTGGCGCAGCTGGCCCTTCAAGAAGTGCCGCAGTCCTCGCCCATCGCGGTCGGCGAGCACCTGGCGATCGCCGTGGCCGATCAGCCGCTGGATCTGCCCGGCATCGGCCGGCCGCGCGGACGTCTGGCCGTGATCGGCCTGGGGCCTGGCGCTGCCGACCTCATGGTTCCAGCGGTCAAGGCGGAGCTGGCGCGGGCCAACGATGTACTCGGCTATGAGACCTACGTGCGCATGGCCGGCCCGTTTCGCGCCGACCAGGTGCTGCACTGCACCGACAACCGCGAAGAAATGCAGCGCGCCCGGCATGCCTTCGAGTTGGCCGCTCAGGGCCGTTCGGTGGTGGTGGTGTCGTCCGGCGACCCCGGCGTGTTCGCCATGGCGGCGGCGGTGCTGGAAGCGCTCCACGAATCCACCGAGCCGAGCTGGCACGCGGTAGAGCTGGAGATGCTGCCCGGCGTGTCGGCCTCTTTGGCCACCGCCGCTCAGGCCGGCGCACCGCTGGGCCACGATTTCTGCGTGCTGTCGCTGTCCGACAACCTCAAGCCGTGGACCATCATCGAGCAGCGCCTGGACCTGGCCTGCCAGGCCGACCTGGCTTTGGCGTTCTACAACCCGATTTCCCGCTCGCGGCCCTGGCAGCTGGGCAAGGCGCTGGAAATCGTCCGCCAGCATCGTGTGCCTGCCACTCCCGTGGTCCTTGGCCGAGACATCGGTCGGCCTGGCCAGTCCCTGCGGGTCATCACCCTGGGCGAGCTGACCCCCGAACAGGTGGACATGCGCACCATGGTGCTGGTGGGGTCCTCCACCACCTGCACCTTCGCCAAGGCCGCAGGCGGCACCTGGGTCTACACCCCACGCTGGTACGGCAGCAAACCCTGACCCTGTAGCCGCCCGCGCACCGCCGCCGAATGACAGCTCCTGTAGCAGCGGCGCGAGCCGCGTCCGACCACACCGCGTATTTCCTGACACACCGCGTGTAACGCCGACGCGGCTCGCGCCGCTGCTACAGGGGCCGGTGCGGGGTCAGAAGGTTTTCAAAGGCGGCACGATGGCCTCGCGCTGCGCCGCCCAATGCTCGACCAACTCACGCAGCTGGGACATTTCGATCGGCTTGGCCATGTGCCCGTCCATGCCGGCCTGGCGTGCCTGCTCCTTATGCTCGCTGAGGATATGCGCAGTCAGCGCCACCACCGGCGTGCGCACGCGCTGGTTGCCCATCTCCCACGCGCGCAGCTGCCGGGTCGCGGAAAAACCATCGAGGATCGGCATCTCACAGTCCATCAGCACCAGGTCGTAACGCTGCGCCTTCATCGCCCGCAGGGCTTCTTCGCCGTTGCTGGCGGTGTCCGGATGCAGGTTGAGCTTGCCGAGCATCCCACGGATCACCTTGGTGGAAATGTTGTTGTCCTCGGCCACCAGGATGCGAAAGTCACTGGGCAGATCGATCGGTGCCAGGTGCGCGGCGGCGGGCGGCGGTGCCTCGACGTCGCCACGATGGCTGAGCTCGTCGGCCAGCGTGGTCTTGAGGGTATAGCCGGCCACTGGCTTGGCCAGGATGCGCTTGATCCCGGCATTGCGCGCGACGATCTTGCTCGGCGCGTTGCTGATGCCGGTGAGCATGATCAGCAGAATGTCGTGGTTCAGGCTCGGATCTTCCTTGATCTTCGCAGCCAGCTGCATGCCGGTCATGCCCGGCATGTTCTGGTCCAGCAGCACCACGTCGAAATAGTCCCGCAGGTGCGCCTTGGTCCGCAGCAGGGCCAGGGCCTCCTTGCCCGATGGCACGGAACTGACATTCAGGCCCCAGGCGCTGCATTGCTGCACCAGCACCTTGCGACAGGTTTCGTTGTCGTCGACCACCAGCACCCGCGCGTTCTTGAGGGGCAGGTCCAGATCCGAAGACGGCTGCTCGAGGCGCAGCGGATCCAGCGGCAGGGTCAGCCACAGGGTACTGCCGTGCTCGCTGCCGCTCTTGATGCCGAAATCGCCCTTCATCAACAGCACCAGTTGCCGCGCGATCACCAGCCCCAGGTGCCCACTCAGGCGGTTGCCGTCAAGCAGGTTGGTGCTGCGCAATTCGGTGTGCAGCAGCGCTTCGCGTTCGGCACCCGGCATTGGCTCGCCGCTGTCCTGCACGGCGATGCGCAGGCGCGGGGTGGCGCTGCGCTGGTCAAGCGCCACCACCAGCAGAATCTCGCCCTGGTCGGTCTTCTTCAGCGCGTTGTCCAACAGGCTCAGCAGCGCCTGACGCAGACGCGTCGGGTCACCACTGATGACCCGCGGCACCTGCGGCTGGGTGAAGCTGATCAGCTCGATGTTCTGCTGCTCGGCCTTGGCGCGAAAGATGTTCAGGCAGTCTTCGATCAACGCATGCAGGTCGAACTGCACATCGTCGAGCTCGATCTGCCCGGATTCGATCTTTGAGATATCCAGTATCTCGTTGATCAGCCCGAGCAATTCGTTGCCGGCACTGTGGATGGTCTGCACGTAATCGCGCTGCTTGACCGACAGCGGCGTGCCCAGCAACAGCTCGGTCATGCCCAGCACACCGTTCATGGGCGTGCGGATCTCATGGCTGAGCTTGGCCAGAAATTCAGCCTTGGCGTTGATCTCGGCGGTGCTGGCCGCCAGTTGCCGGCTGGCACTGAAGCGATCTTCGCTGATGCTGCGCAGGCGCTGGGTCAGGGCGGTATTGAGGATCACCCCGCCCACCATGGCAAACCCGAGCAGGGTGAAGATCAGCCACTGCGAGGGGGTACGGGTCAGGCCCAGCAACGCTGGCAAGACCACCAGGCAGCCCAGGTTGCACACCAGCAGGCCCAGGCAGAAGGTACGGGCCGGCCGATAGCCCTGCAGCCAGTGCCAGACGCCGATCGCCAACATGGTCATGCTGGTCAGGGCCAGCAGGCCATAGGCGAAGAAGTTGAACGGCAGGCCGTCGATGAACAGCAGCAGCAGGCCGCACAGGGCGATCAGGGCAACCTCGGCCTTGATGATGCGATTGGAGCGCTGGTGTCCGCGCACCGCGAAGAAACGCAGGCAGAACATCAGCCCGGTCATCGACGCCAGCAGCAGCGCGCTGTAGGCAGCCGGTGTGCGGGCTGCCGGCCATAGCGAAACCCAGGGGCCGGTGAAATTGAACAGGATCAGCGCCGAGGCCAGCAGGCAGGCCTGGGAACAGGCCAGCCACAGGCTGCTGCTGGAGCGCCGATGGGCGAAGCACATCAGGTTGTGCAGGATGAGCATGGCCACGCAGCCCAGCAGCAGGCCGAACAGCAACGGCTCGCGCTGGTCGGCGGCCGCTGCCGAAGACGATTGCAGAACGATGCTGGGGCGAATCTGGTGTTCGGAGGCGATGCGCAGGTACACGTCGAGAGGTTTCTGGCTCACCGGCAAGGTCAGCAGATGGTCACTGCTGGCCAGCGGTGCCTCGGTGTTGACGTCGGTGTCGGACGAGATGCGCCTGATCAGCGTATCGGCATCGAGCACATAGAAATCCAGGGCTTTCAGATCAGGGCAGAAAATACGCAGCAACAGTTCCTGCTCGCTCGGCGGCAGACGGTAGTGCAGCCAAAGCGCACCTTCTGGCCCGGCGGCGTTGACCTGACGCAACTGCACGGGGGCGAACTGGTTCTGGAAGCGTTCGGAGCGCACGTCGCCTAGCTGCAGCCGGCCGTCCTCGTCCATCAACATCGACCAGCCGCCCGCCGACTCTGCCTGGGCGCCAAGCACACAGAGCAGGGCCAGCAGGCCAGCGGTGAATCCTATGGCAGTCCTGAGCCAGCGCAAGGCGAAATCCCTTCGTAGATGAATGCCTGATTATAGCCATGTGCGCCGTAAAACGTATGTCCGGGGCTTGAAGCCCCCGACCGTTACCGCGCGTACCTGCTGCTTATTCGCCGTTTTCACGGGCGATGGCCCGGTAGCCGATGTCGTGACGATAGAAGCAACCCGACCAATCGACCTTTGCGGCCAATGCATAGGCCTGGCGCTGCGCGGCGCCGACGCTGTCACCCAGCGCAGTGGCGCACAGCACGCGGCCGCCTGCCGTCACCACCTGGCCGTCCTTGAGCGCGGTACCGGCATGGAACACCTTGCCGGACTCGGCGGCTGCTGCATCCAGGCCACCGATGACATCGCCCTTGGCGTAGTCGCCGGGGTATCCGCCGGCCGCCAGCACGATGCCGACACTCGGACGTGGGTCCCACTGGGCTTCGATCTTGTCCAGCGCCTGGGCGAAGGCCGCTTCGATCAGCAGAATCAGACTCGATTGCAGACGCAGCATGATCGGCTGGGTTTCCGGATCGCCGAACCGGCAGTTGAACTCGATGACCTTGGGATTGCCGGCCTTGTCGATCATCAGACCGGCATAGAGGAAGCCGGTGTAGACATTGCCTTCGTCGGCCATGCCGCGCACGGTGGGCCAGATCACCTGATCCATGACCCGCTGATGCACCTCGGCGGTCACCACCGGGGCAGGGGAGTAGGCACCCATGCCGCCGGTGTTCGGGCCGCTGTCGCCGTCGCCGACACGCTTGTGGTCCTGGCTGGTGGCCATGGGCAGCACGTTCTTGCCGTCGACCATGACGATGAAGCTAGCTTCCTCGCCATCGAGGAACTCTTCGATGACCACCCGCGAACCGGCGTCGCCGAAGGCGTTACCAGCGAGCATGTCGCGCACCGCGTCCTCTGCTTCCTGCAACGTCATGGCGACGATCACGCCCTTGCCGGCAGCCAGGCCATCGGCCTTGATCACGATTGGCGCGCCCTTTTCACGCAGATAGGCCAGAGCCGGCTCGATCTCGGTGAAGTTCTGGTAATCGGCGGTGGGAATCTTGTGCCGCGCCAGGAAATCCTTGGTGAACGCCTTCGATCCTTCGAGCTGGGCCGCGCCTGCGGTCGGCCCGAAGCAGTCCAGGTTGCGCGAGCGGAACAGGTCGACCACGCCGGCTACCAGCGGCACTTCCGGGCCGACGATGGTCAGGGACACATTCTGTTCGGCGAAGTCGGCCAACTGCTCCAATGCCAGCACGTCGATAGCGACGTTCTCGCACTTGGCTTCGATAGCGGTGCCTGCGTTGCCCGGCGCCACGAAGACTTTCTCGACCCGCGGGTCCTGGGCGACTTTCCAGGCCAGCGCATGTTCACGCCCGCCGCTGCCAATGATCAATACGTTCATGGTTCAAAACCTCGGTAAAGCGGAATTCTAAGGGTGTTCGCGGTATATCGCGTAACGGCCTGACGCGGCTCGCGCCGCTGCTACAGGGGTGGCGTACCCCTGAAGCATCACTGCAGGAGGTCGCAGTGGAGTGGGTAGATGCAAGGCGGAACCGGTGGCGCTGAGCGCAGTTGCCTATTGGCAGTGAGCATCGGCGACACCGGTTCCAACGCGGCAGATATCCGCTTCAATGCGGCCGTCGCCAAGTTAGTGGCGGAAGTGGCGCATGCCGGTGAAGACCATCGCAATCCCGGCTTCATCCGCCGCCGCAATCACCTCGGCATCACGCATCGAACCACCCGGCTGGATCACCGCAGTGATCCCCGCCTTGGCCGCGTTGTCCAGGCCATCGCGGAACGGGAAGAACGCATCCGAGGCCATGACCGAGCCCTGCACCTGCAACCCGGCGTGTTCAGCCTTGATCGCGGCGATACGCGCCGAGTTGACCCGGCTCATCTGGCCGGCACCGACGCCGATGGTCTGGCGATTCTTGGCGTACACGATCGCGTTGGACTTGACGTACTTGGCCACTTTCCAGGCAAAGATCATGTCATGGATTTCCTGCTCGCTCGGCGCCCGGCGAGTCACCACCTTGAGGTCGTCGGCGCCGATCATGCCGACGTCGCGGCTCTGCACCAGCAGGCCGCCGTTCACCCGCTTGTAGTCCCAGGCTTCGGCGCGCTCGGCCGACCACTGCCCACAGGCCAGCAGACGCACATTGGCCTTGGCCGCAACGATGGCACGGGCCTCTTCGCTGACGCTGGGGGCAATGATCACTTCGACGAACTGACGCTCGACGATGGCCTGGGCCGTGGCCGCATCCAGCTCGCGGTTGAAGGCGATGATGCCGCCGAAAGCCGATTCGGTATCGGTGGCGTACGCCAGTTCGTAGGCCTGGCGAATGCCACCCTCGGCGTCCGGGCACACGGCCACGCCGCACGGGTTGGCGTGCTTGACGATCACACAGGCTGGCTTGACGAAGCTCTTCACGCATTCCAGCGCGGCGTCGGTATCGGCCACATTGTTGTAGGACAGTTCCTTGCCCTGCAGCTGGGTCGCTGTGGCGATACCTACTTCGGCCGGCTGCGCCTCGACGTAGAAGGCTGCCTTCTGGTGTGGGTTCTCGCCGTAGCGCATCTCCTGTGCCTTGACGAACTGGCTGTTGAAGGTGCGCGGGAATTCGCCGCGGCCTTCGGTGCTCAGGGTGTCGCCGGCCTGGTCGATGGTGCCCATGTAATTGGCGATCATGCCATCGTACGCAGCGGTGTGCTCGAAGGCCTTGAGCATCAGGTCGAAGCGCTGAGCATAGGTCAGGCCACCGGCTTTCAGGCTTTCCAATACCTGCGCGTAGTCACCGGCGTTGACCACGATGGCCACGTCCTTGTGATTCTTCGCCGCCGAGCGGACCATGGTCGGCCCGCCGATGTCGATGTTCTCGATGGCCGTCGGCAGGTCGCAGCCGGGCTTGGAAATCGTGGCCTGGAATGGGTACAGGTTGACCGCCACCAGGTCGATCGGCTTGATGCCGTGCTCGGCCATGATGGCGTCGTCGGTACCGCGGCGGCCGAGGATGCCGCCATGGATCTTCGGATGCAGGGTTTTCACGCGGCCGTCCATCATCTCGGCGAAGCCGGTGTAGTCGGCCACTTCCACAGCGGCCACGGCGTTGTCGCGCAGCAGCTTGAAGGTACCGCCGG
>Ga0308157_10006009_pt1 | contig 14792 bp, 14 predicted proteins | sample PhyBR1_FD_201035 | JGI IMG/M metagenome (GOLD analysis project Ga0308157, IMG submission 201035) | Phyllosphere microbial communities from UC Gill Tract Community Farm, Albany, California, United States - DLSLB.R1 | ecosystem: Host-associated > Plants > Phyllosphere > Unclassified | place: USA...
TGTATTTTCTGTAGTCATATTGCTTTTATTTTTAAAAAAATTCTTAAACATAGTTTTATTCGTTAATTTTTGATTGCAAAAGTACTGCCAAAACTTTTAAAATGTCAAATTGTCACACTTTTATTAAAGTTGTCTATTTTAAATAGATTTTTATTTCGATAAAAATTAATAAAATTTTAAGACTATTACGATATAGTTTTGCTTATATTTGATACAAGATTTATTCTAGCCCAAGAATGCAATCCCCAAATTTGAATCTAAGGTTGTCTTCTATTATAATTATTAATTCACCCATTGCCTTATATTAAAAAAAGCTTCGTTTTAAGATAACGAAGCTTTTTTTTGTTTTGGAATATCTACTTTAACCGGACGCTCCATTCAAAATCCATTTCCGAAACCTGTACTCCATCTTCATTGGTTCCGATTGATTTCATCCAGAATGTTTGTCCCTCACCATTGGCAATTGTTTTTTGAATTGCTTCTTCTATCAAATTTCCGTCCTTGCAGACGAAAGTAATTCGTCCAGTTGCTTTTTTGGAAAAATTAGATTTATTATTTGCAACCAGCATTGATATTTTTTTTCCACTACTTTGGATTTTATCAATAACCAGTGCTCCGGTAGTTAATTCGGCGGCCATTGCCTGTACAGCAAAGTACATAGAATTAAACGGATTCTGATTGATCCATCTGTGTTTTACCGTTACCACACACTGGTCGTTATCAATTGATTTTACACGTACCCCGCAGATAAATGCAGAAGGTAATTTGAAAAAAACAAACTGATTCAATTTTGATACTGTTAATCCCATAGTGATTTTTTTTGCTAAAATACAAAAAATACTATGCATGCATATATAATTTTTAATTATTAGCAGATTAGCATAGTCCCTTTGTAAATTCTGAGTACAAATTACAAAGAAATAACCGGATTTGGTGAGCCAAATAAGCTTTTATTACAGTTAACCTCTTCATTTTTAGGTGAAAAATTTTTTAGTTTCTAAATGTAAAAATGTTAATATTTTGTTAATATATACTACTATGTGATACAAGATACTGTTTTTTAAATATATATTTGCATAAGAAATTACTAGGTAAGTCATATTTAGTGTTTTTAAAAATCAATCATCACCCGAGGCGTAGCCGAATTGTTTGGAGCGCAGCGGAGAAAATCAAAAAACGAAATCAAAAACAATCAAAAAATGGAAACTTCAAACGAAAGAAACCTAGCTGCTTTTACGCACTTAAGTACATTGACTCAATATATTTTCCCGTTTGGGAATTATATTTTTCCAATTATAATTTGGTCTTCAAAAAAGGATAAGTCCGAATTTATAGATCATAATGGTAAACAAGCTCTGAATTTTCAGTTGAGTATGTTAGTTTATTCATTGGTTTTAATTCTGATTGCTGTACCGATATTTTTGGTAACTGTTTTTAGAAATGTTTCTTTCAATGATTTAATCAATGATAATCATGATCTTTTTATCAACTTCGATTATGGAAACAGCATTGGATTACTTACGATTGGCGCTTTGGCATTGTTAGTTCTTGCTGGTATTAAAATAGCTGAGTTTTTCCTTGTGATTCTCGCTACTATAAAAGCTTCAAACGGAGAAGTGTATAATTATCCGTTGACGATTCCTTTTTTGAAGTAATTAATCCTTACAGAGATTAAAGTTCTTTTACAAACTGGAAAAATCGATTTGAAACGCCGCGTGAGGGATAGAAGCAAACTACCGAAGTAGTGCGGATAGCCCGACCGCTTCCTGATAAAAGGGCGTATAAAGACAAAGAAAAGTAGCCCTTTTATCAGGAAGCGGTCACGCCCAAAATTATCAATCAATCAAACTTAAAATAAATCATCAATTTCAATCAATCAAAAATCAATCAAAAAATGAACAGTTTAATCAACAAATCAACTCAAATTAAAAATTATGAACATTGAAAACACTAAAGCCCAGATGCGTAAAGGTGTTCTTGAGTTTTGTATCTTATCCGTATTAAAAGAGAAAGACGCTTATACCTCAGAAATATTGGACACTTTGAAAGACGCTAAATTATTGGTCGTAGAGGGAACTATTTATCCATTATTAACCCGACTAAAAAACGACGGATTGCTCAACTATCGTTGGGAAGAATCCACTTCGGGACCGCCTAGAAAATATTATGGTCTGACCGAAATTGGACAAACATTTTTAAACGAATTGGATGGCACGTGGACGGAATTGTCTAATGCCGTAAACTTAATAACCAACCAAAAATAAAAGCCATGAACAAAACTGTAAATATAAACTTAGGTGGAATGTTCTTCCATATTGATGAAGATGCATACCAAAAATTAACACGCTATTTTGATGCGATAAAACGATCGCTGTCGAAATCTTCTGGTCAAGACGAAATCATTAAGGATATCGAAATGAGAGTTTCGGAATTGTTGACAGAGAAACAAAAAAGCGAAAAACATGTAGTAACGCTTAGAGAAGTCGATGAAGTTATTACAGTTATGGGACAACCTGAAGATTACATTATTGAAGAAGATGGCCCAAGTGCAAGTTCAGCAGATTATTATGCTCCTAGAAAGACAAAAAAATTATACCGTGATAAAGAAAACGGCATGATTGGTGGAGTTGCTACTGGTTTAGGACACTATTTTGGAATCGAGGCGGTTTGGTTAAAAATCATGTTCTTGATATTTGTTTTTGCTGGTTTTGGTACTGGAATTTTGCTTTACATTATTCTGTGGATTGTTACTCCTGAGGCAGTAACTACTTCTGAAAAGCTGGAAATGACCGGAGAACCAGTTACTATTTCGAACATCGAAAAAAAAGTTCGCGAAGAATTTGAAAGTGTTTCTGGGAAATTTAAAAATGGTGATTATGACAAATTTGGTAATCAGGTAAAATCTGGAGCGCAAAAAATCGGAAGCGGTTTTAGCGATTTTATAATGACTGTTTTTAAGATTTTTGCAAAATTCTTAGGTGTGATTTTGATTATGGGAGGTTTAGCTACACTTGTAATGCTTTTTATTGGAGTATTTACTTTGGGGACTAGCGTATCGATGAATTTTCCTTGGTCTAATTATGTTGAAGCAGGCAATTTTACTGATTATCCTATTTGGGTTTTTGGATTACTAATGTTCCTTGCAGTAGGTATTCCGTTCTTTTTCATGACATTATTAGGATTTAAATTATTATCTCCGAATATGAAATCGGTTGGAAATATTGTAAAATATACTTTGTTAGCCATTTGGTTAATTGCAATTTCATTTGCCATTTCAATTGGTATAAGACAAGCAAGCGCTTTTGCGGTAAGTGGCAGAACGGTTCAAAAAGAAACTATTAGTATTGCTCCAACAGATACAATTTCTATAAAATTCAAACACAATAATTATTTTGCAAAAAATATAGATGACAGAAATGAATTCATGATTACTAAAGATTCTTTGAATAATGACATCATCTATTCTAATGAAGTTAATATCAGAATTGAAAAATCGGATGAAAAATATGCCTACATCCAAATTGAAAAAGAAGCTAAAGGAGAATCATTGTCTGAGGCTAAAAAAAGATCTGAAGCTATTAAATACAGCTACAAAATTGTAGGAAATCAATTAATTTTTGACAATTATCTGATAACAGATGCGAAAAATAAATTCCGCGACCAAGAAGTTGAAATCACATTATATTTGCCAGTGGGTACTTTGATAAAACCAGACGATTCCATGGCGCACTATGACTACACAGATGATAATTTCTTTTATTGGCATCCGGAAGACAAAGGAATTTATAGAGTTGGTGATGATAAAATAAAATGTTTGAATTGTCCAGATGACGAAAACGACAATGATGATAGTGACAACAACGATGATAAAGAAAGTAATATAACCATCAATAAAAATGGCGTTACAATTGAAAGTGATACTGTTGTTAAAACCAAAAAGAATTTCAAGGAATTGAAAATCAACAAAGATGGTATCATTATAAAAACCGAATAAGTTAGATCAAAAATCATTCATTAAACTAAAAATCAAATAGCTATGTTAAAAGTCATCACATTAATTACCAAATTTATTGTTATTACATTAATAGCTTTATTATTTGGTTCTTGTAATCTAAACGGATTTAAATCAATCAACGGAAGCGGAAATGTTACAACAGAAAAAAGAGCTGTTACAGGAGATTTTAAAAATGTAATTGTCAGTCAGGCTTTAGATCTTGAAATAGAACAAGCTGACAAAACAGAAATAACCGTTATCGCAGATGATAATTTACAGAAAGAAATTATCACTAAAATTGAAAATGGCATACTTACAATTTCTTGCAAAGCTGGCAATTTTAATAATGTATCATCCAAAAAAATAATTGTAAAAATGCCAACAATTGAAGGTCTCGAAGCAACATCGGCATCAACGATTAATAGCAAAAATACACTTAGAGGTAATAGTTTGAGTTTATCTGCATCAAGTGCTGCTTCTATTCATCTGATGGCTGAATATGAATCGATTCAGTTAACCAGCGGTAGTGCAAGTAACTTAACAATCGATGGGAAAGCACTACATGAAGAAGCATCTGCTTCGAGCGGTTCTGTAATAAACACCAGCGGATTATTGGCAAATGAAGTTGTAGCTAATGCTTCTAGCGGGGCAACTGTTACCGTATCGCCGATTTTGAATTTGAAAGCTGATGCTTCTAGTGGCGGAAACATTGCTTATACCAAAAATCCAAAATCGATTCAAAAAAGTGAACATTCAGGGGGCAACGTTCATCAAGAATAGTATTCCCCAGCTAAAATTCAAAAAAATCATCCATCTCAAATGGGTGATTTTTTTATATTTGCATTTAACCCAAAATGTACAAAATGAAATATTCACAAATAGTTGTTTTGTTCCTATTAGCAACAACATTGGCTATAGGCCAAAATAAAGAAAAAATAAAGGGATCCAAAGTAGTAGTCGAAAAACCAAAAGAAATTGGTGAATTCACCGCTTTGGAAATTGAAGACAATCTAACCGTCTTCTTAGAAAAAGGCCCAAAAAATGAAATTAAAATAGAATCGGATGACAATCTTCAGGATGTTATTTCTTTTGATATTAAAGAAAAAACACTTCGAATTTATACCAGTAAAGAAATTACCAGTTTCAAAAAACTGACTTTAAAAATCACATATACTAATGATTTAAAATCAGTTACAGCTAAAAATATTTCTATTATAAATGCACTCGAAGCTGTTCAACTTGATGATATTATCTTTAGATCATTGGATTATGCTAAATTATATTTGAATGTGAATTCAAAAAACTTCAGTTTAATTTCAGATGACAAAACTAAAACTGAATTAAATCTAAAGGCTGAGAAATCTAAGATTCAATTGAGTAAAAATTCACAAATTAAAGCTTTGATTACAACGACCGATCTTGCTTTTGATATGTACCAAAAAACAATCGCCATAATTGAAGGCGAAACTACCAACGCCATTATTCGTCAAGATAATAACTCAGAATTCACAGGGAATAATTTTAATATAAAAAATGCAGATATAACTGCACAAGATCATTCGATTTCTAATTTAAGAGTTGATACATCTGTTATAATTGATGCTAATAACAATTCAAAAATATATCTATTGGGAGAGCCAAGAGTAGAAGTTCGCAAGTTTCTAGGCGAAGCACAATTGATCAAAAAGTTGAAGTAATTTTTTTTAAGCTGCTGAGTTCTGAGCAACTGAGTTGCTAATTTTTTACTATTAAGGCTATAAAAAAAGTTCGTAACGATACCAAATTGGTTTGTTACGAACTTTTAATTTTTTATAAAATTCAGAATCTTAGAAACTGAGTTGCTTCGAAATTTTATTAAGCTTCTTTTGCTGCTAAATATCTTTCAGCATCAAGAGCAGCCATACAACCAGTTCCCGCAGCGGTAATTGCCTGACGGTACACATGATCTGCAGCATCTCCGGCAACGAAAACGCCTTCAACATTTGTTTTTGAAGTTCCTGGAGTATTCACAATATATCCAGTTTCGTCAAGAGTTAAGTAATCTTTGAAAATATCGGTGTTTGGTTTGTGTCCAATAGCGGCGAAGAAACCAGTTGCTGGAATATCAAAAATTTCACCAGTAGTTTTATTTTTAGCTTTCACACCTGTAACTACCTGGCCATCTCCTAAAATTTCGACTGTATCGTGGTTCATCAAAATAGAAATATTTTCCGTTTTGCGAACACGTGCTTCCATAATTTTTGAAGCTCTAAATTTATCAGAACGAACAAGCATTGTTACTTTCGAACATAATTTAGATAAATAATGTGCTTCTTCACAAGCTGAATCCCCTGCTCCAACGATTACAACTTCTTGATTTCTGTAGAAAAATCCGTCGCAAACCGCACAAGCAGAAACTCCACCACCCATTTTCAAATAGTGTTGTTCTGATTCTAATCCTAAATATTTTGCTGATGCACCAGTCGAAATAATTACAGTATCACAGTGCAATTCGATTTTATCATTAATCCAAACTTTGTGAACTCCCCCTGAATTGAATTCTACTTTAGTAGCCCATCCGTCACGGATATCTGCTCCAAAGCGTTGCGCTTGTTGCTGCAATTGAATCATCATTTCGGGACCAGTAACTCCGTCAACATAACCTGGAAAATTTTCAACTTCATTGGTAGTTGTCAATTGACCGCCAGGCTGCATTCCCTGATATAACACTGGATTCATATTAGCTCTGGCAGCATAAATTGCAGCTGTGTAACCTGCAGGACCAGAACCTATAATAAGACATTTTATTTTTTCGATTGTATCTGACATGTTTTTGTTTTTTGAGGTACAAATGTAATCTTTATTCTAAAAAATTCACAGCCTTATAAATCCAAAAAATTGATACTAAAATAAATTTTAATTATTTTTAAAAATTACTTTGAAAAACAGAAATAAAACTTATCTTTGCACACGCAATACGGGGTGTAGCGTAGCCCGGTTATCGCGCCTGCTTTGGGAGCAGGAGGCCGCAGGTTCGAATCCTGCCACCCCGACAAAAGCCGAACAGCAATGTTCGGCTTTTTTCATTTAAAATTATGTTTTATATCTATATTTTACATTCAAAATCTATCGACATGTACTATGTTGGTTATACTTCCATGGTATTAGAGGAAAGATTAAGACGTCATTTAAGTTCTCACAAAGGCTTTACAAACAGAGCTAAAGATTGGGAAATTGTTTATTTTGAATCCTGTGAAAAGAAAACCGAAGCTATTTTAAGAGAACAGGAAATAAAAAAATGGAAAAGTAAAATTAAAATACTTGAATTAATCTCCAAATAGGTGGTAATTATCGCGTCCCGATTGAAAATCGGGAAGGCCGCAGGTTCGAATCCTGCCACCCCGACAAAAGCCGAACAGCAATGTTCGGCTTTTTTCATTTAAAATTATGTTTTATATCTATATTTTACATTCAAAATCTATCGACATGTACTATGTTGGTTATACTTCCATGATATTAGAGGAAAGGTTAAGACGTCATTTAAGTTCTCACAAAGGCTTTACAAACAGAGCTAAAGATTGGGAAATTGTTTATTTTGAATCCTATGAAAAGAAAACCGAAGCTATTTTAAGAGAACAGGAAATAAAAAAATGGAAAAGTAAAATTAAAATACTTGAATTAATCTCAAAATAGGTGGTAATTATCGCGTCCCGATTGAAAATCGGGAAGGCCGCAGGTTCGAATCCTGCCACCCCGACGAAACCTTCTTGATTTCAAGAAGGTTTTTTTATGGTTTTAAATCATGCTCTACATTATAGAAGTCAGGTTTAAGCTGGAAATTTTCAAGTAGATTTTTCTAAGCCTTTAAATTAGTATTTGCCATTGACTTTGAATTCATAACAAAAAAATCATCAAAGGAATCTAAATTCTCTATCTAGTTTTTATTTTGGCTAATCTCATGAGCCTTTTTTGCTGCCTCTGCTGCAGCCTTTTTTTGAAGATTCGCAGGTTCACAACGATAACGGTCTTTATTCATTTTCTCAATTGCTTCCTTTTTAGCTTTCTCTCTATTTTCAGCATAAGCGATACTAAGAGATTGTAGCAACTCAAATTGTGTTTTTAAACTTTCTAAATCTGGCTTTTTCAATCCTATAATTTTACCAATAGTTTCATCTTTTTCATTTTTCAGATAGGCTGTAGGGAAATGAATGTCCCAATTCTTGATGGAGTGCAAATCTAATGTTCTAGAATTTTTTTGAGGGCAACAATCAGATTGTAATTCAACTTTTTTAGAATTCGTGCTTTTTACTTTCTCGGGAATGCTATCAGTAAAACTTACCAACCCAGCTTCGGTCACACTGATTTTTTTTACAAAGCCGCTATATTGTCTTTCGGGCATATAATAAAACAAAGGATTTGCTTTGATAATTACATTGATTGTATCGACAGTTTTTTCAAATAATGGATTTTGCGCTTTTATGGTAAAGCTTAGAAGAGTTAAAAAAACCAGGATTATTCTTTTTTCCATTTTAAAAGTATTTTAGAAATAGGACAAAAACTAAATATTGACTTTTATATTTAATTTTTTTAAACAAATTGTTCGCAAGGTACTCATTTTTTAATGCTAAAATTTCATCCGTTTTTTTTCCAAACCTCATCAATAGAAATTTCATTTTTCATAAATATCTTTCAGTTACACGAATAAAAACAACTCTAAAAACAAGAATTAATCAATGCAAACTAAGATTTATTTCTATTTTTGCATTACAAACAAACAAATTTAGTTATGCTTATTATAGGAATTGCAGGAGGAACAGGGTCTGGAAAGACAACAGTAGTACATCAAATCATGAATGAATTGCCTGAAGCCGAAGTTGGCGTTATTGCTCAGGACTCTTATTATAAAGAGACACATGATTTAAGTTACGAAGACCGTTCCAAAATCAATTTTGATCATCCACGAGCAATTGATTTCGAATTATTAATTGCACATCTGAAAGAATTAAAAGCTGGAAACACAATCGAACAGCCAGTTTATTCATTCATACAACATAACAGAACTGACGATGTTGTTATCACTCATCCACGAAAAGTAATGATTGTAGAAGGAATTTTAATCCTAACCAATCCTGAAATAAGAAACCTTTTTGATATCAAAATATTTGTTCATGCCGATTCTGACGAACGTTTGATTCGTCGTATGAAAAGAGACATTACCGAACGAGGTCGTGACATGAATGAAGTTTTAAACCGTTACCAACAAACGCTAAAACCAATGCACGAGCAATTTATTGAGCCTACAAAAGCTTTTGCAGATATTATTATTCCAAACGACAAATTCAATACGGTTGCTATTGATGTAGTTCGAGCAGTAATTAATCAACGAATTTTATAATTTTGTTGTAATTTTATTGCTGCTAAAAAGCATCGATTTATATTTATTTATAAAACGAAGTAATACAAAACATAATTCGCTTTACAATTAAAATTAGGCAAAAACCCCAATGAAGAACCCATTTAAAGATAGCTATTGGTTTAAAATTCTGAGCAACAAATACGTTTGGGTCTCGTTATCATTTTTAATTTGGATGGTTTTCCTTGATAATTACTCTTACTTTGAACATCGCTTTTTAAACAAACAAATTGACGAACTTGAGGACAATGCTTCGTATTATCAAGATGAAATCAAGAAGGACGAGGAGAATATCAAACAGCTAAAAAATCCAATGCAAATAGAGAAATATGCTCGTGAAAAATACTATATGAAAAAAGATAGTGAGGATATTTACATCATCCAATTTGATGGTGATACCGTGAAGAAAAAATAATTCTGTCGCATATTAATCTAATTCTAATTAAAAATGGCCAAGAATTTATTCGATGATTTCAGTCCTGTTTCAGCAAAACTTTGGAAACAAAAAATTCAATTTGAGCTCAATGGTGCCGATTATAATGAAACTTTAATCTGGAATTCTCCCGAAGACATTAAGGTAAAGCCATTTTATGATAAAGAAGATTTTACTAAAAAGCACAACATCTCTACAAAAGCTTCTCAATTCAAAATTTGCCAAAATATTTTTGTTTTTGACTTATACAAATCGATTGAAAAAGCTTTGGATTCCATTAATCGTGGTGCAGAAAGCATCCGTTTTACTATTCCGAACGAGAATACAGACATTGCAAAACTTTTAGAGAGACTGCCTTTAGAAGAAATTTCTATTTATTTTCATTTCCAATTCTTATCAATCGATTTCGTAAAACAAATTGATGCTATTGCAAAAGAAAAAGAGGCAACAATCTATTGCCTAATAGACCCAATAGGGCAATTAGCCAAAGACGGAAATTGGTATAGTACTAAAGAAAAAAACAATTTTGACACTTTAAATACCCTTCCTACAGCAACCTCATCCATTTCATTTATTAGCATCAATAGTGGATTATATCAAAATGCCGGAGCCAATATCGTTCAGCAAATTGCTTATAGTTTGTCGCATGCTAATGAATATTTTAATCGAATTCCGAACATCAACAAATCTATCGTTTTTCAGATTTCCGTTGGTTCTAATTATTTTTTTGAAATTGCAAAACTTCGTGCATTTAGGGTTTTGTTTAAAAAAATAGCTCAGGAATATGGGCACAATTTAGATTGTCACCTAATTGTGACTCCAACAAAACGCAACAAAACTATTTACGATTATAATGTCAATATGCTTCGTACCACAACCGAATGCATGAGTGCAATTCTTGGTGGAGCTGATGCTATTTCGAATTTACCTTATGATGCCTTGTACCACAAAGACAACGAATTTGGCGATAGAATAGCAAGAAATCAATTATTGATTTTGAAAAATGAAAGTTACTTTGACAAAGTTGATAATCCCTCGGATGGCAGTTATTATATTGAAAGCCTCACTAATCAATTAGCTGAAAAAGCGTTAGTGTTATTTAAAGACATTGAAGCTAAAGGCGGATTCCTAAAACACCTCAACGACGGAATTATAAAAAGAAAAATTCAAGAAAGCGCTGATTTTGAACAAAATCTATTTGATTCCGGAAAAGAAACACTGCTTGGAACCAATAAATATCCTAACAAAGAGGACAAAATGAAACATGATTTGGAATTGTTTCCTTTTGTAAAAATAAAGCCTAGAAAAACACTGATTACACCAATCATCGAAAAAAGATTGGCAGAAAAGATGGAACAGGAAAGATTATCGAATGAATGATTTTTAGATATACGATATTAGATATTTGACATACGATTTGGATATAAGATGTTTAATTAATGTTTGTATAAGCACAAAACAATTTGGTCAAAACTAAGGAACTAAGGCTAAAAAATGAAAAGAAAAGATTTACAACATATCAAGCTTGATAGTTCCGATAATTTAGAAATTGATTCTACGGAATCCCATTTTCTAACTGCCGAGGGAATTGAAATTCATAAAAAGTATTCTGAAAAAGATATCGAAAACATCGAACATCTTGATTTCGGAGCTGGTTTTGCGCCTTATTTACGCGGGCCTCATACCACAATGTATGTTCGCAAACCTTGGACAATTCGTCAATATGCGGGATTTTCGACTGCGCAGGAAAGTAATGCTTTTTACAGACGAAATCTAGCTGCCGGACAAAAAGGACTTTCCATTGCTTTTGATTTACCAACTCACAGAGGTTATGATTCCGATCATGAACGAGTAGTTGGTGATGTTGGAAAAGCCGGTGTCGCTATCGACTCTGTGGAAGATATGAAAGTATTGTTTGATCAAATTCCGCTAGATGAAATGTCCGTTTCGATGACAATGAACGGTGCAATTTTACCAATTCTGGCATTTTATATCGTCGCTGCCGAAGAACAAGGAGTAAAAACAGAACAACTTTCGGGGACTATTCAAAATGACATTCTGAAAGAGTTTATGGTCCGTAACACCTACATTTATCCTCCCACTCCATCGATGAAAATTATCGCTGATATTTTTGAATTTACCAGCAAAAAAATGCCAAAATTCAATTCGATTTCTATCTCGGGATATCACATGCAGGAAGCCGGAGCGACTGCCGATATTGAATTGGCTTACACTCTTGCTGATGGTTTGGAATACATTAGAACAGGACTGGCAACTGGAATGAAAATAGATGATTTTGCCCCTCGCCTGTCTTTTTTCTGGGCAATCGGAATGAATCATTTTATGGAAATTGCCAAAATGAGAGCTGCCAGAATGATCTGGGCGAAATTAATCAAGCAATTCAATCCAAAGAACGATAAATCACTAGCACTTAGAACTCATTGCCAAACATCGGGGTGGAGTTTAACAGAACAAGATCCATTTAATAATGTTACCCGAACTTGCATTGAAGCAGCTGCAGCAGTTTTTGGCGGAACGCAATCTTTACATACGAATGCTTTAGATGAAGCTATTGCGTTGCCTACTAACTTCTCGGCACGTATTGCCCGAAATACGCAGATTTATCTACAAGATGAAACCAAAATCACTAAAACTGTAGATCCTTGGGCTGGCAGTTATTATGTAGAAAGTCTAACGAATGAAATTGTCGAAAAGGCTTGGAAACTGATTGAAGAAGTAGAAGCGCTGGGCGGAATGACCAAAGCAATTGAAACTGGCATTCCGAAAATCAGAATTGAAGAAGCTGCTGCTCGTAAACAGGCCCGAATAGACAGCAATCAAGATATTATTGTAGGCGTTAATAAATATAGATTAGAGAAAGAAGATCCGTTGCAAATTCTGGACGTAGACAATCAAATGGTTCGAGTACAGCAAGTGGAACAGCTTGAAAAGATAAAAGCAACCAGAGATAATGATAAAGTTCAAGATTGCCTTCAAAAATTAACTGAATGCGCCAAAAATGGTGAAGGCAATTTATTAGAATTTGCTATTGAAGCTGCCAGAAACCGCTGCACATTAGGAGAAATTAGTTCTGCATTGGAAAGTGTTTTTGGCAGATATAAAGCGCAAATAAAATCTTTTAGCGGTGTATATAACAAAGAGATGAAAGACGATAAAAGTTTTGAGAAAGCAAAGCAATTAGCTGACGCCTTTGCACAACAAGAAGGACGCCGACCAAGAATAATGATTGCCAAAATGGGGCAAGACGGACATGACCGCGGTGCCAAGGTAGTCGCAACTGGTTATGCCGATTTAGGTTTTGATGTCGATATTGGTCCTTTATTTCAAACCCCGGCTGAAGCTGCCAAACAAGCTGTCGAAAATGATGTGCACATTCTTGGTGTTTCATCACTTGCAGCTGGACATAAAACACTGGTCCCACAAGTAATTGAAGAACTAAAAAAATACGGGCGAGAAGACATTATGGTAATTGTTGGAGGAGTGATCCCGACACAGGATTATCAATTTTTGTTTGATGCAGGAGCAGTGGCCGTTTTTGGTCCTGGAACCAAAATAAGCGAAGCTGCGATCAAAATTTTAGAAATTCTAATTGATTGATTAAAAATTCACAATCAAATTTACAATTAAGAAAAAAGCGTCTATTTTGAAATTCTCAAATAGACGCTTTTTGGTTTAAACCCAAAAATTAATCCACACTTGCAGTACTATCTGCTTCAATGAAAGAGGTATCATATCCTCCAAATTTTTTCAGATAACTTCTTAACGAACTTCCGTAAGCGTCTCTAAAATTACGCTTCCCTTTGTGTCTGAAAAACTTTTTGACAGTACCAACACCTGCAAGATGCGCAGCTGCCAAAATTCCAGATTCTGTAATTCGAATTCCGTTGAGAACGGTCCCTTCATATTTTTCGATGATGAACCTTAAATGCCATTTGTTTTGGGATAAAAGAGCTATAAAAGCCTTTTCCTGCATTTTTGGATTATTTAAAAAAGCGGCACTGTCGTGGATACCAACAGCTTTTAAAGTTTCAATACCGAATTGGTATTTGCCTAAATAACCATGAGAATTAATTTTTTTGTATTTTCCTTGTGACTCTTTGAAGCCGATTGCTTCTTTGTAACCAATAAAGAAAGTTCCAGTATAGGGAATCTCAGAATTGGTATAATCAGTCACATTTAACGATGGTAGTAAGTAGGATGTATCATCTGAATCGTTAATTAGAAACCATGGGGTAGATTCTAATTTTGATGGTTTAAAACCTGAGCTTAAAAAAGCCACTACAACAATTAAAGTTGTGTAAAAATACCATTTTTTTATCATAAATGAGTTTTCTTCAAAACGCTGTCACCATTAAGAAATTTCTATGCCCAAAGATACGGCTTATAAAAATAAAGCTGAAAATCAACCCTTTAATTTTATCAACAGCACACAAAAACTCGCCTTAAGTCCTTTTAGTTAAAATATCAAGATTTTTCAATTTTACACCAATTTTAATCTCCTTTAAAATACATCAATTTTGAAACCTAAAAGACCCGCAAGAGGGATAGAAGTAAGCTACCGAAGTAGCACGGATAGCCCGACCGCATTTAGGGAAAGGGGCGCATAAACTCATGCTAGATTAAGCCCCTTTTCCTAAATGTGGTCTTGCCCAAATTCTAATAGCACCTTTCAAATAATATTTCTAGAGATATAAAAAAAAAGCTTCAAAACTGGTTGAACAGATTTGAAGCTTTTGAAATAAGATTATAAAAATTACCTCTGAACGCCTTGGCTATTAATCCAGGCTGAATATTTTTCGGCATTTTTATTGTGTTCTGGCAAAGTAGCGGCAAATTCGTGATAACCGAAACGCTCTACACTGGCGCAGAAATAGATATAATTATTTTTTTCCGGATTTAAAACGGCTTCAAGAGCTGTGATATCAGGCATTGCGATTGGTCCCGGAGGAAGC
>Ga0308157_10006010_pt1 | contig 14791 bp, 9 predicted proteins | sample PhyBR1_FD_201035 | JGI IMG/M metagenome (GOLD analysis project Ga0308157, IMG submission 201035) | Phyllosphere microbial communities from UC Gill Tract Community Farm, Albany, California, United States - DLSLB.R1 | ecosystem: Host-associated > Plants > Phyllosphere > Unclassified | place: USA...
AACATTCAGTTTAAAAACCTTGTCGATAGTGAAATCACCCATAAAACTGTTGTAAACGATGCCAAACCCTACGAACGCCGCTACGAGGTGGGTAAAAGGGTAAGTATTCTGATAGATCCGGAAGTTAGGCGAATCCCCTATTTCATTTTTGCTACTACCGAAGTGAGTATCCGCAAAATGATTATTCTGCTCACCTCACTTGCCTGGCTGGCTTTATTAACCGCAGTTGTAGCTTATTATGCTTACGCTTATCAAACCGAAAGCGAAGGCATGGGTTGGCGTTTTATGAGCATCGGTCACCCTTTACTGATATGCCCTGCTGTACTATTGTTTTACCGGTTTTTACTTGCGCTTATTGCAGGTAAATTATTTGGCAGACCCAGTGAGAAATTTCTGATTAAATTTAAAGGGATAGAAACCAAAGCCAGGCTACTTGCTGCAAGGCAGACCGGAACCTACATTAACGAGCAGCCCATGATTGAATTTGAGTTGGAATTTCGAGATCACCATTATCAGAAACATCACGTTAGTATTAGAAAGGTAATCGATTTGTTAGAACTGGATATTACCAAACAGGAATACCTGTCTGTTTTTTACCTGAAAGATAATCCTCGGCGCATAGCATTTGCACAGGATTTAAATGAACTTAACGGAGAATTCTGATGAAAAACTTAAGCTGCTTTTCTCGTCTGGTTATCCTGCTTTGCTTGCTTATGGGTTGTCAACCCATAAGCAAAAGCATTGATGAAACTTTTCATCCTAATGATTCGCTGGTTAAGGTTTACTATAAGAAGCACAGCTTTGCAACCAACGGCGAGTATACCGGCACAATTAAAACAACAATTACTACCGATACACAGCATCATCAGGAAAAAATTGTAGTTATAAACGGCGACACGGTTAACACAGCAGAACTTGGTGATAAGACAAAATTACTTTTTGAGGATATTGAAAAACTGAAACAAAAACAATCGCCCTCTACTGGCAAAGACTTGCAAAAACGCGTAAATGAGTTTTTAAAAGAAATGAATTTGCCGCCTATTGGAGCAAAAAACACCCCCGCAGAAAAATCCTCAATAAACGTCAGAAAAGGAATGCTTAGTGCTACTGAACTTGCCACAGCAGAAGAAAAATTAAGACAGCTTCCACAATACCAGGGCAAAGAGATATTTTTATATGAATCCGTTCATTTTTATGAAGACGGATCGATCAACCTCGCGCTTCAACACCCTACCAACCCTAATTATGTAGATGCGTATAAGTATCAGAATGGCAAGTGGTCGGCACCGAAAGCTGTTTTGGCTCGAAACGTAGCACGTAGAACATTCCCTTTAAGCAAAGTCAATTTTGCCGATGCACATCAAGTAATTTACACCTACAATGAAAAAGCGGCACAGATTGAAGGTGCAAAACTCATTACTACCGCTTACATTTCCATCTGGGATAGTGGCATGCGCTGGTTTCCGGGCACGATAAACGGTACCCGTAATCGTTACGATATACAGTTTAACACTGATGGGACGCTTAAAAGTTTTAGGCAGGAGTTTTAATCCAATTCCATTTTTTTCTTTTACCCCAGGCTATCTCACCAAGCTCAAGGCCTTTTTCAAATCCAGATCACTATTACTCACCACATCCTGCGGAGTATAATTAATGGTGTAATCAGGCATTATACCCCGGCCACGACTTGCTTGTTTAGCTACCGAAACAACACGCATCCACGGAAAATCGACTATAATCTTACTATTGGGCAATGTTAAGCGCTGCACCGTCATACCATTGCACCCCTCTTCCGAACCTGCGGTTTCCCTTCCAATAAACTTAACGTTTTTATTTTGTGCCTTCAATGCTGCTGTAAAAAGCGCACCCGATGAAAAAGTAGCACCATCAATTAACACAATCAGGTTGCCATCAAAGTGATTCTTTTTGGCCGGTTTAAATGGCCCGTATAATTGCCCAAACTCAGATGTAACAGTTACCTGATGCCAATTTCCTGGCGTATCGTCTACTTTAAAGCCTATTTTAAAACCTTTTGTTATTTCAACATCAAAATACCTGGCAAACTGACTGGCGGAAGGGTCAGTAAACCTCGATTTTACATCACCAACAATATTGAAATCACCGTCAGCCAGGTACGATAGTAAGCGGGTTGCCACCCTGATATCGCCGCCCGTATTGTGCCTTACATCCAGCACCAAATTTCTGATCCCTTTTTGTTTAATCAACGCAAAAGCTTTTTGATATACTGTAGTGTCTGTATAAGCAAATGGAGTTGCCAGAAACCAGGCGGTTGATGCATTTTTTTGAAAGCGTAAGCGCGAATTCCCTATTTCTGCAGCCACAGTCCAACCAGCAAAATTATCGACGGTTCGCTGTGGTTCGGCTTGTAATTTTTCTCCATTTTCAGCAGTATTAACTTTTACAATTTTTAACTCGCCATTGCCGGTACGAAGCTTAAGCTCATAAGGTGGTTGCCAGTGAAAATATTTATTGCAAACATCTTCAAAACCATCGTATTCACTTAAAAACAATTCTTTAAAGGTTTCATTATAACCGTCGCCACAATATTGGTTATAACCATGATCAACCATTTGGGAAACAGAAATACCGTTCATCTCCACAAGCTCATCTCCGGTATGGAGCTCAGGTGCCTTATGGGTAGTAATCCACACCTTGTGCTGCTGTACCAGTACATGAAAAGGCAAATGCGGTGGCTTTTCGTTTGCCGTCGGTTTGTAATTTGCCGAATGTTTTAACTGGGTATGTCCACACCTTAACTGGCATAAAAAGGGATAAACCACATCCATAAACTGATTTTCGGAAAGGGGTGTTTTCAAGCTATCGTAAACATTTTGATAAGCTTGCCGCAATTGAACCATAGGTGTATAAAAACCGTAACCGGGATGCAGTTCCTTAATGGCACCCCACAACACATCCAAATCCTGTTGCATGCTATTTACTGTAAGCATGTTTTTAGCGACTGTATCAGCAAGCTTTGAATTACTTTGTTTATGCGATTTATTACCGCCACAACCTAAGGCAATAGCAATCAGAAATGGAATTAATAATTTTAATAAAGGCGCTTTCATGGCATGCGATTACAGGCATACAATATACTGTAAGTTAGAGGTTAACCAAAATTTCGCGTGAATATGTTTACAGATTTAACACTTTATTATTTGCAAACAAAAATCAAGACATTTAACCTTTAAAAAAGAACGATTCTAAATAACTTGATGGAGTTTAGCTTAACATAAGCTTTAATTTTTCGAAACATAGCCAATGTAATTTTGCCGCAAACGGAAAACAAAACTTATGAACAAAACGCTATTAAAGCAAAAGGCTTTAGCCCTTGCTGTTGCCGCATTCGTTACTTCGGCAGTTGTAATCAGTGCCTGTAAAAAAAACAATGAGCCTGAAACACCAGAAACCACTACCCCGGTTACATTAAAAGATTATTCGGTAAACCCCTCGCTGGTGAAAGCAATGCCTGGTTTCGAAAGCCTGAATATTACGACCTTAATCAGCTCGGATGATGTATTAGCTGAATCACCAAATTTCATCTTTGGTGCACAACCTGATGGTGCCGGAATTATTAAAAATCCTGCAGGCGAAGGTTTCATAATGATCAACAACCACGAAATCCTTCAATCCGTATCGCGCGTATACCTGGATAAAAATTTTAAACCTGTAAAGGGCGAATACATTGTTGATTCGGATGGCGGTATGACGCGTCTTTGCTCTGCAACCATGGTAACCCCTGAAGAACATGGTTTTGCTAAACCGGTTTTCTTAACTGCCGGCGAAAGCGGTGCAGAATCAATGATCCATGCCATCGACCCACTTGCAGCGGCCGATAAAAAAAACAAACAAAGAACAGTTAGTGCATTGGGCAGATGGAGTGCAGAAAATGCTGTGCCACTTCCTAAAGGTGCATTTGCAGGTAAAACTGTAATCATGATTGGCGAAGACGAAACCGACGGACAGTTAGCCATGTATGTTTCCAATACACAAGGCGATTTGGAAAACGGTAAGCTATACGTGATGAAACGCAGCAATAACGACCCAATTGAAACCAACATGGATAAAGGCCAAACTTACGATGTAGAATTTGTTGAGCTTGACAACGTAAAAAGCAGTACAGGTGCCCAGTTACAACAACAAACTATTGATAAAAAAGCTTTAATGTTAGCCCGTGTAGAAGATATCGATTACAGAAAAGGCAGTGCAGCAAATGGTCGAGAAGTATACTTTACCGCTACAGGTGTTAGCCAAGGCGATAAAATTACACCAGTAAGTGGCAAAACCATGTGGGGCCGCGTGTACAAGCTGGTTCTTGATGCAACCAATCCTTTAAAAGGTAAACTGGAAGTAGCTGTGGATGGTAACGATAATCCTGGAAAAAGCATCGTAAACCCTGATAACCTTTGTGTTACTGAAAACTACGTGTACATTCAGGAAGATGGCGATTCATTTTACAAAAACAACGATCATGATGGAACCATCTGGCAGTTTGCAATGGCTTCAAAATCGTTAAAACCGATGTTACAGATGAACCACCGAAGAACTGATGCTACTTTTAATGCCAAATACAATCCTGGAAACAGCACACAATTGAGTAGCTGGGAATATGGCGCCATGTACGATATCTCTGCTTTAACGGGTATTCCTGATACTTTTATCGTGAATTTACACCCACACACCTGGACCAACGATAAATACAAAAATGCAGATGGTGGTACAACCAGACTAGTAAACAATAACGAAGGTGGACAAGTAGTAATTGTTCGCGGCGTTTCTAAATAACCCAATACGCTTTCTCATCCCTTTCAGCAAAAGCTGGAAGGGATTTTTCTATTTTATTTCAACTCCTACCCAGACATGCTTAATCTAAAAAAAACTGTCTTTTTCGCTTCCTTAATTACCCTCTCTACACTGCTATCAATTTTCTGCAAAACAGAGAACAAACCAGTTGCAGAACAGGTAAAAGCAGATTTTGATCTGCAGCTTACTGAATTTCAAAGCATTGTTGATCAAAAACTATTTAAGGCTGTACAAAACCACAACGAAAAAGCAATTAAACAATCGTTTTTACAGGCAAGGGCTAAATACAAGCAGTTGGAATTTTATATCGAATATTTTTTCCCATCAACAGCAGTAATGCTCAACGGCGCACCGATTGATGAAATTGAATTGGGCGAAAACCTGATTGAGAACCCAACGGGTTTTCAGGTAATGGAAGAAATTATTTATGAAGAACCAACAAAAGAAAACCGACTTGAATTACTAAACGAGGTAAAAAAAATGCAGCTCAACCTGCAGCGGGTTAGCCGTTTTAATGTGCAGTACCAGCTTACCGATGCACAGCTTTTTGACGCAATCCGTTTAGAAATTTTCAGGATTACGAGTCTGGGAATTACAGGCTTCGATACACCAAATGCATTACAATCGATCCCGGAAACCGCCTCAGCTTTAAAGGGAATTAAAAGTGTACTTGCGAAATATGATGCAGCTTCGGCAAATCAAACAATCGCTTCTGCCATAATTTACCTCGACAAAAACCCTGATTTTAACAACTTCGATCGCCTAACTTTTATAACAGGCTATCTTGATCCGATCAGTAAAAACATGAATCAGCTTCGCCTGAAAAATAATATAGCAACCGCGGCAAGTGGTTCTGCATTGCGCGATGAGGCTGTAAGTATGTTTCAGTCAAATGCTTTTAACGTAAATAAGTTTGTGGGTAACAGCGCCTTATTTATTAATGATGCAAAAATTGAATTAGGCAAAACCTTATTTAACGACGCCATACTCTCTAACGGAGGCAACCGCAGCTGTGCCAGTTGTCATCACCAGTCGAAGGCCTTTACAGATGGTTTAACCAAAGCGGCGGGAATATCGAAAGGTGAAACCTTGCTCCGGAATACCCCAACATTGGCCTATGCAGGTTTGCAGCGTGGTTTCTTTTACGATTTGAAAGCGGGCACCTTAGAAGATCAGGCCCTGGATGTGGTGCACCATAAACAGGAAATGAACGGATCACTTACACAAGCTACTGAGCGAATCAATGCATCCAAAAGTTATCAATCATTATTTCATAAGGCTTACCAGGATAAAACCGGCAAAGCTGATCCCTGGAAAATCCAGCACGCACTGGCATCCTATATCCGGTCGTTATCACCTTTTAGCTCCAGGTTCGATCGCTATATGCAGGGAGACCAAAAACAGCTTAGTGCCGATGAAAAAAAAGGCTTCAACCTATTTATGGGTAAAGCCAAGTGTGGCAGCTGCCACTTTGCACCACTTTTTAATGGCACTCCGGCTCCTTTATTTATTAAAAGTGAGGCTGAAGTTTTAGGCGTACCAGCAACTACCGATACCATAAAGCCCAAAATAGATCAGGATTTGGGTCGTTATGCACTTTATGCTTACCCGCAGTACAAGCATGCCTTTAAAACCTCTACATTGAGAAACATTACCAAAACTGCACCTTACATGCACAATGGAGTTTATAAAACCTTAGAAGAGGTTATGGTTTTCTATAACCGGGGCGGAGGAGCAGGCATCGGTATTGAGGTTGATAACCAATCTTTATCTGCCAATAAACTAAATTTAAATAAAACAGAGATAAAACAGATTATTGCTTTTTTAGGTACGCTTGAAGATTCGCGTTGAACCCATTCAAAGGCAGTTTTTGCCGTTCCCGATCGTCCTGAATTCAATTCAGGGCCTGTTCACCTCTCAAAGAGGTGCCGAAATAAATTTACTTCGTAGCTTTCCGCTTCACTCCAGGTGGTTCTTCGTCACTTTCCCCGGAATATTCAATCAAACACTCGTCTGCTCATATAATGAAATTTAAAAGTTCTTTCTAAATCTAACAACTAAATCCCTCTAGTCAAATGTAGCAACTCCATAGGGTGTATCCGATAATATTGGAGACATCAAACGATGTCTTTTTTATCCCGATTATCAGCAAAAAAAGATTTCCAACTAAAGATTCCCCCCCCAAATAAAATCATTGAAACCAAGGTTAGAATCATACCTCCCAAGCAAGAAATATTTTTCCAGATCAAGGCCATTTGCCCTTTGCTCAAGTGTATATTTATCCTTTTGAACTGGCGTTTCCTTAACTTCTAATGCCGTATCTCCATTAAAAATAAAATCAATTTCTTGTCCTGTTTTCTTTTGATAATATTGGATAGTACCTTGCGTTTTGAGCTGGGCGGCAATGGTATTTTCAAACACCTGCCCACTCGATAGCTGATCTCCGGCAAGTACATTCAGTATTCCCGTATCCGCAAAATAGAGTTTGGTTTGCTGAGAAATCTCCTTGTCTATATTTTTTGTAAAAGGTGTAATCTGATAAATAAAATATGTGTACTCCAATAACTGCATATATGCCGACACCTTTTGGCGGTTAATCCCTGTCACACTACTGATTTTGGTATAGTCCACTTTATTGCCAGAACGTGAAGCCAGCACTTTCACTAGTTTATATAGGTCCTCACTAATGGAATAATCTGCAAGCAACTTCACATCCAGTTCAATATATGAATTGATAATATCTTTTAGCAGTTCCACTTTATCCCTTGGACTATTCTCCAGGACGACCTCGGGGAATCCTCCGAAACGAATGTATTCCGCGTAATAATCCTTAAATTTATTGTACCAAGCCTTATTCAGTGTTATCCAGGCATATTTGGGATACTGACTTACCGCTATTCCCTTGAAATCCAAGAATTCTTCAAAGCTCAATGGGAACATTTCAAAAATTCGCTTTCTTCCCGCAAGGCTTTCTGAAAATTGGTTTTTCATGTAATAAGAACTTGAACCAGTCGCAATAAACTTCACACTATAAGTATCGTATAGGTACTTGATTACACTTGGGAGATTTTCAACCAACTGTATCTCATCGAGCGCGATGAGAACTGGCACAGAAAAATCCAGTCCCATAATTTCAAGCTGCGCCTTAATGTCCTCATAATTGTCTCCATTAAAAAGAATTCTAATCTCTACCCGTTCACAATCTAGATAAATAGAATTGGCAAGATTGAGCTGTTGTAGAATGTACCTGACTGCTGTACTCTTACCAACCCTTCTCATTCCTGTGATAACCGTAACCTGTCTTTTTGCACTGTGATCCAATAAATCGCTGTAGATTAATCGCTTCTTCATGATTCAAATGTAATCAAAAAACATTACTTTATGATGTATTTTAAATCATAAAGTAATACTTTAAGATAAATTAATGATCTATTTTTATCACGATTTGCACATATATCAGGGAGTCCAACAGTATTAGTTCTTTATCGCCTTTGTTAAATGCCACAGAATACATGACAAAAAAATTCTACTAAACCTCGTTTCGAAGGTGTTTTGGAAAAGCCAGGGCTTATGAATACCTTGTCAAACCAGAGTTCTTAACCAAAAATGACGAAGATCCCTCCGGGTCAGCAGGGTATTATGCCTGGGTACCCAACTCAGCACCACTTTGTTGTTCTTCTTTGCGGTTAAAAAACCTACAACAAATCTTTCAGCACCACCCAAACATTCTCAGCTAAAATCTTATCTCCTTCTGCTGTCGGGTGAATCCCATCGGCCTGGTTTAATTTAGGCACGCCGCCAACCTTTTCCAATAAAAACGGAATCAGTTTCATATCGTTTTTCTTTGCCAGTTCCGGGAATATATTTTTAAAATCAGCTGCATATTTAGTGCCCATGTTCGGTGGCACCTGCATACCGGCCAATACCAGTTTGGCATTTGGATATTTTGCTTTTACACGGTTTACAATATCCTGCAGATTTTTAGTGGTTTGCGCGACAGGCAACCCCCTTAAACCATCGTTAGCACCCAGTTCGAGTACAAAAATACTCACCGGTTGTTTCAACAACCAATCAATCCTTCCTTTGCCTCCGGCAGATGTTTCGCCACTTAAGCCGCCATTAATTATTTTATATGGTAATTTTAAAGAGTCGATTTTATTTTGAATCAAAGCAGGAAAAGCTTCCGAAGGATCGAGCCCCATGCCAGCTGTTAAACTGGTTCCGAAAAACAGAATATTTTTTTGTTCTTGATTTACCGAAACCTTTTTTTGGTCAGCCGAATCTAAAGTTTTATCGGTATCGCTTTTGCTTTGCCCGTTACCACAGCCCAACAGGCCAATTCCCAAAACAAATAAACCTATAATGCGTTTTCGTAACATATTTAACCGGTGTATATCTAATTATAAAACATTATCTTAACAGGCAACATCCTGTTATGTTTGGCAACAATCTATCCGAAAACCTTAAAAAATTCAGCTATTGGAAAGCATATTGAACATCCGAAATGTAAGCAAAATTTACCAAAGCGCCGGACGTGAATTAACAGTTCTCGATCAAATTAATTTTTCAATCACAGCAGGCTCAACAGTAGCCATAACAGGCCCATCGGGAAGTGGAAAAACTACTTTACTCGGTTTATGTGCAGGGCTTGATCGGGCAAGCACTGGCACAGTAGAACTTAATGGCATAGCCCTCGAAAAATTAAACGAAGATGAACGGGCAGCAGTAAGGAATCAATCTGTAGGCTTCATTTTTCAGAATTTCCAGTTACTACCTACCCTAACGGCGTTAGAAAATGTAATGGTTCCAATGGAGTTAAGGGGTGCAAAAAACATTAAGGCTCATGCTTTGGAGCTACTGGATAAAGTTGGGCTGGCCGATCGTGCACAGCACTACCCAGTACAATTATCGGGCGGCGAGCAGCAACGGGTTTCGCTGGCCAGGGCATTTTCAAATCAACCCGCTATTCTTTTTGCCGACGAACCTACCGGAAACCTGGATGCCGAAACCAGCGAAAAAGTAATTAAACTGCTTTTCGATTTAAATAAAGATGCAGGAACCACATTAATCATTGTTACCCATGATCTTGAACTGGCAGCCCGAACAGCAAGAACCATTAAAATTAAAGGTGGTGTGATCCTTTCAGATGAAAACCCGACTTATGCTTAACACCATTCCAAAACAGCGCATTAAACTTTCGTGGCTCCTTCAAATGGCCTGGCGGGATAGCCGAAAAAACCGTTCGCGTTTATTACTTTTTATTTCGGCTATTGTTTTGGGCATTGCTGCGTTGGTAGCGGTTTATTCTTTTAAAGATAACCTGCAAAAAGATATCGATGCGCAGGCGAAAGAACTAACCGGTGCCGATTTGGTTTTGGATAGCCGAAAAGGTGTTAGCAATGTGATGAACAACATGCTCGATACACTGGGCGATGAACGTTCGCAGGAAAAAACTTTCGCCTCGATGATTTATTTCCTGAAAGGTGGTGGCAGTCGATTGGTGCAAATGAAAGCGCTGCAAGGGAAATATCCTTACTATGGTAATATCGAAACCACTCCGGTTACAGCAGCAAGAAACTTCCAATCAGATCAAAATGCATTGGTTGATAAAACATTGATGCTTCAATTCAATGCGAAGGTTGGCGATTCGGTAAAAGTTGGCGATCTTAATTTTAAGATTCTGGGCACGTTAACCAAGGCGCCAGGCCAAACCGGGATTTCGGCCAGTATTGCGCCCACTGTTTATATCCCTTTGCAATATCTCGAAAAAACCAATCTGATTAAAACCGGAAGCCGGATTAACAATAAGTTTTACTTTAAATTTGACGACCCTTCGAAGGTGGAAGAATGGGTAAAAAAACACGACAGCAAACTCGAAAAAGAAGGTTTTGATGCCGAAACTGTCGAATCCAGGAAAGAACAAACGGGCAGGTCGTTCAAAGATGTAAGCCGTTTTCTGGCATTATCGGGCTTTATCGCCTTATTGTTGGGCTGTGTAGGTGTCGGTAGTGCCATTCAGGTGTATATTCAGGAGAAACTGGCAGCCATTGCCACGTTACGTTGCCTGGGACTAAAAGCACGCCATGCATTTTTAATTTACCTTATCCAGGTGTTTTTTATCGGGTTAATTGCGGCCGTTATCGGAGCTCTGCTGGGCACCGCGATACAATTCCTGCTGCCTTGGGTATTAAAAGATTTTCTACCGATCGAAATTACCATGCAGGTTTCCTGGCCAGCCGTTGGTCAGGGGATTTTACTTGGGCTTATCATATCTGTTCTGTTTGCCCTGCCCTCACTTTTAGCGGCAAGGAAAATTTCGCCACTCAACGCGATACGGGCCTCTTTCGAAAGAGCCAGAGCAAACAAAGATCCTTTATTGTGGCTGGTATACTTTCTTATGGCTGCTTTTATCGCAGGTTTTACGCATTTACAGATGAAAACCTGGGTACAAACATTGGCATTTACCATCAGTATTGCTACGGCTTTTGTTTTGCTCCTGATTCTTTCTAAACTGCTGATGTTTATGGTCAGGAAACTTTTACCAGGCACAGCAAGTTATTTGTGGCGACAGGGGTTTGCCAATCTTTACCGCCCTAACAATCAAACGCTGATGTTAACGGTTTCTATTGGCCTTTCTACGGCTTTTATCTGCACCTTGTTTTTTGTTCAGGGCATTTTAATGAGCAGGGTAAACCTTTCTTCGGGCAGTAACCAACCCAACATGGTGATGTTCGATATCCAGAATACGCAAAAGGAAGGATTAGACAGCTTAACCAAAGCCTTTAAACTGCCTTTAATGAACCAGGTACCAGTAATTACGATGCGTATTGAAGAAATTAACGGCAAAAAATCGACTGCCGATACGAATAACCGCAGGGCTTACCGCAACGAAATCAGGGCTACTTATCAGGATACGCTGACAGCAGCTGAAAAAATTACTGCAGGTAAATGGACTGGCAGGATAAAAGCCAACCAAACGGTTTACATCTCACTCGATCAACGTTATGCCCAGCAGATTAAGGTAGGCTTAAACGATAAAATTCTTTTTAACGTTCAGGGCATGATGATCCCAACCGTGGTGGGAAGTTTAAGGGAAGTAAACTGGAGTAGGATGCAAACCAATTTCAGGGTTGTTTTTCCGGCTGGGGTTTTGGAAGAAGCTCCGCAATTTCATGTACTCATGACCAGAGTTCCCTCGAGCGAGGTTTCAGCGCGTTTTCAGGACAAAGTGGTGCAACAATTCCCTAATGTTTCGGTTATTGATTTAGACCTAGTCCTAAAACTGCTTGATGAGCTTTTAGGCAAAATAGGCTTCGTGATTCAGTTTATGGCGGGTTTCAGTATGGTTACAGGTTGGATTGTTTTAATTTCTTCGGTATTAACCAGTAAAAACCAGCGGATAAAAGAAAGCATTTTACTTCGTACCATGGGTGCCAGTAGTAAACAAATCATCCGGATCAATGCGATTGAATATTTCTTTTTAGGGGCTTTTGCAGCTGGTGCCGGATTAATCCTGGCCCTTGGCGGAAGCTGGGCATTGGCCAAATTTAGTTTTGATGCAGCTTTTGTTCCTCCGGTTTTGCCTACACTGCTATTATTTGGATCAATTGTGTTGATGGTGGTAATTACGGGGGTTTTAAGTACAAGGAGCATTTTGAAACAGCCACCTTTAAAGATTTTAAGAACGGAAGGGTAAGCGTGACGCTGGTTTAACCGCCAAAGCACGCAAAGGCAGGCGCTAAGGACGCGAAGTTAATTGTATAACCTTACGTGGATTCCGTGCATCCGTGCTTAAAAACACGAGTACCAAGAATAACCCGGATTTTTGATACTTTTACCTTTATGATCAGATTAAATAACGATACCCCGATTGATGTGCTTCAGGATGTAAAAGTTGGCAACATGGTAACCGATACTTTCAGCAAAACTGGCCTGGTAGAAAGCATTGATGTTAAAGATGATAGCTTATACCGGATTTACGAATTTACTTTGGTTACCGGCCGAACCATTACAGTTAAAAAATAGCTTTTAACTATGGTGATTTAACCACAGATAAACAGGATAAACACAGATACAGTATTTATCCGTAGTAAAAAATAAAAAATCTATTCTCAATCCTAACCAAATGTCATTACTCATCTTACTCTTCGGAATCCTGCTGTTGTTTGTATTGATTTTGAAAAAGATCAACCCGATGATTGCCTTACTGGCTGTGGCCATGATAACAGGTTTGCTATTGGGCATGCCAATCACTAAGGTAATGGGTGCCATAAGCAGTGGCATTGGCAGTACGCTGGGTGGCATGGTAATGGTGTTGGCGCTTGGCGCCATGATGGGCAAGATGATTGAGGATAGTGGCGCAGCAAAAAAAATCGTATTTATCCTTATTAAGGCTTTCGGACAAAAAAACATCCAGTGGGCGGTACTTTTAACTGGCTTATTAGTTGGTATTCCGCTTTTTTACAATGCCGGTTTTGTGGTTTTAATCCCCTTGGTTTTTGCTATTTCAGCTGCTACCGGTATATCCAAACTATATATCGGCTTACCTATGGCCACGGCACTTTCGGTTACGCATGGTTTCTTGCCTCCGCATCCAGGTCCGGTGGCACTGGCGGGCATATTCCATGCAGATATTGGCAAAACCCTGATGTACGGTTTGACGCTTAGTTTACCTATTGCAGTAATTGCGGGAGTGTATCTACCCAGGCTAATTATTAAACGAGCAGCAACCAATACAACACAGTTTTTTGTATTGAATGAAGAAGAGGAACTCCCTTCAGCCACCAGAAGTTTTATCACCGCGCTATTGCCTGTATTTTTAATTATTGCGGGCACAGTTGGCAGTAGTTTAAAAATGGAATATCCCGGCAAAGCCATCTTCGTTTTTCTGGCCGATCCAACCGCCGCACTTTTACTTTCAGTGGTACTTACCCTGTTATTGCAAAAAGTTCAGGTAGCTAAGGCAATGGAATCGTGTACTGAAGGCGTAAAAAGCATTGCCATGATTGTTTTGATAATCGCCGCAGGCGGAGCGTTTAAGCAGATCCTGATCGATAGCGGTATGGGTGAAACGGTAAAACAGCTTACCGGAGGTTTAAATTTATCTCCATTGCTCCTGGCCTGGCTCATTACCGCATCACTCAGGGTAACTTTGGGCTCGGCAACCGTTGCAGCATTAACTGCATCGGGCATGGTTTTACCCTTAATCGGACCAGGCACACCGCCTGAACTGATGGTATTATCAGTTGGTGCAGGAAGTCTGATGTTCTCGCATGTTAACGACACCGGTTTCTGGATGTTTAAAGAATATTTTAATCTCACGCTAAAAGAAACCTTCAGCACCTGGACGGTGATGGAAAGTTTGGTATCGGTTTTAGGTTTGGTTGGTGTGCTGCTCTTGAACCAGGTTGTTTAAGTGGATCGTCATTTCGATCGGAGTGCAACGCAGTCGAGAAATCTGCATAGCTAGAAATAGATTTCTCTCCCGAATGTTCTGGACTGCGCTTCAGTCGAAATGACGTCCAATTTTGAATTTTATCATTGCGTACTGGAGCGCAACACATTAGAGAGATCCATTAATTTTCATAGATGCCCCTGAACCACATCCGATAGTTAATCATCAATTCTTCACCCTGTTCTTTTCTGCATCCGCACCTGATGATTCATGATTAGAAGGTGTATTAAATGCTTTACCAAACCGGTAACTGTAACTCACCACTACCCTTCTCGAATCCTGTCGGTTAACCCAGTTGGCTTCGGTAGCGGCCAGGTTATTAATTACACCATTAAAGATCCGGTTTCTGAAAATATCGCCAGCGCTTAATTTCAGCGTGCTTTTTGGACTTAGCTTTTTCTGTACCGCTGCGCCAAACTCATGCACCGATCCCAACAAAAACTGAACATTAGAAAACTTGCTCTGGTATTGTCCGTTAAGCTCAGCGCTCCAGCTCGGGCTGATTTTAAACTG
>Ga0308157_10006011_pt1 | contig 14789 bp, 13 predicted proteins | sample PhyBR1_FD_201035 | JGI IMG/M metagenome (GOLD analysis project Ga0308157, IMG submission 201035) | Phyllosphere microbial communities from UC Gill Tract Community Farm, Albany, California, United States - DLSLB.R1 | ecosystem: Host-associated > Plants > Phyllosphere > Unclassified | place: USA...
GCCAGGGGAATGCCGATCAAGTTATACACAAAGGCCCAGAACAGATTCTGTCGAATTTTTGCATAGGTCTTGCGGCTGATCTCCAGCGCGGCCGGCACCAGGCGCGGGTCGCCGCGCATCAGGGTGATACCGGCGGCGTGCATGGCCACATCGGTGCCGCCGCCCATGGCAATGCCGATATCGGCAGCGGCCAGCGCCGGGGCATCATTGATACCGTCGCCCACCATGGCCACCACCCCGGTTTTTTTCAGCTCGGCAACGGCGGCAGCTTTGTAGGCCGGCAGCACTTCGGCGTGCACGTCATCGATCCCCAACGCCTGCGCCACGACCCGTGCACTGCCGTGGTTGTCGCCGGTAATCAGGTGGCTGCTGATGTGCTGCGCCTTGAGTTGTTGCACCGCCTCAAGTGCGCCGGGCTTGAGGGTGTCGCCAAACGCAAACAGGCCCAGCACACGCGGTTGCGCACCTTGCTCGATCAGCCAGGACAAGGTGCGGCCTTCGGCTTCCCATTCCTTGGCGCGCTGAGCCAAATCGCCTGCGTCCAGACCGGTTTCCTCCAGCAGGCGTCGATTGCCCAGTGCCAGTGGGCGACCGTCCAGCGTACCGGCAATGCCGCGTCCGGTCAGGGATTGGCTGGCGCTCACATCGGCCACGTCCAGACCTTTCTCTTGGCAGGCATCCAGCACGGCTTTGGCCAGCGGGTGTTCACTGCCGCGCTGCAAGGCGCCGGCCTGTTGCAATAAGAGGGCTTCATCGCCGTCCACCGCCGCCAGGTGCGCAATTTTTGGCGCGCCGGAGGTCAGGGTGCCGGTCTTGTCGAACACTACGGCGCTCACGGCATGGGCGCGTTCCAGGGCTTCGGCATCCTTGATCAGAATACCGTGGCGTGCTGCGACGCCGGTGCCGGCCATGATCGCGGTCGGCGTGGCCAGGCCCAGGGCACAAGGGCAGGCGATCACCAGCACGGCGACCGCATTGATGATCGCGGTTTCCAGCGATGCGCCATACAACCACCAGCCCACTACGGTGATCAGCGCCAAGACCAACACGGCCGGTACAAACACTTGGCTGACTTTATCCACCAGTTTCTGGATCGGTGCCTTGGCGGCCTGGGCGTCTTCGACCAGGCGGATGATGCGCGCCAGCACGCTCTCCGCGCCCAGGGCCAGGGTGCGCACCAGCAAACGGCCTTCACCGTTGATGGCACCACCGGTGACCGGGTCGCCGGGCTGTTTCGGCACCGGCAGGCTTTCGCCGCTGATCAGCGCTTCATCGGCATGGCTTTGGCCTTCCACCACCTCGCCGTCCACCGGGAAGCGTTCGCCGGGTTTGACCAGCACTAGGTCACCGTGCTTCAAGGCATTGATCGCGACGTCCTCTTCGCGGCCGTCCTGTACCCGAATCGCCCGTTCCGGGCGCAAGGCTTCCAGGGCGCGGATGGCGCTGGCGGTCTGGCGCTTGGCGCGGCTTTCCAGGTATTTGCCCAGCAGCACCAGGGCGATGACCACCGCTGAGGCTTCAAAGTACAGGTGCGGCGTTACGCCGGGGGCGGCGGTGAGCCATTCATAGATACTCAGACCGTAGCCGGCGCTCGTGCCGATCGCCACCAGCAGGTCCATATTGCCGGCGCCGGCGCGCACGGCTTTCCATGCCGCCACATAGAAGCGCGCGCCGAGGATGAATTGCACCGGGGTGGCCAGGGCAAACTGTATCCAGGCGGGGAGCATCCAGTGCAGGCCGAAGGGTTCCACCAGCATCGGCAGGACCAGGGGCAACGCGAGCACAATCCCCGCCACCAGCGCCCAGCGCTCGCGTCGCAGGCGGCGGGCCTGGTCAGCTTCGGTGGCGGTTTCGCTTTGGGGCAGGGTGGCGGTGTAGCCGGCCTTGTCGACTGCAGCGATCAATACGCTGGCGTCCATCTGGCCGAGCACTTCGATGTGGGCGCGTTCGTTGGCCAGGTTGACGCTGACACGCTGCACCCCCGGCACCTTGCCCAGCGCGCGCTCGACGCGGCCGGCGCAACTGGCGCAGGTCATGCCGCCGATGGGCAGGTCAAACGTGGTGGATCCATTCATGGGACAGTCCTCCAGGAGAAGTTGCCCTTAGGATCAACCTTAACCTGTGGGGAAGGTCAAGTGTCTTCAGTATTCCAATGCCGCAGGCTTGAGGTACATGCCGTCCGGGCCTTGGGCGATACGCAATTTGCGTACATCGCCAGCCTTCAAGGTAATGTTCTGCGCCGGTGGCGCCAGCAGGCTGGGCAGACAGCCTTGGGACTGGCCCGGTAGCAGCTTGAGGCGCAGTGATACATCGCCCGCCGGCAAATTGAACGAGGTGGCCTGTTCCTGGAACAGGCGCCCGGCCAACTGGTCCTGGATATACAGGCCGATTTCGCAGTTGGTCGGCACCTCCAGGCGCTCGCGGGAAATGATCAGCACCGCATAATCTTCAGCGGCGAGTGCCTGGGGCACAACGGCGGACAAGCCCATCAGGCCGGCAAGGGCAAAAAACGACCAGCGCATGGCGAATGCTCCATGGTTCACAGCGAGGAAAGTTGAAGCTTGGCCGACGTCGCCTGCGAATACCAGCCCGGCCGATTTTTTTGAAACTTGACCTTGCCATCATGGCAAGCTTGAGACTGGGTTCAACCTCATCAAAGGAGTCATGTCATGCAAATATTCAATGTTGAAGGAATGACCTGCGGCCATTGCGTTCGATCAGTGACCCAGGCGGTACAGAGCCAGGACCCGGCAGCGAGTGTCGAAGTAGATTTGAGCGCTAAAGAAGTGCGCGTGGCAAGCAGTCTGCCCTCGGATAAGGTCATCCAACTGATCACCGAGGAGGGCTACACCGCCAAACTGGCGTGAGTTTTCTGATCGTTAGCGACCTAACGTAATGTTCACGGCACCCAAGCACGGCTAGACTGTCGAGCTGCCGACTCACTTGGGTGTCTGATGAACCTTCGCATAATCCTGATTCTGGGCGCCTTGAGCGCCTTCGCGCCGTTGGCGATCGACTTCTACCTGCCGGGCTTTCCGGCCATGGCTACGGCCTTTGCCACTGACGAAAAACATATCCAGTTAACCTTGGCGGTGTATTTCGCCGGCCTGGCTATCGGTCAATTGATCTACGGCCCGCTGGCTGATCGTTTCGGTCGGCGTGTGCCGCTGCTCAGCGGCGTCACCCTGTTTACCATCGCATCCTTCGCCTGTGCCTACGCGCCGTCGCTGGAGTGGCTGATCGGTGCGCGTTTCGTGCAGGCCCTTGGTGGTTGCGCGGGCATGGTGATTTCCCGGGCGGTGGTCAGTGACAAGTGCGACGCAGTGGGCTCGGCCAAGGTGTATTCGCAACTGATGCTGGTCACCGGCCTGGCGCCGATCCTTGCGCCATTGGCGGGTGGGCTGATGGTCGGGGTGTGGGGCTGGCAGTCGATTTTCCTGGCGTTGTCGTTGTTCAGCGTGATGGCGGCTATCGCCGTGGCAGTCGGCTTGCCGGAAACCTTCCCGGCCGATCAGCCGCGCCAGCCACTGTCTGGTTCGTTGCGCCGCTACGGCTCGCTGTTGTCGGACCGCGTGTACCTGGGCTATGCCTTGACCGGCGGCATCTCGATTGCCGGGATGTTTGCCTACATCGCCGGCTCCCCCTTCGTATTTATCAAACTTTACGGCGTGCCTGCCGAGCATTACGGCTGGCTGTTCGGTTCCAACGCTGCCGGCTTTATCCTGGTGGCGCAGTTGAATGCGCGGTTGCTGGCCAAGCGCGGCCCGGCGTTTTTGCTGTCGCGTACGGTGTGGGTCTACGTGGCGGCGGCTTTGACGCTGCTGGGGATTGCCGCGCTGCGCACCGAGGCGTTGTGGCCGTTGCTGGTGCCGCTGTTTATCTGCATCGCCAGCCTGGGCTGCATTTTGCCGAACACCTCGGCCTGTGCCATGAGCGGGCAAGGCGCACGGGCGGGCAGTGCCTCGGCGTTGCTCGGGTGTATCCAGTTCGGCGTGGCGGCGGGTGCGGCGTCGCTGGTCGGCGTGTTGCATGATGGTACGGCGATGCCGATGGCCATGGTCATCAGCTTGTGCGGCGTGCTGGCGGTAACGATTGCAATGTCGACCCAGCGCCTGCAACGGGCAAGGGCCACGCAGGCGCAGGTCTGATAGACGGGGTCAGCCAGCGGCAGAGCGCTGCTGGCCGAGGGGGAAACGGTGGGGGGCCTGGATCCGCGCTTGCAGGGTGTCAACGAAGGCGCGGGCCTCGGCTTCACTGCGGAAGGTGATGGCTTCGCCGTCGAGACGAACTTGCCATAGCTTGCCTGGGGATTTTGCTAACGCTTTTATCAGGATTTTCATTGCTGACTTCCTCACGTAAAAGAATCGTGGCAAAGGCGGCCAATATAAACCCGAATCCCCTCACAAATATGACGAAGATCAACTCTCGGACTAATGGTGTCGTCCATTACCTACACGTATAACGGACGACACTGACAGCCGATTTTTAGAACCCTTCCAGCACGATCTTGCCCTTGGCCTTGCCGCTTTCCAGCAGCGCGTGGGCACGGCGCACATTGGCTGCATTGATCACACCGAAATGCTCGCCCACCGTGGTTTTCAGGGTACCGGCGTCGATCAGATCGGCCACGCGGTTAAGCAGGTTGTGCTGCTCGATCATGTCGGGCGTCTCGAACATCGAGCGGGTGTACATGAACTCCCAGTGCAGCGACAGGCTCTTGCGCTTGAGCTTGCTTACATCCAGCGCCTTGGGGTCGTCGATCAACGCCAGCTTGCCTTGGGGTTGCAGCGCTTCCACCAGTTGATCCAGGTGATGCTCGGTTTGGGTCAGGCTGGCGACGTGGGTCACTTGCCCAAGGCCTGCCTGTTTCAGCGCTTCGCTCAGCGGCTGGCTGTGGTCGATCACTACGTGGGCGCCCAAGGCTTTGGCCCATTCCTGAGTCTCGGGGCGCGAGGCGGTACCGATGACTTTCAGCGCCGTGAGTTGGTTGGCCAGTTGGGTCAGGATCGACCCCACGCCGCCGGCCGCGCCGACGATCAGCAGGCTCTGGCCGTGATCTTCCTTGCCTTCGGGTATTTGCAAACGTTCAAACAGCAGCTCCCACGCGGTGATGGCGGTCAACGGCAGCGCGGCCGCTTCGGCAAACCCCAGGCTTTTGGGCATATGGCCGACGATGCGTTCATCGACCGTATGCAGTTCGCTGTTGCCGCCTGGGCGCACCAGGGAGCCGGCGTAGAACACCTGGTCACCGGCTTTGAACAGCGTCACATCGCTGCCGACCGCCTTGACCACACCGGCCACGTCCCAGCCCAGCACCTTGGCGTCGCCATTTTCCGGGGCGACGTTGTGACGCACCTTGGTATCCACCGGGTTGACCGAGATGGCTTTGACTTCCACCAGCAGGTCACGCGGGCCGGCCACGGGCTCCGGCAGCTCTATATCTTGCAGGGATTCTGGATTGTTGATCGGCAATGATGTGTAGTAGGCAATGGCTTTCATGAGGGCTCCGGTAAAAGGTCTGAGTGATATAGCTAAGAACGGGATGGGCAGATGATTGGCTATTTCCTACGCAGATAAAAGCGGCTAAAACAGCAGTCTGTTTCAATCAAATTTTGATAATTGGCGAGATTGCATGCTGCGTTTTGATGATTTGCAGTTGTTTGTACGTGCTGCGGACCTGGGCAGCCTGTCGGCGGCGGCACGGGTGATGGACCTGTCACCGGCAGTGGCCAGCGCCGCGCTCAAGCGTATCGAACAGCAACTGGGCACGCGTTTGCTGGCGCGCTCCACACGCAGCCTGCGCCTGACCGCCGAGGGCGAGGGCTTCCTGGAATATGCGCGTGCGTCACTAAGCGCGCTGGACGATGGCCGGCGCTTATTGGCCAGTGGCCAGGATCATGTGAGCGGCGTGCTGCAATTGTCGGCGCCGTCGGATTTCGGTCGCAACCAGCTGCTGCCGTGGCTGGATGAGTTCCAGCAGCAACACCCGCAACTGAACGTGCGCCTGTTGCTGGGCGATCGCATTGCCGACCTGTTCCGCCAGCCAGTGGACATTGCCCTGCGCTATGGTGAGCCCGAGGATTCCAGCCTGGTGGCTCTGCCCATTGCCCCGGACAATATTCGTGTGCTGTGCGCCGCGCCGAGCTACCTCGCCCGGCATGGCGAACCCCAGCATCTGGAGCAACTGGCCCAGCACAATTGCCTGCTCTACATGCTCGGCAGCCGGGTGCATGACCATTGGGGGTTTTATGACGGCAAGCGCCACGTGAGCCTGACGGTCAGTGGTGACCGGTTCAGTGATGACGCCGATGTGGTGCGGCGCTGGGCGGTGGCGGGCATGGGTATCGCTTACAAGTCCTGGCTGGATATCAGCACCGATGTGCTGGCCGGGCGCTTGCGTTTGATCCTGCCGCAGCTGCAGGGCGAGCGCACACCGCTCAACTTGCTATGTGCCCATCGTGCGCAATTGAGCAAACCCATCAATCTGCTGTGGGACATGCTCGTGTCCCGGTGTGCGACCTTGACGGCGCAACGACCGGGCTGACGGCGACTTGGCAATAGCCTGCGTAACGATCGGAAATTTCACTCATATCCTGTCCTGATCCGAGCTGTTGGAGGCCGCGGAAGCTGGGGCGTGCGCACCTATACTTTGGCGTCAACCGCAGCAGAAAAATGATCTTACAGGGAGTGAATACATGGAAGCAGCACCTTGCATCAGTCAGATCGCCAGCTTGCTGGCCGAGCCCAAACGCACGGCCATGCTTTGGGCCCTGATGGACGGTTCGGCGAAGTCTTCAGAGGAGCTGGCAACGCTGGCCGGGTTGTCGCCGGCGTCGGCCAATGCCCATTTGGCGCGGCTGACCGGCAGCGGTCTGCTGCGGATCGAGGCCCGACGTGGCAAGCGCTTGTTTCGCGTGGCGGCTGCGGATGTGAGTGCCGCCATTGATGCGCTGGCCAGCACCACCATGGCCAGTGCGGCGCGCAGCACACCGCAAGCCTTGCCGCCGGTACTGATGGCACCGCAGTTGTTGCGCCGTGCCCGCTGGTGTCACGGCCATCTCGGCGGCGAGTTGGCGGCGCAGTTGTATCAACGGATGCTTGAGGCCGGATGGTTCGAGCGCCATGAGCAGCGTACCGAGGTTACGGTCAAGGGCGCGCAGCATTTGGCGGACCTGGGGATTTTTATCCAGGCCCTGGCAGCACCGCTGGTGTGCGACTGTTTCGACTGGAGCCAGCAGCAACCGCATCTGGGCGGAGCGTTGGGGGCGGGGTTGATGCAGTTGTTTCTGCAGGCCAACTGGATCAGCGTGATCAACGAGTCGCGTGCCTTGTCAGTCAACGAGGCAGGGCTCAGGGAGATCAGCCGGCTGGCGGCACGTTAAGCGCGTCGTTCAGAGCTGCAATCAGGTCGCATCCAGCAATAGCCAGGACAAACGATGCCGCACACTCGCCAACGAGACTTTTTCACACGGGGGATGCGGCATGGTCAGGCAGGGTTATAGCGCAGCGCAGCGCCTGGAACGGTTGCCCATCAGCGGCTACCACCGAGTCATCTTCATCATCATTGCCCTGGCGTTTTTCTTCGACTCCATGGACCTGGCGATGATGACCTTTCTGTTGGGCTCGATCAAAACCGAGTTTGGCTTGAGCACGGCCCAGGCCGGGTTGCTGGCCAGTTCGAGTTTTTTCGGCATGGTGGTTGGCGCTTCTCTTTCTGGAATGCTCGCGGATCGCTTTGGGCGCAAACCGGTGTTCCAGTGGAGCATCGTGTTGTGGGGCGTTGCCAGTTACCTGTGCTCCACGGCGCAGACGGTTGAGGCGCTGACGTTGTTCCGGATCCTGCTGGGAATTGGCATGGGCATGGAGTTTCCTATCGCTCAGTCGATGCTGTCGGAGTTGATTCCCGCCAAACGGCGCGGGCGTTACATCGCGTTGATGGATGGTTTCTGGCCGTTGGGCTTTGTGGCCGCAGGGGTGCTGTCGTACTTTTTGCTGCCGGTGATTGGTTGGCGCGACATCTTCCTGGTGTTGGCGGTACCGGCGGTGTTTGTGTTGGCCATCCGCTTCTTTATTCCAGAGTCGCCGCGTTGGCTGGAACAGGCCGGGCGCCACGAAGCGGCGGACAAGGTATTGCTGGGTATCGAGCAGAAGGTACGCGATTCCCTGGGCCGCGCCGATTTGCCGGAGCCGATGGCCCTGCCATGGGTAGAGAGTACGCCGGGTACGTTCTTTTCCGCGTTCCAGCAACTGTGGTCGGCGCAGTACCGCCAACGCACGATGATGATCTGGAGCGTGTGGTTCTTTGCCTTGCTCGGGTTCTACGGGCTGACGTCGTGGTTGAGCGCGCTATTGCAGCAATCGGGTTTCGCCGTGACCCAGTCGGTGTATTACACGGTGATCATTTCCCTGGGCGGGATCCCCGGCTTTTTGATGGCGGCCTGGCTGGTCGAGCGCTGGGGGCGTAAACCGGTGTGCGTGGTGACGCTGCTGGGTGGCGGGGTGATGGCGTTTCTGTATGGGCAAAGTGCTGTGTTTGGCGGCAATGTGGCCCTGCTGATCACCTCAGGGTTGTTGATGCAGTTTTTCCTGTTTGGCATGTGGGCGGTGCTGTACACCTACACGCCGGAGCTATATCCCACTTCGGCGCGAGCCACAGGTTCCGGATTTGCGTCAGCGATTGGCCGCGTAGGCTCGTTGCTGGGGCCGTTGGTGACCGGGTTGGTATTCCCGATAACCGGGCAGGGCGGGGTATTTGCCTTGGGCGCGCTGTGTTTTGCCGTGGCGGCGTTGGTGGTGTGGGTGTTCGGGATGGAGACCAAGGGCAAGACGCTGGAAGAGCTCACCCAAATCTAAAGGTCAGCGCAAAACCTATGTGGGAGGGGGCTTGCTCCCGATGAGGGAGTGTCAGTAACACATCTGTGACTGACCCACCGCCATCGGGGGCAAGCCCCCTCCCACATTTAGCCTGCATTCGTTCAATGATGGCCGGTTATGGCTTTACGAGCCGCGCATCCAGGCTGTTCTGCGCCAGGCGTTTGGCCTGGTCCTGGGTCATGCCCAGGGAGGTGTGCAGCGCGTGGAAGTTCTCGGTGACATAACCGCCGAAGTAGGCCGGGTCGTCCGAGTTCACGGTGACCTTCACGCCACGTTCGAGCATGTCGAGGATGTTGTGTTGGGCCATGTCGTCGAACACGCAGAGTTTGGTGTTGGACAGCGGGCATACCGTCAGCGGGATCTGTTCGTCGATGATGCGCTGCATCAAACGTTCATCTTCAATGGCACGCACGCCGTGGTCGATACGCTGGATTTTCAACAGGTCGAGCGCTTCCCAGATGTACTCGGGCGGGCCTTCTTCGCCGGCGTGGGCGACGGTGAGAAAGCCTTCGTGGCGGGCACGGTCGAACACGCGCTGGAACTTACTCGGCGGGTGACCCATTTCCGAGCTGTCCAGGCCCACGGCCACGAACGCGTCACGGAACGGCAGGGCCTGGTCGAGAGTTTTCTCGGCTTCGGCTTCGCTCAGGTGGCGCAGGAAGCTGAGGATCAAGCCGCTGGTGATGCCCAGTTGCTGCTCGCCATCTTTAAGCGCAGCGGCGATGCCGTTCAGCACGACTTCGAACGGGATGCCACGGTCGGTGTGGGTTTGCGGATCGAAGAACGGTTCGGTGTGGATCACGTTCTGGGCCTTGCAGCGCAGCAGGTAGGCCCAGGTCAGGTCGTAGAAATCCTGGGACGTGCGCAGCACATCGGCGCCCTGGTAATAAAGGTCGAGAAATTCTTGCAGGTTGTTGAAGGCGTAGGCCTTGCGCAGGGTGTCGACGTCGTTCCACGGCAGCGCAATCTTGTTGCGCTCGGCCAGGGCGAACAGCAACTCAGGCTCCAGCGAACCCTCCAGGTGCAGGTGCAGTTCAGCCTTGGGCAGGGCGTTGAGCCAATCGTACATAGTTAAAATCTCATCAGGTGCAATGGCGGCATTCTACAGGCCATGGCTGAAATAATCGGCAAAACCTGACCAGCAGGAGAGTATTTGTGTCACTCACGCAAGGGTGAGGTGAACTAAGGTGTAACGAAACGTTAGCGGCTTGGCGCAGTCTGTACCCCATCAATGACTGATTCGCTGCACGAAAAGGCCCGTAATGCTCACACACCTCAAGCAAGAAAAATTCATGCTGCTGGCGCTGATTGCCGCCATTGCGGCTTATCCGCTGGAGCACTGGATGCTCCACAGTGGGCAACTGGTGGCCCTGCTGGCCGGTGCTGCACTGATCGCGTTTATCGTAATGGCCTCAATGCGCGTAGCCCACCACGCCGAGCAGTTGGCAGAAAAGGTTGGCGACCCCTACGGCACCATGATCCTGACCCTCGCCGCGGTGTTGGTGGAAGTGGTGATCCTGGCGATCATGATGAGCAACGAGCCATCACCCACCCTGGTGCGCGATACCATTTACTCGGCGGTGATGCTGGATATCAACGGCATTCTCGGCCTCGCCGCCTTGATGGGCGGCATCAAGCATGGCGAACAGTCCTACAACGATGACTCGGCGCGCACCTACAGCGTGATGATCCTCACCGCCATGGGCGTGTCGATGGTGGTGCCGGAATTTATCCCCGAGGCCGATTGGAAAATTTACTCGGCCTTCACCATTGGCGCGATGGTGGTGCTCTACACCTTGTTCCTGAGGATGCAGGTAGGCCCACACAGTTATTTCTTCAGCTACAGCTACCCGGAAAAACGCCGCAAGAAATCAACCGAAGAAGAACACACACCGCCCGTTAACCTCGCGTTCTCGATAGGCACGTTGGTGTTTGGCGTGATTGTGATTGGCGCGTTGGCCGAGGTGATGTCCAAAACCCTGGATCTGGGCCTGGAAGGCACGGGCGCGCCGCCGGTGATCACCGCGATTGTGGTGGCGGCTATCTCGGCCGCGCCGGAAATTCTGACGGCATTGCGCGCGGCATTGGCCAATCGTATGCAGTCGGTGGTGAATATCGCGTTGGGTGCTTCGTTGTCTACGGTGATCCTGACGGTGCCGGTGATGGAAGCCATGGCGCTCTATAGCGGCCAGCCGTTCCAGATGGCGATGACGCCGGTGCAGACGGTGATGGTGTTTATCACGCTGATTGTCAGCGCGATCAACCTCAACGATGGCGAGACGAATGCCATTGAAGGGATGACTCATTTTGTGTTGTTTGCGACCTTTATCATGTTGTCGCTGCTGGGGCTGTAACTGTTTTTGATGACGCCGTAGACCCAATGTGGGAGCGAGCAGGCCCCCTCCCACATTTTGATCGGCGTCTGGCTCAGGTGCCGGCGATGAGTTGGCGAGCCGCCTGGGTGTGATCGGCGATCAAGCCTTTCAGATCCAGGCCTTCGACTTGGCCGTCGATCACCCGCCACTGGCCGCCGATCATCACTCGATCCGCCCGATCCGCACCGCACAACAGCAGCGCTGAAATCGGATCGTGGCTACCAGAGAAACGCAGTTCATCGAGTTTGAACAATGCCAGGTCAGCCTGCTTGCCTACGGCCAATTCACCGATGTCCGTTCGGCCCAGCAACTGCGCCGAGCCCTTGGTTGCCCAGCCCAACACACCTTCGGGGGTGATCTTTTCTGCGCCATAACGCAGGCGCTGAATGTACAGGGCCTGACGCGCTTCAAGGATCATGTTCGAGGCGTCGTTGGACGCCGAGCCGTCCACGCCCAGCCCGATGGGCGCGCCGGCGGCAAGCAGGTCCAGGGTCGGGCAGATACCGGAAGCCAGGCGCATGTTGGAGCTTGGGCAGTGGCAGATCCCCGTACCGGCGGCGCCCAGGCGCGCGATTTCATCCGGGTTGAAGTGAATGCCATGGGCCAGCCAGGTGCGGGGGCCGAGCCAGCCGACGCTGTCGAGATAATCCACGGTACGCAGGCCGAAGCGTTGCAGGCAGAAGTCTTCTTCGTCGAGGGTTTCCGCCAAGTGGGTATGCAGGCGCACATCCAGGCGGTTGGCCAGTTCGGCGCTGGCTTGCATGATCTCGGGGGTGACGGAAAACGGCGAGCACGGAGCCAGGGCAATCTGAATCTGCGCGCCGTCACCCCGCTCGTGATATTCGCGGATCAGGCGCTGGCTGTCGTCAAGAATGACCTGGCCTTGTTGTACGGTCTGCTGCGGTGGCAGGCCGCCATCGGCTTCGCCCAGGCTCATGGAGCCGCGGGTGAGCATGGCGCGCATCCCCAGTTCGCGCACGCTGCCCACTTGCACATCAATGGCGTTTTCCAAACCATCGGGGAACAGGTAGTGGTGGTCGGCCGCCGTGGTGCAGCCCGACAGCAGCAATTCAGCCAGGGCGACTTTGCTGGCCAGGGCGAGTTTTTCCGGGGTAAGCCGCGCCCATACCGGGTACAGCGTTTTCAGCCAGGGAAACAGCGGCTGGTTGACCACCGGGCCCCAGGCGCGGGTGAGGGTTTGATAGAAATGATGGTGAGTGTTGATCAGCCCGGGCAGGACCACATGTTCGCGAGCATCGAACACCTGCGTGCAGGGGTGTGCCGGTTCTTGGCCCTGGGCCAGCACTTCGGTGATCACACCGTCTTGCAGCACCAGGCCGCCACGGGCATCGAGGCCATTGGCAGTGAAAATCGCGAGGGGGTTTTTTAACCAGATACGGGTCGCAGGCATTGGCCGGCTCCTCTGAATGATGGGTTCAGGTTTGCCAGCTCAGTGTTGCCCTGTCTGCTGATCCAGGGTCGCCGGGGAGGGCGAGGTGGGCAGTTTACCTTTGTAGGAGCGAGCTTGCTCGCGAAAATCGTCAACGATGACGCGGGTAGTCTGGTTTTACGCAGTGCCTGGGCGTTCTTAGCGAGCAAGCTCGCTCCTACAGTTGTGGGGGTTACCAGGCGATGGTGTCGCCCTTGTAGTCCACGAAGTGATGGCCGCCCTTGCCGGTGTAGGCATTTACCTGATCCACCAGGCCGCGCACGCTGGTGTCGACATTGATATGTGCGTTCTCGCCGCCCATGTCGGTTTTCACCCAGCCCGGATGCAGCGACAGAACCGTCGGCTTGTGATCGCCCAACTGGGTGATAAAGCTGTTGGTCATTGAGTTGAGGGCAGCCTTGCTGGCCTTGTACAGCGCCAGGTCCGAACCGTCGGGAATGGTCACGCTGCCCAGCACCGAACTCATGAACGCCAGCACGCCGGTGTCTTTGCGGATCTGCCCGACAAAGCGCTGGGCCAGGTTGATCGGCGCCACGGCGTTGGTGAAAAACAGCTGGCCGACCTCTGCGAGGGTGGCGTGGCCTGGCTCCTGGTTCGCCGGGCCCTTGACGCCGGCGTTGACGAACAGCAGGTCGAAGGTGCGGTCTTTCAAGCGTTGGGCCAGGGCGATCACGGCTTGCTGATCATCCATATCCAATTTCTCGATCTGCACCGGGCCCACGGCTTTGAGGGCATCGGCCTTGTGCGGATCACGCACGGTGGCGGTGACGTCCCAGCCATCCTGGAGCAGTTGCTTGACCAGGCCAAGGCCCAGCCCGCGCGAGGCGCCGATGATCAGTGCGGTTTTTGGCGTAGACATGAAGGCTTCCTTTGAAGTCGCGGTTCAGGGAGTTCAGCGCATAACAGTAGCAGTTTCAGCGTTGCAGCAGGATGCGCCCACGGCTCAGGTCGGCGAGCTGGGTTTGCAGGGTGTCGATGTGTGCCTCTGCCAGCGCAAGGTGTAGTTCCACGCCGTTGGCGGTGAAAGTTTCTTCCAGCACCAAACCGCCGAGTTCGGTGACGCGCAGCTTCACCAGGTTCAGCTCGGAGAACCCACAGGCGCAGCTCAGGGGCACACGGCTGATCAGTTCGATGCGCTCGGCATTTTGCAAGCATTTGTTTGCGCCACCACCGTAGGCGCGGGCGAGTCCGCCCGTACCCAATTGAATGCCGCCGTACCAGCGGATCACCAGCACCGCGACCTGATCGAACCCCTGGGCCTCGATAGCCGCGAGGATTGGTCGCCCGGCGGTGCCACCGGGTTCGCCGTCGTCGTTGCTGCGGTATTGATCGCCCAGCTTCCAGGCCCAGCAGTTGTGCGTGGCGTTCAAGTCGCTGTGCTGCTCGAAAAACGCCTGGGCGTCCTGCGGGCTGGTGATCGGCACCGCCAAGGTGATAAAGCGGCTTTTGCGTATTTCTTCACGAAACTCACAAAAACCTGTCAGCGTAAAAGACATAACTCGCTTCGTTTATAGGGCCGGCTTGATGCCGCAGCCTTTGAGAATGATATGGATCAGGTTGGTGCCGGCGTCTTCCATGTCCTGCTTGGTCAACTTGGTGCGACCGGTGACTCGGCAGATCTGGGTGGCGAAGTCGGCGTAGTGCTGGGTGCTGCCCCACAGCAGGAAGATCAAGTGCACGGGATCGACGGGGTCCATTTTGCCGGCGTCGATCCACGCCTGGAACACCGCGGCTCGGCCACTGAACCAGGCGCGATAGTCCTGACCGAAATATTCGGTGAGGCATTCGCCGCCGCTGATGATCTCCATGGCGAAGATCCGCGAGGCTTGTGGTTGGCGCCGCGAGAACTCCATCTTGGTGCGGATGTAGCGCGCAAGCGCCACGGCCGGGTCGTCCTCGGCGGTCAGCGCGTTGAAGGTGCTGTCCCATAATTCGAGGATATTGCTGAGCACCGCGATATACAGGCCCAGCTTGTTGGTGAAGTAGTAGTGCAAGTTGGCCTTGGGCAGCCCGGCACTGGCAGCGATGGTGTTCATGCTGGTGCCTTTGTAGCCATGGCGGGCGAATTCATCTTCAGCAGCCTGGAGAAT